>OHQT01000484.1_pt1 | contig 21412 bp, 27 predicted proteins | sample 1578221 | NCBI WGS metagenome assembly OHQT01 (sample SAMEA3879547, study PRJEB24766) | human gut metagenome | biome: human-associated habitat; feature: feces | place: USA | collected 1985/1987
CGCCAGCTCCTCATCGCTCATTGAGCGAATCCATTCAGCGTTTGTCATTTCAACTCCTCCAGCTCCTTTTTCACTCTTTCCAGTGAATATCTGGCATTATCTGTAAGCTGTCTCTGCCAGCAATTATTTTTCCGACTCCATCTAAAGCCATTCTTTTTAAGAATATCTCGTACTTCCGCTTCCGGTTTACCATCAAAGAAAAGCTGTAAACGCATGATCTCCGCATTTTCCACGGTACGGAAATACTTATTTTCACTCTCGGTATTTCCTTCCGTTTTAGCCGCTCTGAGCTTCTTGAGTCTGCCTTCTATCCGGTGAATCTCTGCATTATTGTTTGAAAGCTGGTATGTAACAAAAGGCTTGTCCTCATAATGCCAGTCCTTCTGCATTTTCTCTTTCAAGCTATCAATCTGTTCCTGTGTCAATACAGGACAGCCATCTAAGGTTTTATTCTTTCTGTAGTAGGCATTTGCAGCTTTCATCTTCTCCTGCAATTCCTTTTTCTTTTTGTTCTCCTGCACCGCTGCCTCGTCGTAGGCAGGGGCTTCCCGCTCCTCAAAGGTGATAGCACCGGTGGGACAGCCCGGCAGGCAGTCGCCAAAGCCATCGCAGAAATTCTCTCGTACCAGCTTTGCCTTGCCGTTGATGATGTCAATGGCTCCCTCGTGGCAGGCGGTTGCACAAAGTCCGCAGCCGTTGCATTTTTCTTCGTCAATATGGATGATCTTCCGAATCATATCTATACTCTCCTGTTGTGGGTGTTTTTTGCATTTGCAGGTTTATTATAGTATACTAAAGGCAGCTTGTATGTTTGAATTCCAACAAGGAGGGCTTTTATGCAAAAATATCTGCCTGTTCTACGGAACTGCCCCTTTTTTACCGGGCTTACCGACGATGAGATTTTGTCTATCCTGCACTGCGTCAGTGCAGCAAAAATCACCCGGTCCCGGGGCTCCTACATTTTCCGTGCCGGAGATTCCACGGAGGTCATGGGGCTTATGCTGTCCGGCTCCACCCTTGTGATCCAGGAGGACCTTTGGGGACACCGCAATATCCTGTCCAAGTGCAATACCGGAGACTTTTTCGGCGAGCCTTACGCCGCCACCCCCGGTGCCATCCTGAACATCAGCGTGGTGGCAGAGGAGGATTGCGAAATTCTGCTGCTGAACGTCAAGCGGCTGCTCACCTCCTGCCCCACCGCCTGCGACCATCACCAGAAACTCATCCGCAATCTGGTCAGCGTTCTGGCAAACAAAATACTGCTTTTTAACGATAAGATCACCCATGTCAGCAAGCGCACCACCCGGGAAAAACTGCTGTCCTACCTGTCTGCCGAATCCATCCGGCAGTCCTCCCTTTCCTTTGACATTCCCTTTGACCGTCAGCAGCTGGCGGATTTTCTCTGCGTGGAGCGTGCTGCCATGTCGGTGGAGCTTTCCAAGCTGCAAAAGGAAGGGCTGCTGGTCACCAAGCGGAATCACTTTGAACTGTTGACCCGTTGATCGCTCCATGCGCCGCCCGCAGGCGGCACCCTTTATTCTCCCGGTGATTCTTGAAGCCAGCCCTTGCGCAGCTGTTCCAGTGCGTGGGTCTCGAGCCTTGAGACATAACTTCTGCTGATCTGGAGCCGCTGTGCCGTTTCCAGCCGGGTCAGGGGCGGCTGACCCGCCAGCCCGTACCGCAGCAGGATCAGCTTGCGCTCCCGGGCGGGCAGGCCCTCGATCAGCCTGCGCAGCCGCCGGGCCTCGTCCTGCCGCTCACAGGCATCCTCCATGCAGAAACCGTCCTGCAGTACATCGGAAAGGGTCAGTGCGCTGTCCTCCTTTCCTGCTTCCAGTGTTTCCTGCAGGGAAATGACCACACCATTTCTGCGCTCCCTGCGAAAATGCATCCGCAGCTCATTTGCTATCCTCTCCCCAGCGCACTTTGGGATGGAAAAGAGAATCCACCTCTTTCACGCAATGACGCATCTACGTCAAAATGGATTTTTTGGAGCCGAGAGAGCGGTTCCTTTTTTCTGCTTCAGAGGGTGTCATGTGAGGGTCATGGTCTAACCCCTCTGTACATCTTACAGGTAACTTTGGCAGGCCCCCGCACCACCGTAGAGGCGCAGGCGTTCTACCGTATGTACCACTCTTACGCCGACATCCCGAACCCATGGGACCGTCTGCGTTGGTGCCGCTATGGTCTTGACCTGCTGCAAAAAGAAGTTGCTGCCATGGTGGGCATGGAAGAATGGCTCTATCGGGATCTGGAAAGCGGCACATTTCACCGCAGCTTTACGCCGGAACTTGCGGACAAGCTCGCCGCCCTTTACGGCATCCCGGTGGAGGACATTCTGGACGACTACACCCTGTTTCTGCACCGGGGCGGCGGAGACTTCCTCCGCAGATACCGGGAGTCAAAAGGCTGGAGCCGTCAGCAGCTTGCCGACCATGCCAAGGTAGGCAGGACAAGTATTCGCTGCTGGGAGACCGGACAGAAAACCATCAGCCAAAAGTGTTTCCGGCTTCTGGCCGAAAATCTTGGGCCCGATTTTCTTTCTATGCTGCGCATGTGAGGGTAGAAGATTTTTTCCCGGACATAAAATCAGCCCGTCTGTGGGCCACCGAATCACTCCGGTGGATAGCACAGACGGGCTTTTTATGTATCAGATTGCAAAACACGGTCGTGAGTCTTCCTGTACTAACGATTTTTTCGTTATCTTTGTTTAGATTTCATTCATTTTTTCTCATTATCCATTGATAGTATCGATTTTATCGTATATAATAGGTCTTAAGAGAGGTGTAATGCTATGCTTATTCGTTTTTCTGTAGAGAACTTCATGTCTTTCAAACAGCAGCAAGTCTTCTCCATGGCGGCTGGAAAAGGTTCTCGCCATCCGTCTCACGTTGTTTTGGCAAACAACAATCGTCTTCTCAAAAGCAGTTTTATTTTCGGTGCAAATGCCGCCGGCAAATCAAATTTTATCCATGCCGTCGATTTTATGCGTAGAATTGTAATATCTGGTGATGCCAAACGCGGCACGAGCCGTGATAAATACTTTCGCATCGATCCTGAATGCAGCAAGATGCCCGGTGTCTTTCAGATAGAGTTGTCCGTGAATGAGCACTTTTATTCCTACGGGTTCTCGTATGATTATATCAGCAAAGCATTTCAAGCTGAATGGCTATACGATATCACAACCGAAAAAGAGTTTTGCCTTTTTGAACGAGATATCGAAAATAAGGAAACAAAAACCGACCTTGATCTTTCAAAAAATTCTATCGACAAGATGCGATATGAGGTGTACAAATCCGACATTAGTGCTGACCGGTTGCTTTTGACTGAATTTGCAAAAAAAGAAATTGACGAAAGCTCCGTTTTCAGCTCTTTTAAAGATGTGTACGCATGGTTTCTTAAAATCATTGTCATCTACCCGAACAGCCGAGCCGGAAATATCAACGAATTTTTCGTAAATGACAGTGGTGATAACACTTTGCTTGCACAATTGCTTTCCGACTTTGACACCGGAATAGAAAGCATCTCTTCTAAGAAAACACCTCTGGAAGAGTCCCTGTCCTTTCTATCAAAAGACTCTCGCGAGCAAGTTATCAGCGCCGTTGATAAAACCATCCACGACAATGCAGATCTTCAAAGTTCTCTTGAGAACGGTTCGCGAAAAACTTTTGGTATTGAGAATCGACGTTTCGTACTTTCCTTGGAAAACGGAAATCTCATGGCCGAAGAGCTTATGATGAACCATGGAAATGCTTCAGACTTGTTTGACCTTCGTGATGAATCCGATGGAACTCAGCGTCTTTTTGATCTCATTCCGGCATACGAAGTAGTAAAAGACGGTCGTGTCGTCCTTATTGACGAAATAGACCGCAGTTTTCACAGCAAATTGACGGAGGCTTATGTTCGGAAGTTCTTTGAACTGACAGAGGGAAACGCCTGTCAGATGATTTGCACTACACATGACTTAAATCTTCTGACTTTGAATCTTCTACGGCAGGATGAAATCTGGTTCGCGGAAAGAACTGCTGAACACAGCACTCAGCTTTATTCCCTGAGCGAGTTCAAAACCAGAAGTGACAAGAGCATATTAAATGATTATGTTCAGGGACGTTATGGTGCCGTTCCTTGCATTCTGGAAAATGATCATGAGGAGGGGTAATTATGGCTATCCCTCGTAGATTGAACTCTGGCAATCGTTTTGAACGTTCCCAAAACCGTGACGTAAAGCGTGTTGTTTTCTTGTCTGTTGAAGGAAACGTCACCGAGCCTCAATATTTCGGATATGTAAAAGCCTTTCAAAAGGAACTAGGCATTAAATCCGTTGTCGAGCTTCATGTTCTTCAGCGTCAGGACACTTCCAGTTCTCCGTTCAAAGTGCTAGAGTTACTTGAGAACTATCTTGAAATCCGAAATAACAGCAATTTTTCTTCTGAAATCGACAAGCTTGATTTCAAAAATTACACAAAAGAGTTTATCCAAAACTACTTGGATGATAAGGGCTCCCTTCCGCAAAAAGAAGTTCGTAAGTTTGAAGCACTCCTTCGAGAGCAGCAGCTCGATCTTGCATATTTATATTTTTTGAATAAATTCAAAGGCTCTGATAACGGATCGCATGATGTTTTTGGTCTCGTACTTGACCGTGATGCAGCCAATCATTCACCTCAGAGCCTGTCATCTTTGTTTCAGCAGTGCGATGAGAAGGGTTATCAGTGTTTCATGACGACTCCCAGATTTGAATTTTGGCTGTTGCTTCACGTTTCTGACGTTGCTACCGAATATGCTGATGAGCTTTCTAAAATGCTTGATCCTTCCGATAAATCTGTAAACATCCACTTGCTTGAAAAAACCGGAACAAACAAAAAGATTCATCAAAAGACTTTTGAACAATACTTTCTTCCAAACATTGACAATGCAATTGAGCGAGCATCCAGTTTTTGCACACAACGAGATGATTTGCTAAATCAGCTTGGCAGTAACCTAGGAGAACTTTTCTCCATATTAAGAGACTAACCCTGTTATACGCTCTGGCACGATTTCACCGCTATGCTGCGCATGTGAGGTATGGTAATTTTTCTCCGGCCAAACGAAAAAGCTCGTCTGCAAGCCACGATATGTGGCAGCGCAGACGGGCTTTCGTTATGGAATCATTCTGTTTCAATTATTCTGATATTCGCTCTGACTTACATGGCGTTCCGTAAAACACGCAGTCGTTCTTCAAACGTTGCTTTCCATGCCGGATGCTCGGAGAATACGGTGTGCTCCACCTGACGGACTTGGTTCAGTCCGATGTTCCGCACCGCTTCCACTGCAGCATCTTTTTGGCTCAGATGGCGTTTTCCCACGGTCAGACAGTTTGCGCCTTCTGGCGTGTCGTACTGCTGAAACGCCCGGTTGAAGTCCATCAGGTCATGCAGACGGATGGGCTGATTGGTTTCGTTGTCTACCAGCAGACCCCAATTTTCCCAATGACGGTCGGTATTGCCCACCAGATAATCCAGAATGTTCATCATATAGTAGCCGGGAGCATCCAGCTCTAAGATCTTATCCAGCGTGTTCCAATCATGGTTCGTACAGTAGACGTCATAGGCTGCATAGGTCACAAGACTGTATCGCTGAGATGTCATGATTTTGCTGATAGAAACCGGCTCATTTTCAAACATTCCCTGCTCATACAGTACCTGATGGCAGTCAAAGCACCGGCAGATTTTGCTTGCCAGCACTTCACGTTCCACCGCTTCCCTGCCACCATCCTTGTAAAGATAGAAGCCATCCTCTTTTCGCACCCACGCCTTGGGGTACAAGCCGCCCGTAGACAGGTCATTTGCCAGAAGATGGGCGTTTGTCACCGTCATTTGGTGCCCCCGCAGCGCAATATCCACAAGCGCATTGCTTAAGGAGTGTGCAAAAAGGTTGATATCCTCGAATCGAATCTTCTCGTTTTCTTCTTTCACCCAGAACACATCCAGCAAAGACAGACAATGGTAGGATAATGCAATCTGTGCTCGTTCCCTGTCCGTAACACTCTGAGATGCACCGATACTGTTCAGGATTTCCTTGGCGTAGGTGCGATCCAACGTCAACATCCGGGAGGCGCACCAATAGTAAAAGTTCGTTACATTATTGATGCGCTCGTCAAAATCATCCGATTCCACCAGAACCAGATCATAGGGCATGAAATCCTCGAGGCAGACCCTGCATTCCCCTGTCGTGCTGAGTTGTGCCACACAGCTTTCCCGGTGCATGATCTCGTAAAACATGGTTTTCATCCCTCCCTGCGTTCTGTGTCTTGCTCTGTATTTATATTACCTTCTTTTTTCACGGGACGCAAGAGCTTTTACTTTTCAAAAAGCTTTTTCTGCTGCTCCATCAGGACGGTTTCGATACGCTCTTTCAGCAAAAAGTGGAACTGTTTTGGGTAATAGCATAGATATTTATCGAGGATTGTATCGATACTTGCTCTATCAATATTCACCTCAAGCTGCTTCCCATAAAGAGCTTGTGCCGTATGCACTGTCTGCGTAAATCGAGATTTGAACGGAAGGCACTGTGCCTTTGTCAGATATGCTCGGCTTTCAATTTCAGGGCTGTACAGAGCAAAATCCAGTAAGAAAGAAGCCCCGCAGTCAAAAATCGGGCATGGCTTATAACCGGATCTATCCCGGATCAGCGCAATGTTGTTCAGGTGCCGGTCCTGATTCAGAAAAAGTGCGTCGATTTCAAACAATGTCGTAAGATACGCGCCCATATTCTGCATTCTGGTTGCCTCTTCCATTGCATCCACAAGAAGCCGGATTCTCTCTTTCAAGCTTGTCCTGCGGTTAAATTCTTCCAGATAGCCTGTTCCCAGACTGTTCTTCAGGATCGTATTTGCAGTAATAAGGCTCTCATCTTCCCTTTTGAAGTTTTCACTCACAGAGACCACTCGTTTCAAGCCATGAACCTCAGCCGTATCGACCCAGTAATTTGCTACGGAGATTCCCGGCAGCCGAGCCGCATTTGTGAAATTGCGCAGAACTTCACTGGAAACGGCTTCAGCCAGCGCCTCAAAACAGCCACCGTCTGCCTTATACCAGAGATTTTTCTCCGTATCAAACCATTTTTCCTGATTTCCGCGCGAAGTCGTCACCACAACCCTGTCGTTGGTATGCAGCGTCAAATAATTTCCAGCCATTTGTGATCCTCCGCCATTCTTCCCTGCGTCTTTTCAACAAGCAGAACCGGGTCATATTCCGGAACGCCAACAGCATCCAGATAGTAATCCAAGCCCTTTCGTGTTTTCGGAATGCATCGGTCTGCCAGAAAGGCCAGGAAGTCTTCCCACGAGGGCGTTTCGTTCACACCAAACGCAGTATCAAGTATTTCGTCAACTTTGTTTTCGATGCAGATCTGCTCCGCTGTAAAATCTGCCAAAATCACGGTACACAACGTATCTCCGTCATAATACCGATATTCTTTCAGCTGATGTCCTTTCTGTTCTGCATTTCTGCGGAACACTTCCGGGTCTGTGGATGCAAGTGGCTGGATGGTGATTTTTTCACCATCAAAAGAAAGTTCTGCCCGGTCCTCTTTTGAAAGCCCCATTGTATGAAGCCACCCTGCCGGGAGATTGACCGAATACTTTTCTGCATTCTTTCCTGCTGTTCCCCCTGCTTTTCTTCTCATAATTTTCACGCTGCGACGATTCATGTGCTTCACCTTCCCTTGCAAAAGGGATACCATATTGGCCGCCAACAATCAATGATTTTATTTTGTCAGCAAAATTCCAAAAACTTATGTAACACAAAAAGCCCCACGCTCAACACTGCCTCTGAATCTGACCGTCTCTGGTCGGAGCAGAAAAGCATATGTTGAGCGTGGGGCTTTGTTTATCGGCTCGGCTGCCAGCCGGGCTTTTGGTGTTCTTTGGGTTTGTAAGTTCCTTTGGTAGTATCGATCACCGCCTGCAGCAATTCGAGCTTCTGCCATGTGGGGCAGTTCAGACGGTCGATTTTTTCAATCACATAGTTGGCGTGGGCGGTTGCGACCCGTTTTCCGAGTTCGTCCCATCCCTCTTTCGTTTTGGGGTAATGTACCACCACTTCAATGGGGGCACTCTTTCGCATGGCTCACTCACCTCCGGTCACATTGCTATCACCTCATTTTTACGGGTTACTGGTTGTCCGCTATTCGCTGCGGTTTCCGCTCAGAACGTTCAGAGCCAGACTGACCAGCAAAGCCATATCAATGCGGAGCATTTCAGCCTTGCTGGCATAGCCCATAAAGCGTTCGATGCGGGATTTATCGATCGTGAAGATCTGCTCCAGAAGAATCATGGACGGTTCTTCAAAGGCCGGGTTGGAATCCACCAGCACATGGGTGGGCTGGTTTTTCTTCTTTTCCGTCCGGGTAGTAACAGTTGCAACGATCAATGTAGGCGAATGACGGTTTCCAATGTTATTCTGCAGAACTACCACAGGGCGTTTCCCTCCCTGTTCCGAGCCGATATGCGGCTCCATGTCTGCATAGTAGATGTCCCCTCTGAGATATCTCCAATTGTTCGGTAACATAAAAATACAACAGTCCCAAAAAGCAAAAAAATCCCGCCCAAAAAGAAAAACCTTCGCTTTGCCCTCAGACGGGATGTCTTTCGACACGACTGTTAGCTAAATCAACCAATAAAGGCCTCCGAATCTCTTTCTTATTAGGAAAAGATTCAGAGGCCTCTGTTTTACAATTTTTTCGGAATAGCGGCTTTCACCAGCAGCGTCATGGGACGGCCCAGTTCATCTTTCATTCCGGGAATCCTCAGCATCTCTGCAGAGGTTCTTTGTCATATTCGCTGGTATGGAGTGGTTTCACTGGCTGCATTGAACTTCTGATAACATCCAAAATAGTCTGATCCGCCGGGAGCCACGGAACGGAATCAATGTCATCTTTTGTCAGCCACCGCGCGGCTTCCGCTTCTTTCAGAACAAGATCGCCGGAAACCACTTCACACCAGAAGCAGTCCATGGAAAGATGAAACGCCGGATAATCATACTCGATTGTCCCAACTAGATTCCCCACGGCGATTTCCGTGTCCAATTCTTCTTCGATTTCCCGCTTCAGAGCCTGCTGCGGGGTTTCGCCCGGCTCGATTTTGCCGCCCGGAAACTCCCACTGGCCTTTATAGTCGCCATAACCGCGGGCAGTGGCGTAGATTTTGCGTTTTGCCTGCATGGAGTCGCAGATCACAGCGGCCACAACACGAATCGTTTTCATAACGTTCTCCTTTTGGATTCACTATAATGGCCGACCGTCAGAAGTCCCACCGACATGATAGAACACCCTGTTTCCTGCTTTTCTTGCAGTAAGCAGCCCCATCTCATGGAATTTCATCACAAACGTCCGAATGGTTGCATACGCAGCGTTTCGGAAATCCTTTTCCAGCTGCTTTGTGGTAAACTCCTCTGCACCATAAGTAGACAGAACATACTCCCAGAGCAGCCGTTCTTTTTCTGTGATTTTTCCTTCCGCAAGAGCAGTTTGATATACCTCAAGATCAGTTTTCGGCGGGACTGCATCCACCTGCAGGCGGTTATAGACCTCATTGCAGAAGTAGAACAGAAAGGGAGTCACATCCGTATAGCCGGAAATCAGAGCATTTCTCTCCACGCGTTCGTAGGCTTTGTAATATGCGTCCTTGTTTTCAGCGATGTATCGGGAAAACGGCGTGAACAGTGCCGCAGGATAGCCCTGCTGAACAAGATACCAGAGGTGGAATAGCCGTGCAGTGCGTCCATTCCCGTCAAAATAGGGGTGGTAGTATGCAAAAGCAAAGTGCAGAATGGCAGCCTTATGCAGCTCATTGATGCCGTCATTGGCATTCGCAAAATCGACAAGACATTTCATGGCACCGGGAAGCCGCTCTGCCGGAAGTCCCGGTCTGGGTTCTTCATCGCCCACAATAAAAACCTCGCCATGCCGATAAAAGTGGTTTGGCAGTAATCGATCTTCATCCGGGAGATAATCCCCTGTGCTGATCTGATATAGGTAATGCAGATTCTCCTCGGTGATCGTATTCTGACGATTCGCGATAAACTCCAGTCCGCGCTTCATACCATAGATGCGGGCTTCTTGTTCATCACGAGGGGCATAGCCATCGAGGATATAACGGATACTGCTGCGGGTCGAGCGGATACTTTCAATTTGAAAAGTAGCATAAATTTCCTCGGTCATCGCCGACAAACCGAAGTTTTGTCCACTGACAGGGACAGAGAGCAACTGCTTCATACCATTTGTTGAAATTTGCGCGAGGTTCGGCAGGTAAAACAGCTTATTTCCAGAAAAATCAGTCAACGGCAGAGGCTGCGCAAAGTTTTGCCGCAGCAATTCGGCAAATTCTTTGACGCTGACAGTCGAGTACTTGTATTCCATCCGATTGAGTTCAAACAAATGCTTATCTGAAAGCATTTTGGCAAACTGTGCCCCATCCATTCTGTCCACCTCGCAGTTGATACTTATTGATACTATATAGTATCAATATACCGATTCTTTATAAAAAAGTCAACCGAAACAGGCCGAACCAACTTTTTTCCATACTTTCCGTCAAAATTCCCGTGGCACAGCCACGAATCACATCTCCATCGGCTTATTCCCCACTTCGTCCAGATACGCATTCAAAAATTCCGCTGCAAGGCTGTTGGGACGGATGTTTTCTCTGGCTTCCTGTGGGGTGAACCACTTGCAGCGGTCCACTTCATGGTTGATATGCAGCGCCTTTGCGGTTCTGACGAAAGCCGTAAAGTTGCACATCAGCGTGTTGGACGGCTCAAAAAACTTAGTACGGTTGAACCGGAGGTGTTCTACTTCCAGCCCGGTTTCTTCCCGGACTTCCCGCACCACGGCGTGTTCTTCTGCCTCACCGCGGTTCACATATCCAGCCACCAGAATATAAGAGGGCTTGCCGTACTGCTGGATGAGCAGAATTTTCCCGGTTTCCTCATCCACAACAATCATGCTGACTGCCACATTGTACATCGGGAACCGATATTGCTGGCATTTCGGGCAATAAGGCACAATGCCCTCTTCTTCCAGTTCTTTTTCAATCAATGCCGTACCGCATTCAAAGCAATGCTTCTGAATCATTTTTACACTCCAAACACTGTTTTCGTCAGCCGGATACCTGCTGCCGTCTTCATCGTATGTTCCATAAAGGTTCGGATTGCCTGCTGGTCGTACCCGCTTTCGGACGCATTGACGATATAATCTGCCTCAATCAGAATTTGATAGTCAATGCCGTCGATCTGCGCCGGACTATGGTGGTGCCCTACCAGATAGGCCACCCGGTCGATCTGTTCTGCTGTCATGCCGGTATCCGCCAAGAACTCCCGCACCAGCGGGGCACCCTCCTGCTCCTGATATTTACCATTGGTGTTGCCGTACTTTTTGCGGCAGAGCGGGCAGGCGATATCGTGGGTGATGGCCACTACCTCCAGAATAAACTGCGTGTCTGTGTCCAACCCCTCCAGCTCACCAATGGTTTTGGCATAGGTCCACACGCAGCTCAGGTGCGTGATGTCATGGATATTCCCTTCGGAAAAGGCGATCATCTTTTCCATGATCTGTGCAATGGTCATCATTTGTTTTCACTCCCGTTTTTAATACTTAAATGTTCACCTTGATAAACGCGAACTTATTCTTCAAATTTTTTATGACACTTTGGACATTCTTTAGGGATCGGCCTATAACCAACAAGCGAGCAACCGCAATAAGGACATTTCATCATGGTGAGATGATATACAATACCACCAACAGCAACCATTGCACCGATTAGCAGGCATAGGTTTACTCTGTACTCCTTTGCCGTCATTGCTCCTATTACTGCGAGCAATATTCCTATCATCAAAATGATCCAAGAAATGGCAGCCTGCTTTTGTGGGCTATTGTTTTTCATATAATCACACCCCCTCTACAAATTCCGATTCATAAAATCCCCGTCAGCGCCACTGCAACCAGAAGGGACGGCAGCAGGTTTGCCACCTTGATGGTTCTTGGCCATACCAGATTGATGCCCACACAAAAAATCAGAATATTTCCTACCAGCGAGAGATTGTTCAGCACAGCGTCCGTCATAAAGCCGGACAGCACTACCGCAAGAGCCGTCATGGCACCTTGCAGCACTGCCACCGGAATAAATGAAAACACGCAGCCCTTGCCCATGGAGGACGCCATGATGAGCACAATGATAAAGTCCAGAATCGCTTTTGCCACCAGCGTGGAATGGTCGCCGTAGATGCCATCCTGAATGGAGCCGATGACGGCCATGGCCCCGATGCTCACCGTCAGGGATGCCGACACGAAGCCGTTGACGAACTGGTTGTCGCCGTCACTGCCAGTCTTGTGTTTGAGCCACTCGCCAAAGCGTTCAAACTGTGCATCCAGATCAATAAGTTCACCCAGCAGCGCACCCAACGCCAGCGATAGAATCATGACCATAGAGCCACCGGTGCTCAAAGTTCCGTCTGGCCTAACCGTCAGCATCTTGGAGAGCGTTCCCGCCGCTCCCAGAAACACCACGGAAAAGCCCGTGGCTTTGATGATTGTATCCTGATAGCGCTCTTTCAGAAAGCGTTTGAACAGAATACCCAGCACACCGCCTATCACAATGGCCAGCGCATTGATGATCGTTCCCAATCCCCGCATTTTCGTTTTTCCTTTGCTTACTGATTCCTGTATTTGTTTAAGACTTCATCCGGGATATGACAGTAGCTGCAATCTTCCGGGTACCGCTCCAGATGGTGCTGATGCTCCTCTGCACTCCGGACGTAATTCGTCAGCGGCAGCACTTCCACAACGATTTTATCCCGGTCCTTCCGGCTGTCAATAAAGGCTCTTGCTTCTTCCAGATGTCCGGGATTTGTGCTGTAAAGCCCCGTGCGATACTTTTTTCCAACATCAACGCCCTGTTTGTTCAGGCTGTACGGGTCGATGATTTCAAACAGATGCTCCATAAGCTCTGTAACACTGGTACATTTCTCATCAAAGACCACTTTAACGCACTCTGCGTATCCATCATACGGGCCGTCCAGCGTGTTTGTTGTTCCGTTGGCTCTCCCGGCTTCGGTCGTCCGTACACCGGGCACCGTGTCAAAAAAATGCTGGACGCCCCAAAGGCACCCGCCTGCAATGTATACCGTTTCCATACTCTTGACTTTCCTTCTTTTACTGGTACAGTTTGCATCCATGCTCTGTACTCCTTACGGTTTCCTTGCTAGCTGCAAATCGATCCATCATACCAACTCACAAAAAGTGCTTCCGCACCATTGCAGAGTAATTATCATATTGTTGAAAGCCATATCGCTCATAAAATGGGATCGTTTTAGGATCAGACGGCATAACTTTCACATACAGAAGATTTTGATAGAAACTCATGATCCGTTTCATCAGCTCATCTCCAATGTACTGTCCCTGATAAGCAGGGTCCACCAAAAGATAATGCAAAAATGCGACTGTTTCTCCATCATCAAGCGCGCGAACCAGCCCGACCAGCTTATCACCATCCCATGCAGAAATAACTCGTGTGGAATTGTGCATCGCACGGACAAGTTTTTCGGGATAATTGCCGGATTCCCAGTGAACGGATAAAAACAGTTTCTGCAATTCATCGGCCGTGAAATCTTTTGTTTGTTTATACTCGATTTCCATGATGCACCCCTTTATAACTTCCACAAACGTGAACTTGTCACTGATATGTTAGCCTCAAACATTTTGAATCAACTCCATTTTTCACTAGAATCTCCGCAATTTCATCAAATGTTTTCACTACATTTATTGCTTTTACCGGAACGACATCGTGATTCAATATATTTTTTTCGCTTGTGGGCATAAATCCTTCGAGAAAATGTCCTTTCGGATTTCGCACTTCTCCAATATTGAAAGCCATCAGTTCTACACTCTCTCCTTCTTGCGTTGCAAAAGTAAAGAAATTCATGACGCCGTCCAGGATATTCGGGAATTCAATTTCAGATGAGGTATATTCAAAGATTACAGCGTGTTGTTTGAGTATTTCTTTGATTTGTTTGAGAGATGGCTCATTAAGTTTGCAACAGCTCTCTTTGCGCTTGCCGTCTTTATACTGAACTTTTCCATCTTTGAAGACAGTCACTTTGGCCAGTCGTAAGCCCCAAGCATCCGTGAGCATATAACAAAATAGTATATTTTCCTCCGCCATCGTTTCCCTCCACAAATTCCGATTTATCAAATAAGAATTTCCGTCAATTTTTCTCTTGATGCGGCTCGCTTCTAAGAGTAGGAACGAACTGTTCTGTTGCCGGAGACGGACCATTCAGGTCGATCTCCGGCAGTATTTTTGTTATCGCGTATTAAAAAACAGCCGGAACGACTTTCTGCTGCGCTACATCGATGATGCCGTATGTATTCAGTCTGAGTTTTGGAATGACCGGAAGGCTGACGAAGGCGAGGGTCATAAAGATGCCGATATCTTCCGCTACACCATGTGCCTTGAGGGCATCGTTCAGCGCCTGCATTTTCGCCGCAACGCTCTCTGCGCTTTCGGTGCTCATCAATCCGGCCACCGGAAGCGCAAGTTCTGCCACGACCTGTCCATCTGCCACAAACGCAAGTCCGCCTTTGTTTTTCCGCACAGTGTTGCCGGCCAGCATCATATCGGTATCGTTGTCCCCTGCCGCGATCAGGTTATGGGAATCATGTGCGATGCTCGATGCAACGGCTCCGCATTTCAGGCTGAAGTTTCCTAAATAGCCAATGCCCACATGGCCGGAGTGATGATGCCGCTCAAAAACGGCCAGTTTTACGATGTTGTGTTCCGGGTCCACACCGGGAGCTTTGCCCGGATGCCGTTGGAACGGGATGATTTTTTCCTCTGTAAGCAGCTCGCCCCGGTTCAGGCAGATGACACGCTCCTGCTCCCCGCTTTCCCGAAGTTCCAGGTCCTGCAGTGTGATCTCATCCAGATCAAAGGAATCCATAACGTGGGAAAATCTCACACGGTCGATGTCAAGCGGTGCGGGTTTCAGCGTTTTTCCGTGCTCGGCCACCAGCGTGCCATTCTTGTAAACCTGTTCGACCGTAAAGGATTCAAAATCCGATACTACAATGAGGTCGGCAGCATACCCCGGTGCTACGGCACCGCGCTGCTTGAACCCAAAATACTGTGCCGGGACCAGCGTTGCCATTTTGACGGCCACTGCTGGGTCTGCGCCCAGCCGGATCGCTTTACGGATGTTGGAATCGATGTGGCCACTGTCCAGCAGGTCACCGGGGTGCTTATCATCCGTCACCAACATACAGCGGCTGCAATAGGGCTCCCGGAACAGCGGCATCAGGGCCTCCATATTTTTGGCAGCCGTTCCTTCCCGGATCATGATGTATTGTCCGAGCCGGAGTTTTTCCATAGCTTCCTCGATGTTGGAGCACTCGTGATCGGACTGAACGCCTGCCGCAATATAAGCATTCAGGTCCTTATCGCTCAAGAGCGGTGCATGGCCATCCACGATCTTTCCCGCTTCGGTGCAGTCGCGGATCTTCTGCAGGATCTTCGGGTCACAGCGCACCGTCCCGTAGGCATTCATCAGCTCCGCAAGCCCCAGCACGCGGGGATCGCCGTAGTAAGGCCGGAGCTGTTCTGCGTTCAGCACCGCACCGGATTCATCCAGATCCGTGGCCGGAACACAGGAGGGCAGCATGAAATAAACCGAAAGGGTCAGATTTTTTGTCGTTTCCAGCATGAAATCCAAGCCTTCCAGCCCCGCAACGTTCGAGATCTCGTGTGGGTCTGTGACCACCGCAGTGGTACCGTGGGGCAGCACTGCCTGCTCGAAAGCCGGACCACAGAGCATGGAGCTTTCGATGTGGATATGCCCATCGATCAGACCGGGACAGACATATTTGCCGTGCAGATCAACTTCTTTCCGGCCGTGATACGCACCCACGCCCACGATCGAATTTCCGCTGATGGCAATGTCAGCGGTGTCGATCTCATCGGTAAACACATTGACGATTCTGGCATTTTTCAAAACCAGATCGGCCAGAGCATTTCCTCTGCCTGCCGAGATCCGGCGTTTCAGCTCATCAGACTGCATAGAAACATCTCCTCTCTCTGAAGTTCGATTTTCTCACCTGTGGATTGGTTCTGCCCTTATTCTACCACGCCTTGCCGCTGCGGAAAAGATGCCAGGAACAAAAATGGCCCCGGAGGGCTTGTTACAGCTCTCCGGGGCCACCTTATGTGCGTGTGTGACTTGGCGCACACCGTCAGCACTCCACTGCCACCTTGATCACGCCGTCCCGTTTCTTTTCAAACAGCTCGTAGCCCTCTGCGATCCGGCGCAGGGGGTAGGTGTGGGTGATGAGCGGTTCGGTATCGATCTTGCCTTCTGCGATGAGACGCAGCGTTTCTTCACAATCGCAGCCGTCCACGCCGCCGGTCTTAAAGGTGAGGTTTTTGCCGTACATTTCCGGCAGCGGCAGGGTCTGTGCCTTATCGTACAGTGCCACCACCGTCACAATGGCGTTGGGCCGTGCACACTCCCATGCCAGCCGGAAGGTGGAGTCTGCCCCTGCCACCTCCAGCACCACATCGGCCCCGCCGTGGTCGCTGTGGGCACGCACAAAGGCGGCGCAGTCCTCCGGCTGCACGGTGAGCACCTGCGGGTAGTGCCGACGGATGAACTGCAGGCGGCTTGCGTCCTTTTCACAGACGATGATGCGCTTGGGGCTGTGCAGCATGACGCACAGCAGCGTGCAGATGCCGGTCGGCCCTGCACCGAGGATCAGCACGGTATCCTCGGGGGTGATTTCCGAGATGCGTGCCGCCCAAAAGCCGGTGGCCAGCACATCGCCCACCAGCAGCGCCTGCCGATCGGTAACGCCGTCCGGAATCTTGTTCAGTCCCTGATCCGCAAAGGGCACCCGGACATACTCGGCCTGCCCGCCGTCGATGCGGCAGCCCAGCGCCCAGCCGCCGTTTTGATCGGTGCAGTTGTTCACGAAGCCCTTTTTGCAGAAGAAGCACTCTCCGCAGAAGGTCTCCACGTTCACCGTCACCCGGTCGCCGGGTTTCACATTGGTCACCGCACTGCCCACTTCTTCTACGATGCCCACCATCTCGTGCCCTACGGTGATGCCGGGCACCGCCCGGGGCACGCTGCCGTGCTTGATGTGCAGATCGCTGGAGCAGATGCTGGCAAGGGTCACCTTTACAATGGCGTCCCGCTCGTGCTGCAGCACCGGCTTTGGTTTTTCCATCAGGGCAAACGTCCCCTCTGAAACATAGGTATAGGTCAGCATGCTTTTTACCTCCATGCGCTTTGATATTTCCGGACTTGAGTATACCACGCAGCTCTCCGCCGATTAGATCTTGGGCTGATACTGCATGCTGGACACATTGTAAACGGTAACAAAAGCCTTGGGGTCTTCCCGGTTGATAAAGTTCATCAGCTTCTGATATTCGCTCTTGTCCACGATGGTAATGATCTCGTTGTGCTTTTCCAGATTGTATGCACCGATGGCCTCGTACATGGTCGCACCGCTGTGCAGGTCATGGAGGATGAACTGACGCAGCGCCTCCTCTTTTTCGGTGATGATGCAGACGCGGCGTTTGATGCTGTTATCAAAGATGAAATGGTCCAGCACGATGCCGTTGAAGTAAGTACCGAGGATACTCAGCACCACGGTCTTTTTATCGTAGACCAGGGCCGCGGAAAGCGCCACACACATTCCCGACAGAGACATGGCTTTTCCCAATTCCATGTGCAGGTACTTGTTCATGATCTTTGCCACGATATCCAGCCCGCCGGAGGATGCATTGCGGTTGAACAAAATACTCAGCCCGATGCTGACCACCAGAATATAGCACAGCACGTCCAGCTCCTGACTGCCGGTCATCGAGCCGAACTCCGGGAACAGCTTTTCAAACAGCCCCAGAAACACCGGCAGCAGCACACTGGTGTATACGGTCTTTGCGCCAAATTCTCTGCCGCAGGTAAAGAACCCGATGATGAGAAGCACGACGTTCAGGATCATCGTAATGACCGACAAGGGCAGCGGCACAAAATTGGACAGCACGATGCCAAGGCCGGAAATGCTGCTGACGGATGTATGGCTCGGCACCAGAAAAAAGAAAACGCTCGCCGCAATGATCGCCACCGCCCCGGTCAGGACTGCCGTCTCCCTCAGGACTGCGCCGGTCTTTCCTTTTACATCACTCATCTTTGTCCCCCTAAAATCAAATTTGTTTCACCGATTTCCTCATCTTTGTCGATGCGGACAAGGAGCTTACCGCCAAAGCGTTTGTATTCCATAGTGAAGTACCTCCATAAATTCCGAGTTGCTGTTCTCAGTATACCATGGTTTTCCCTTGCGGAAAAGATAGCGAAACAAAAATGCCCCCGGAGGGCTTGTTGCGGCTCTCCGGGGGCATCTTATGTGCGTGTGTGACTTGGCACACACGACCGGCATTTTACTCAATTTCAATCAGATTCGGGTTCTCAGGCAAAGCCTTCGTCTGCTGAGGAGCAGGCAGCTCGATGTGCAGGACGCCATCCTCGAACTTTGCGTGGATGTCTTCCTTCTTCACATCGCCCACGTAGAAACTGCGTGCGCAGGTGCCGGAGAAGGATTCGCGCCGCAGATAGCGGCCCTTCTGATCCTTTTCGTCATTGCTGTGGCTGCGCACTGCCTGAATGGTCAGGTAGCCGTCGTTCAGATCCATCTGAACGTCTTCCTTCTTGCAGCCCGGCAGGTCAACCGCTACTTCGTAGCCGTTGTCCGTCTGTTTGACATCGGTCTTCATCATGTTTGCACCGCGCTTACCAAAGGTATCACGAGCCTCACGGTTCATCATACGTTCCAGTGCAGCGTCATTCCAGAACGGATCGAAGAAATCATCGAACAGGTTTTCATGGAAAACAGTCGGCATAAGCATAAATCATTCCTCCAATCCCGGCGTTCGGGTCGGGGCAAAAAATCTGAAACGTCCACTCGGAAAGGCTTTCCGGGGAGCTTTGCGGCTCTCCTTTTGCCCTTCCTCCTGAGCACGCCACTGTTATAGCACCGTCTTTTAGCAATGTCAATAGCAGAGTGCTAATATTCACGAAAAAATAATACTTCTGCAACAATTTCTTGGTTTTGGCTCTCCCCGTTTTCCCCTTTGGGCGGGCTGCCACGCCTTTTTTCGTTGCCGCCTGGTTTGGCACTTTTCAACGGTCCCGTTCCGTGTTACAATAAGAAAAAACGAAACCGGGTGATTTTTTGGAATTTTATGGTACCATCGGCCCCGCCTGTGCCCAGCTGGAGACCTTGCAGCGCATGGTGGAAGCTGGCATGACGGGCATCCGCATGAACCTTTCCCACGGGCCCCTTTCGGTCCACAAAGACTGGCTGGATATCATCCACGCCGTGGGCATCCCCCAGCTGCTCATCGACCTGCAGGGGCCGGAGCTGCGCATCGGCACGCTGCCCCAGCCCCTTGTGCTGAAACCGGGCCAGAGCCTCCGGCTGGGGCAAGGGGGTGTCCCCTGCCCGGCGGCGCTGGTGCATGCAGCCCGGCCGGGCCAGAACCTCCTGCTGGACGACGGCAGGCTCCTTGTGCAGGTGGCCGAAGCCGATGGCGCTGCCCTGCAGTGTACTGTGGTACGGGGCGGCACCCTGCAAAGCCGCAAAAGCCTTGCGGCACCGGGGCTGACGGTGGCCTCCCCCACGTTGACGGAGGAAGACCTGCAAAACCTGCAGCTGGCGGGAGCCTGCGGCGTTACCGGGGTGATGCTGCCCTTCGTGCGGGGGGCTGAGGACATCCGCACCCTGCGCCGGGCGCTGGAACAGGCCGGGGCCGGGCAGATCCGCATTTTTGCCAAGATCGAGAGCCTTGCGGGGGTACAGGCCCTGCCGGAGTTCCTACCCCTTGTGGATGAAGTAGTCATTGCCCGCGGGGACCTTGGCAACGCCATGCCCCTGTGGGAGCTGCCCCGCTGCCAGAAGCAGCTTTCCGCCGCCTGCCGGGCAGCCGGGGTGCCCTTTATGGTGGTGACCCAGATGCTGGACAGTATGTGCAGCCGGGCGGTCCCCACCCGCGCCGAGGTCAGCGACATCTACAACGCCGTGGCAGACGGCGCTTCCAGCGTGATGCTCACCGGGGAGACCGCCGCCGGGCAGTACCCGGTGGAGGCCATGGAGTATCTTGTGCGCACTGCCCGCACCGCCTTGGAATAACCCAAAGTCAAAGACACTCGGTCGATCTGTGTTGCCGCATTTAGTCCAGAATTTTTCCGTCAATGGAGATGGTGACCACCTGCCACGGAATGAACTTTCCGCTGGTCTGCAGTGCCTTTTTTGCAGCCATCTCCAAGCCGCCGCAGCAGGGCACCTCCATGCGGAGGATGGTCACGCTCTGGATGTCGTTGCTGCGCAGGATCTCGGTGAGCTTTTCGCTGTAATCCACAGCGTCCAGCTTCGGGCAGCCGATGAGGGTCACCTTGCCGCGCATAAATTCCTGATGGAAATTGGCGTAGGCATAGGCCGTGCAGTCCGCTGCAATCAGCAGTTTGGCCCCATCAAAGTAGGGGGCGTTGACCGGAACCAGTTTGATCTGCACCGGCCATTGGGAAAGCTGAGACCGCAGTGCTGGCATGTCCTCCCCTGCCGGTTCCGGCTTATGCTGCATCTGGCGCATCTGGCTGCCGGGGCAGCCGTGGTGCATCTGCGGCACAGGCTGGTGGAACACGCTGCGGGCCGCGTTGCCGGGGCAGCCGCCCAGCGGCTTTTGGGCGGCTGCGGCTTTCTGGCGCTTGTTTTCCTCCACAGCCTTTTCATCATAAGCGGCGGCTTCGCGCTCCACAAAGGTGATCGCGCCCGTGGGGCAGGCGGGCAGGCAGTCGCCCAGGCCGTCGCAGTAGTCGTCCCGCATCAGCCGCGCCTTTCCGTCCACCATGGCGATAGCACCCTCGTGACAGGCCGCGGCGCAAGCGCCGCAGCCATTGCATTTTTCTTCATCAATATGAATGATTTTTCGAATCATGTTGCCTCCTTAATTTTGCTGTTCTCTTTGTCTCTTCGAATACTATAGCAGACTTAAGCTGGTTGTTATGTTGTTTTTCCAACAAAATCATTATTTACTTCGCATACAAAATCATCTTCTCCACCGCCCTGCGATTGATCGTAAGCAGCGCTTCTCCTTCCAGCTTATGACCACTGGCCTCATAAAAAGAACCGATAGTGAACCCGTCCAACCTATGGGCACCATCATGTTCTCGCCCAGCTCCAGCGGTAAAATTCTGAACACAAAGGGCAGAAAAATACCGCCTGCATGGATATTAGTTCCACACAAGCGGTATATACAGCACGACTTATAATTTAGAAAGACACGGTCAGCTGCATCTTGAATCTCTCTTCGCCGTATACTGCGTGAGGAATATCC
>OHQT01000494.1_pt1 | contig 21034 bp, 16 predicted proteins | sample 1578221 | NCBI WGS metagenome assembly OHQT01 (sample SAMEA3879547, study PRJEB24766) | human gut metagenome | biome: human-associated habitat; feature: feces | place: USA | collected 1985/1987
CCTCGACCTCCGGCGTGACAGGCCGGCATTCTAACCAGCTGAACTACCGCACCAGGATTGCAATTGCTGGTTGCTTCCATTCGAAAGCGGATGCAAATATAGGCATTATTCGTGAATTTGCAAGGGCTTCCTCGATTTTTTTAGAGATTACCCGAAGATTGCCGGCGATGTCTGGAATCTGTGCCGCTGCATGCCCTTCCCGCGCCGAACACTTGGGCCGTTTCCCGCACCGGTTGACAGGCAGATCAGTGCTTAAAGTTCGCAGATGCGGCCGGTGGAATCTCTTCGGGCAAAACATCCGCCACACTGGCAGGTCCTCCAAGCACCTGAGAGGCATCCCGATGAGGCCGGTGTCCCAAAATTGGGCACACCGGCACCGGTCACCTGCCTCTCATGCGGCCACAGACAGTGCCATCGTGGCGGATGTTTTGCCCGAACTGTCCTGATGCCGCATAGGCAGCCGTCCGTGGTTGCGTGGGATTGTCCGGGCGTTGCCTGGTGCCGTACAGGCAGCTTTCCTGGCACCGCATAGGCAGCCGTCCGTGGCCGCGCGGGATTGTCCGGCGTCGCACGGTGCTGTCCTGATGCTGCACAGGCAGCTTCCATGACATCGCACAGGCTGCGTCCTGTTGCATAGAAGTGCTAATAATGTTATATTTGCAGTCTGTATTTGCAATATTAGAGATATGAAGAAAATCATGACGGCAGTGGCGGCCGCCCTGTTCCTTATATGCGGGACGGCGGATGCCCAGATGACCGACGACCAGATTATCGAATATGTACAGTCCGCCGCCGCTTCCGGCAAGGACGAGAACCAGATTGCGCAGGAACTTGTCCTCAGGGGAGTGTCCCGCTCTCAGCTTGAAAGGCTCAGGGACAGGTATCAGGGACAGCAGTCCGGCTCCATCGGGAGTTCTTTCGGATCAGGTTATACTTCTTCCGGCAGGACCCTGTCGTCGTCTGCTGACAGGGACGGATATATAGACTACGGTGAAACCGGCGGGAACCGTACCCTTTCACCTTCAACGATGTATATGCCTCCTTACGGCGCGCAGACCCCGTACGGGATGTACCCTGTCGAAAGCGGGCAGCTGCTTGACGCAAACGGGAATCCTGTGCAGGGAGCGAACGGTGCCTATGGAAACATGAACGGCGGCGCTTACGGGAATGCCTACGGAGGTTCCAATGCCTATACCAATACTTATACCGGGGCCGGAAGCATGTACGGAACCTATGGCACGCAGGGTACAGGAGCCTACGGCACCATGATGCAGGGACAGTACGGCAGCCGGGAACAGAGTTTCTATTTCGATCCTGCCACGGGGTCCTATACCGTAGTTCCCGGCATGGCGGCGTCCGTATACGGTGCAGGGCGTGAGGAGATCTTCGGGCACAATCTCTTCAGCGGGGTGAACCTTACCTTCGAGCCTAACGAGAACGTGGCGACTCCCGAGGACTACAAGCTCGGCCCCGGCGACGAAGTCGTGATAGAGGTCTGGGGCCTCAACGAGGACATGTCTACGCAGACCGTCTCTCCCGAAGGCCGTATCAACATAAGCATGGTAGGCCCCGTATATCTCAGCGGCCTTACCATAAAGGAGGCGGAAAAGAAGATAAGCGCCGCGCTGCAGACCAAATATGCGGGAATCGGTGGCGAGAACCCCGGCACCTTCGTCAGCGTGTCGCTCGGCAATATAAGGACTATCAGGGTCAATGTCATGGGCGAGGTCGAGACTCCCGGAACTTTCCGCATGTCGTCGTTCTCGTCGGTGTTCAGTGCGCTGTACCGTGCCGGCGGAGTGACCGTGTCGGGTTCCCTGCGCGACATCAAGGTGATGCGCGACGGAGAGGAACTGGCGACAGTGGACGTGTACGAGTATCTCTTCGACGGGAAGTCCGGTTCGGACATCACCCTCAAGGAGGGCGATGTGATAGTCGTCCCTCCCTATCTCAACCTGGTTTCCGTGGAAGGCGGGGTGAAGCGTCCCATGAGGTATGAACTCAGGGATGACGAGTCTTTGCAGACCCTGCTTGACTATGCCGGAGGATTTGCCGGCGATGCGTTCAGGGGCGATGTCTCCGTGGTGAGGGTCAACACCGAGGAACGCGAGATATATACGGTCTCAAGCGATGAATATTCCACTTTCGCCCTTGCGGACGGCGATATGGTGACCGTGCGTTCCAACCTGAACAGGTTCGCCAACAGGGTGGAGGTGTCGGGCTATGTGTTCCGTCCCGGGATGTATGAACTCGGCGGGGACATAGCGACCGTGCGCCAGCTCGTCGAGGCGGCCGGGGGCGTGACCGAGGATGCGTTCCTCAGCCGTGCCATACTGCTCAGGGAGAAGGAGAATTTCGACTATCAGAACATTCCCATAGATCTCGGAGGACTGCTTTCCGGAGAGGCGGAGGACATCGTCCTGCACCGGAACGACGTGCTGATCGTATCCGGAATACACGATGTCGTCGACAGGGGAATACTGACCATAAACGGATTCGTCAATAATCCCGGAGTGTTCCCGTATGCCGAGAACACGACCGTCGAAGACCTTATCCTGCGTGCGGGCGGCCTGCTCGACGGCGCCTCTACCGCCAGGATAGACGTGGCGAGGAGGATGTACGATCCTGCCAGCACCGAGTCTACCGACACCCTCGGATTCTCGTTCAGCTTCTCCGTGAAGGACGGACTGGCTATCGGGGAAGGCGAGGATTTCGTGCTCATGCCCTACGATGTCGTTTCCGTACGCAAGAGTCCCGGATTCCGTCCGCAGAGATTCGTCACGCTCGAGGGACAGGTGCTCTTCCCCGGAGAGTATGTCATACTCAATGAAGGAGAGAGGATTTCCGACCTTATCGCAAGGGCAGGCGGTTTTACCGGAACGGCATTCCTTGACGGCGCGCGTGTCGTCAGGCAGTACAGGGACGGAGATGTACTTACAGCGATCAACGAATCCCTGGAGAAGATTTCCGCGGCATCGTTGCGTGACTCTATGGATGTCGAAGTCGCCAGCGAATATGTGGTTAGCCTCGACCTTGCCGCCGCAATGGCGCATCCGGGTTCCGAGGTGGACATCGTGCTGCAGGAGGACGACAGGATCATAGTGCCTGAATATGTCAATACGGTGCAGGTCGTGGGCGAGGTGATGTTCCCCAACGCCGTGGTCTATTCTCCCGGCAAGTCCCTGCGCTACTATATCAACGCCGCGGGAGGTTTCACGCAGACTGCGAAGAAGAGCAAGGCATATGTCATATATATGAACGGTAGTGCCGCGAGGAGCGGTATAGCCAGCGCCAAGGTCCAGCCCGGATGCACTATCGTGGTGCCCAGACGTCCCGAGCGTAGGCCCGTTACCGCTTCGGAGGTGCTCAGTACGGCATCCGTTGCCTCGTCCCTGACCAGTACGGTGGCGATGCTCGTTAACCTGCTCAAGCCCTGATACCGTTCACTTAGATTTTCGCTTATGGAAGAAAATAAGATTAAGCAGGCGTCTTCTGCTCCCGTCCAGGAGGAGCAGTACGAGGAGATCGACCTCATGGAGCTTCTGCTCAAGCTCTTCAGGAACTGGAAGACCATATTCAAGTGGTGCTGCATAGCCGGTGGAGCCGGACTCGTGGTCGCATTCAGCATTCCCAAGGAATATACCGTGGATTCCAAGCTCGCTCCCGAAATCGTTTCACGCACCAACTCTTCGCTGTCTTCCCTAGCGTCGCTCGCCGGTGTGAACCTCAGCAGCATGTCGACATCTGACGCCGTCTATCCGGAACTCTATCCGGAGATAGTCGGTTCGACCCCGTTCGTCGTGGAGCTTTTCTCGGTTCCTGTCGAGATAGAGACCAGAAGGGAGGGGAAGGTCAGCACCGACCTCTACACCTATCTGCGCGACTACACCCGTTCTCCCTGGTGGAGCGCGGTCATCTCGGCTCCTTTCAAGGCTCTCGGCTGGGTCATGTCCCTGATAAGGGGTGGTGACGACGAGGAGGAGGTCAAGGGCTACTCTTCGCTTGATCCCTCGGCACTTACGAGCGAGCAGGAGCAGATAGCAAAGGCGATACGCGAGAGCATCAGCGTACAGGTCGACAGCAAGAACTCGATGATAACGCTCAGTGTCACCGCACAGGATCCGCTTGTCGCCACAGACCTCTCCAAGGAGGTTATCGCAAGGATAGAGGACTATGTGACCGACTACCGTACCGAGAAGTCGCGCAAGGACCTCGACTATTACGAGCAGCTCTACGAGGAGGCACGGACCGAGTATTACGACGCCCAGCAGCGCTATGCGAAATATGTCGACGCCAACCAGAATGTCGTGCTCCAGAGCGTGCTGACGGAGCGCGAGAGGCTGAACAACGAGATGCAGCTCGCATACAACCTCTACAACACCTGCGCCCAGCAGGTCCAGATGGCGAAGGCCAAGGTACAGCAGGAGACTCCGGTATGCGTGGTGGTGGAGCCTCCGACCCTGCCTACCAAGGCTTCGAAGCCTTCGAAGATGCTCACCCTTGTCGCGTTCGTGTTCCTCGGCGCCTGCCTTTCTGCAGTGTGGGTACTGTTCGGGAAGGAATGGGTGGCCAGTTTCAAGTCCGGAATGGAGAAATAGACTGTGGAAGGGAACATAGTCATCAAGGGTGCCAAAGTAAACAACCTTAAGAACCTCACATTGGAAATACCCCGCGGAAAGCTCGTCGTAGTGACGGGCATTTCCGGTTCGGGGAAGTCTTCCCTCGTGTTCGACACCCTTTACGCAGAGGGTCAGCGGCGCTTCTCGGAGAGCCTGTCGTCGTACGCGAGGCAGTTCCTCGGCAGGATGACGAAGCCCGATGTGGACTCCATAGACGGCATACCCCCGGCGATAGCGATAGAGCAGAAGGTCACGACAAGGAACCCCCGTTCCACCGTAGCGACAACGACAGAGATATATGACTACATACGCCTGGTCTTCGCCCGCATAGGACGCACCTATTCTCCCGTATCGGGAAGGGAGGTGCGGCGCGACAGCGAGTCCGAGGTGCTCGCATACATACTTTCCCGCAAGGGAGACACTTGCTATTTGCTCGCGGACGTGGGCTGGAAGGGACGCAGCGACAAGGTGGAACTCATGCTTTCGCTCAAGGAGGAGGGATATTCCAGGCTGCTCGCTGGCGGGCGGCCGCTCAAGATAGAGGATGTCCTGAGTCTGGACGGAGACTATCCCGAAGAGGCATACCTTCTGGTCGACAGGGTAAGGGTGCCCGAGCAGGCCGACGAAGACTTGCGTACGAGGCTGCTCTCTTCGATATCCTCGGCCTTTTCGGCTGGAAGCGGGCATGTCAGGGTATGCGTTGAGCAGCCTTCCGTGTCGGGAGGTGAGCCGGAGCGCGAATTCTGCAACCGCTTCGAACTCGACGGCATAAGTTTCAAGCTCCCGGACGAATACCTTTTCAGCTTCAATTCCCCTCGGGGCATGTCCGGTGTGCGGAGGGCTCGGCAAGGTCACCGGAATCAGCGAAGACCTCGTGGTGCCCGACAAGACGAAGAGCATCTATGACGGGGCGATAGCATGCTGGCGGGGAGAGAAGATGGGCTGGTTCAGGGACCGTCTCGTGCAGGTGGCGTCGAGCCACGGAATACGGGTCTTCGAGCCTTACTGCAACCTGTCGAAGAAAGAGAAGGACCTTATATGGAACTACCGTTTCGACGAGAAGGACGACAGTTCGTTTTCAGGCATAAACGACTTCTTCGCCTGGGTCGAGACTCAGAAGTACAAGGTGCAGTTCAAGTACATGCTCTCCCGTTTCAGCGGCAGGGCGGTATGCCAGGCCTGCGGCGGAAGCCGTCTGCGCAAGGAGGCTTTGTGGGTCAGGGTCTGCGGCAAGACGATCGACGAGGTGCTGTCAATGAATGTGGACGAGGCACTGGACTACTTCACGGGCCTCTCCCTGACTCCCTCCGAGCGGAGCATCGTGGACGAGCCCCTGTCGGAAATCGTCTCGAGGCTGCGCTGCGTGCAGGATGTGGGGCTTTCTTATCTTACGCTCGACCGTGCATGCAACACGCTTTCGGGAGGAGAGAGCCAGAGGGTCAGCCTCGTGACGGCGCTCGGCTCGAGCCTCGTGGGTTCGATGTACATACTCGACGAGCCGAGCATCGGACTGCATCCGCGCGATACCGAAAGGCTGATCGCCGTGCTGAGGCGTCTGCGCGACATAGGAAACACCGTCATAGTGGTAGAACACGACGAGGAGATAATGCGCGCCGCCGACCTGCTGATAGATATGGGCCCCCTTGCAGGAAGCGAGGGCGGCGAGGTGGTGTTCGAGGGCCGTCTCGACGACGGTGCGGACCCTTCGGCCCATCCGCAGTCCCTGACGCTGCAGTATCTGGCCGGCCGCCGTGCCCGCTATACCCGCTGCGTCCGCCCCTGGACCTATTCGATAACGGTCAAGGGAGCCATGGAGCACAACCTCAAGGATATAGATGTCAGCTTCCCTCTCGGGACCCTGACCGTAGTGACGGGAGTCTCCGGCTCCGGCAAGTCCTCTCTTGTCGGAGACATACTGTATCCGGCACTGTACAGGCATGTCAACGAGGCCGGCGACCTTCCCGGCACCTTCCGCGGCCTTGCCGGGAACCTCGACCGTATCACGCGGGTCGAATATGTAGACCAGAACCCGATAGGGCGCAGTTCCCGCTCCAACGCACTGACCTATCTGAAGATATACGACGACGTGCGCAAGCTGTACGCCAGGCAGCAGTACGCCAGGATGAACGGTTTCACGGCGGCGTATTTCTCGTTCAATTCCGACGGGGGACGCTGTCCGGAGTGCCAGGGCGAAGGCGTCGTCCACATCAGCATGCAGTTCATGGCCGATGTCGAAATGGTCTGCGAGTCCTGCTCGGGAAAGCGTTTCAAGCCGGAGGTGCTCGAGGTCAGGTACCGCGGGAAGAACATCTACGACATATTCCAGATGTCCGTCGACGAGGCGGTGGGCTTTTTTTCTGAAGGCAGCGAGGACGAGGCCAAGGCAATCGCGTCGAAACTTAGCGTGCTGCAGGATGTTGGGCTGGGCTACATAAAGCTCGGGCAGAGCAGTTCCACGCTTTCTGGCGGCGAGAGCCAGCGCATAAAGCTCGCATATTTCCTGTCGCAGACGCGCAAGGGCGGCAAACGGGAGAAAATAATGTTTATATTTGACGAGCCGACGACCGGACTGCACTTCTACGATGTGGAGAAGTTGCTCAGGGCTTTCGACGCCCTGCTCGATGCCGGCCATTCGCTGGTGGTGGTCGAGCACAATCCGGACGTCATCCGTTCCGCGGACTGGGTGATAGACCTCGGGCCCGATGCCGGAATACACGGCGGAGAGCTGGTGTTCGCCGGGACGGTAGAGGATTTGAAGAAGACAGACACATTTACGGCCAGGTACTTATGAAAAGGATTGCTGCCCTGACCATGGTCAGGAACGATGACTTCTATCTCGAGAAGTGGGTGGAATACTACGGGAGGCAGCTCGGAAGGGAGAACCTGTATATCTTCTTCGACGGGCTAGACCAGAAGATCGCCCCGTTCTGCGAAGGGACCAACGCCAGCCTGCACGAGAAGATAGGCAGCCAGGTAGTGGAGGCCGAGAAGGGACGCCTTGCATTCCTGTCCTCGCAGGCTGCGGGGCTGCTCTCGCGGGGCTACGATCTCGTGATAGGCGTAGATGCCGACGAGTTCATAGTGGTTGACCCGAAGCTGGGGATGAGCCTTCCCGAGTACCTGTCTTCCGTAAGGATACGCACCTCGCTCTCTGCGCTCGGCCTGGATTTCGGGCAGAAGATAGGGGAGGAGGACGACATACGTTCCGATATCCCCTTCCTGCGTCAGAGGCATTATGCGCAGATAGGTACGCGCTACACCAAGCCGTCGATAGTGGCGGCCCCGTGCCGCTGGGGTTCAGGCTTCCACAGGATAAAGGGGCACAACTTCCATATAGGCCGTGACCTCTACCTGCTGCATTTCGGCTATTTCGACAAGAAGAGGCTCGAGGAGCGCTTCTCCGACCGGGACCGTCTGAGCCAGGGCTGGGGGAAGCACATGAAGAAGCGCGCGCGGACGATACGCTATGCTACCGGACTTCCCGCGCGTCAGTTCGACCGCTGGGTGCGCTTCGCCCGCATATGCCAGACCCTGTGCCGTCCTCCGTATGCGCTCAACAAGCCGGCGATGTTCGAACTGAGGATTGTGGTGCGCATTCCCGACAGGTTTTCGGAAATTGTGTAACTTTGCGTCCTATGAAAAGACTGCTTGTAGTCCTGCACGTCTACTATCCCGATCAGATCGGATATTTCGTGCGCAAGTTAAGGAACATAAACGGCTGCGACTGGGACCTTGTCGTGACCTATGTCGCGGAATCCGCGCCGCTGCGCCGCCTGAAGCATCTCAAGCCCGATGCAAGGTTCATCAAGGTCGGGAACATCGGCTACGACGTGTGGCCGTTCATCAAGGTGATAAAGGAGACCGACCTGTCGGCCTACGACTATGTGCTCAAGCTCCATACCAAGAGCGTCAGTACGGGCAACCGTATCAACGGCATTAATATGACGGACTACAAGTGGCGCAATCTTCTTGTCGACGCCATGCTGAAGAGTCCGGAGCGTTTCCGCAGATGCCTCGACTATTTCGACAGGAATTCGGAGGTCGGTATGATATGCAGCTACGAACTGCGCAAGGACCTGCATGGAGGGCTTCCTGAAAATTCCGCCATGCTCGAGAACGAGGCAAGGAGGATAGGCATGCTCAGGAACTTTTCCGACGACCGTTTCTGTGCCGGAACCATGTTCATGGTAAGGGCGGATGCCATGGGCAGGATACAGAGGCTCCAACTGGACGACTCCATGTGGGGGCAGCATTTCGCTTCCCATTCGTGTGCTTCTCTTGCCCATGTCTACGAAAGGCTTATGGGAATCATGGTAAAGGACGCCGGTTATGAGATACATGGCTTTATTGCCGATAATATCAGTGCCCTTTCGGTCTTCGTGCATAATACCGTCGGAATGCGGCTCAGGTATCTGTTTGCCATTGAGAGAGATGAGAACAGACGTAAGTTCGTGATGATCTGCGGAAAGAAATTCTACATGGGAGATGACAAGGGGAAGGTTTAGTACCAAGGCCTGCATAGTGCTCAGGGGACATGTGCTGAACTGGCCGTGGCGCTCCCGTCTGGAAAGGCGCCGGGCGAGGGGAGCGGCGACGCATGATGCGGTGTGCGCGTACCTCGACCGCTATGTGCCCGAATTCCTCGGAATGCCTTATACGCCTGCCGCAGATACCGGGCAGACTGCCCCGTACGGCTCCCGGCAGCAGGTCCCGGACAGTCCTGGGCAGACAGCCCCTGACAACCCCATACAGCCGGTTTCGGGAGACTCCTGCAAGGAGAGGATTTTCAGCATCTGGCTGCAGGGCGAGCGGTCCGCACCGGACATAGTCAAGGCCTGCTGGCGCAGCATCAGGGCGAACTCGTCCCGTGAACTCGTCGTCCTCGATTCCGGCAGCCTCGGCGACTGGATAGAGCTTCCGCCGCATGTGACCGACAAATGGAGGCGGGGGCTGATAAAGCCCGCCCATTTCACCGACATCTGCCGCGTCGCACTGCTCTACAGATACGGAGGATACTGGATGGACGCCACCGACTTCCTTCCGGCCGAGCTGCCGGAATGGATAGACGATCGGGATTTCTTCGTGTATATGTCGGGCGAACGGCTGCGCGGCTGGTATGCCTATATCCAGAACTGTTTCATACGCGCCCGCAGGGGAAACTACCTGCTTGCCCTCTGGCTTAACGCGATGCTGGTCTACTGGAGCCACGAGGACTCGGCGATAGACTATTTCGTACACCAGCTGCTGTTCATGAAGGCGGTCGAAAGCGACCCCCGCGCCGCGGAGCTTTTCGCGGCAATGCCTAAGCTGGTACAGGATCCCACGCACGAACTGTGGTTCGGCAACGCCTCGAAACCTTTCGACCCGGAGCTCTTCCGCTCGCTCACTGCGGCCGCCGCATTCCAGAAGACTGAGTACAAGTCTGCCGACGCCGTAAGCCCCAGGCCGGGGAGCTTTGCCGACGCGATGATGAAGATGTATCTCTAACCCGCTCTGAAGATGCCCCGGAGACTTTTCATATTTGCAGCATACGACGCCGGCGGCATGGTAGGGCCGTCGCTGCTTTGGTATCTGGAGGCCCTGTCTCGCTGCGGAGACATAGTGTTTGCGGCCGATACCGATTTCAGGGATGGTGAACTCGAAAAGCTGAAGGGACTCTGCCTGTATGCAGAGGGATGCGCGCACGGTGAATACGATTTCGGCTCCTACAAGAGGGGCTGGAGGTATGCCTGCTCCAGCCTCGACATGCGCGCATATGACTTCGTCTATCTCGTGAACGACTCCGTATTCGGCCCGCTCCACAGCCTTCGGCCCTGTCTGGAGAAGATGGAAGGCATGGGCTGCCAGGCCTTCGCCCTCGGGATACATCCGGGCAGGCATTCTACGCATCTGCAGTCGTGGTTCATGGGTTTCGGCCGGGAGGTATTCACCGCTTCATGGTTCGGTTCGTTCCTCCTTTCCGTGGAAAGGCAGGGGAGCAAGGAAGATGTGTGCGAGAAGTATGAAAGCGGACTTACCAGGCTGCTTGCGGCCGGCGGGATAAGTTTCGGAGGACTTTACAGCCTTCCCGGCAAGAGCGTATACAATTCTCCCTACCGTCTGTACCGGCGCGGTTTCCCGTTTGTCAAGAAATCCGCATTCACACGGCATGGAGGCTCGCTCGGAAGGCAGTTGAGGGCAGTGCTTGACGGCGTGCCTGACGGCTGCCGGAACGCTGTCCTGGAGGATGCCTCGCGCCTCTTCGGCCGTGAATATGTCGGCTGGCTGCTCTCGTGCAGTCCGTCGGGCGCGGCGCGGCGCTATCTGCATTACCTTTTCAGGAAGGTCTTTTCCCGTCCCTGAGGCTTCCGTATATCCTTTCTATGATGTCGTTGTCGACCCTCTCGTCGAACTTCCTCGCCCAGAAGTGCGGAACGCCCATGAGCAGGTCCCAGTCTCCGGAGCGGAAAGTCCACGGATGTCTGATGCTCTCGCCCCTCGACCAGTCTATGAAGCGCATGTTGCTTTCGTTGACCTCATGCTCGTCGGTAGCTTCCCTGACATAGAGCCTGTCGCGGAATTCCGAGTTCCATACGAGGGTCGCGAGAAAGATCTCGTCGCAGGTGTTGGTATGTCTGAATACTTTCTCGAGCCAGTCTTCGCGCGACAGGACATAGTGTGCGAGTGCGTCAGTGATGCTGAACCACTGCGATGCGAAACGGAAGTCCACATCCCTGTTGATCTTGTAGCCGACTGCCATCTGGAGTCCCTTGAATATGTTGTTCGCGAGGTTGGTCAGGAAGTATCCGGCTCCTTCGGGGAACAGCGTATAGTAGCTGAACCTCGACCTCGTGGTCTTCTTGAAGTTCCAGAAGTTCAGGAATTCCATTCCGCCGTGCGCGTCGAAGAACGCGTGTATCGTATCCTGGTCCTTGATAGGCAGGTCCATTCCCGACAGCAGGTGGTAGTAGTCGTACGGCCCGGCCTGCGTGGCCGTCTTCAGCAGCAGCAGTTCGGCCCTCATTATACTTACGCCGCCCCAGTGGACCTTCAGCCTCCTGTCCGTGAATGTCAGTCTTGAACTGCGGCAGGCGTCCTTCCACTGCGTCTCGTCGAAATCCGCCTTTCCGTCCACATGGACGAAGATGTCGTTCCTGGGGTCGTCCAGCAGCTCGAGGAGCTTGCGCAGCTGCCCGAAATTGGTGTGGGCAAGTATAAGGTAGGCATGACGTTTCATCGCGTACTGTATTTAGACCGCTAATATAGCGATAATTATCTGAACTCGCAGTCCGCGTGGCCTTCGTCATAGACACTGATATGGCAGCTGACGGACGATGCCCGGCCGATTTCGGGAATGGGGAAGCTGAATCTTTCCTTCGTGCCCCTGATAGTGCATTCCAGTTCAAGTTCTGTCCTGAACGCCGTTATCTCGTCCTCCCCGCTCTCGTTGGGGTAGCAGTCCAGCACTATCGAAAGTTCCTGGGTGAACATGCCTATGTCGTAAGGGAGCCCGACCCATTCTCCGTAGTCTATCATTTCCTGCGGCTGGTATGGCCCGTCGTTGAAGAGCTTTGCGCTGCCGTTGATGTTGCGCAGCCTCACGCGCGGCTCTTCGAGGAGCTCGTAGTCGTCCAGTCCGTTGCTGATGCTTTCCACGCATATCCGGCTCAGCAGCGGCGTCAGTACAATTTCGTCCGGCTTCACTTCTACGGGCTCCCTTCCCGGCTTGTCAGTGAAGCCGGACGGATGCCCCGCGATGTCCCGGACATGCACTATATCGTCGCTGATTTCGGATGAGACGAGCTTTTCTCCGAGTCGGCATGTGCCGCCCATTATTGGCATCTGAGGGTCGTCCTCGCCGAATTCGTAATATATCAGGTCGAGCGATGAATAGCGTGCTATGGCCGCGGGATTGAAGGCCTTCGGGCTGTTCGCCACGGCTGCCACTATCTTGGCTCCGTCGAGGCACCGGAACTCCACTTCCTCCGGATTCCCCTCGAAGTGCAGTATCCTGTCTACCGGCCTCCCTTCCGTGTCGTCGAAGATGAAGAGGTCGAGACAGCACCCGGAAGGAGCCGTACCGGCGATGCCTGCGTATCTTATTGCGAGCGTGCGCCATACGGTGTCCCTTGCCGGAAGCGGGGCGGGATCCGGCATGTCGTCGGGAACGGTCTTCCTGCACGAGTTAACCAGAAATACCGGCGATAAAAGCAAGCTGATTAGTGTAGTGTAGAGAATTTTCCGGTTACCGGGCAGAGTGCGCGGTGTCTGAGGCCGGGGATGATTTGGTTGCCGGTATTTCTGGCTCTCGAAGCATTTCATGTCGTTCAGTTTCAAGTTTCCGTTTGTGATGTCTTTGTCCGGAGGCAAATCTACTCTCCGTGCCCCGTCCTTCAAAGCTTTGATAAAAAACATAAGTCCGTTTTTTACGAATCTTTCGTCTTTGAAGTTTCCTGCCTGTTTTTCTTGTCCGGTTTGAAGATTCCGGCGTATACGAAAAAAGGCCGGCTCTGAAGGCCGGTCCTTTTCTGTATGCCGCTTCGCGGATTAACCGCCGAAGTTGTCGTAGAGTATGTTCTCCTCGGGAACTCCGAGCGAGTCGAGCAGCTTGTTCACTGAAGCCACCATCATGGGAGGGCCGCACATGAAGTACTTGATGTCCTCGGGAGTCTCGTGGTCCTTGAGGTAGGTCTCGTACATCACCTGGTGCACGAAGCCGGGAGTATACTTGACTCCGGCAGCGTCTGCCGCAGGGTCGGGACGGTCGAGCGCGAGGTGGAACTTGAAGTTCGGGAATTCCTTCTCGATTTCCGCGAAGTCCTCGAGGTAGAATGCCTCCACGAGCGCGCGCGCTCCGTAGAAGAAGCTGACCTTGCGTCCTGTCTTGAGGGTCTTGAACAGGTGCATGATGTGGCTGCGCAGGGGAGCCATACCGGCACCGCCGCCGACGAAGATGTATTCGAGGTTCTCGGGGTCGTTCTCGGGGAGCAGGAACTCTCCGTAGGGGCCGCTTATGACTACCTTGTCACCGGGCTTGCGCGTAAACACATACGAAGACGCGATTCCGGGAGGGACGGGCAGGAGCTTGGGACCCTGCTCCCTGGGTACGCTGCGGTCGAAAGGAGGAGTCGCGATACGCACGTTGAGCTTTATGACATTCTTCTCGGCCGGATACGAGGCCATGGAGTATGCCCTTATCGTGGGCTCCGTGTTCACGCACTCGAGGTTGAAGAAGCCGTACTTCTCCCAGTCCTTCCTGTATTCCGGATCTACGTCGATGTCCTTGAAGTATACATGGAACGCAGGAATGTCGATCTGGATGTACTCGCCGCTCTTGAACTCGATATGCTCGCCTTCGGGCAGCCTTACGGTGAACTCCTTGATGAAGGTCGCCACGTTCTTGTTGGAGATTACCTCGCATTCGAGCTTCTTGACCGAAAGCGCGGACTCCGCGACCTGTATCTTCAGGTTGTCCTTGACCTTGACCTGGCAGCCGAGGCGCCAGCCGTCCTTGATCTGCTTGCGGTTGAAGAATCCTACCTCGGTGGGAAGTATCTCTCCGCCGCCCTCGAACACCTGTACCTTGCACTGGCCGCAGTTGGCCTTGCCGCCGCAGGCGGAGGGAAGGAAGATCTTCTCGTTCGCGAGCGTGGTCATCAGGCTGTTGCCGGGCGTCACGTCGAGAACCTTCTTGCCGTCGTTGATGTCTATCTTTATCGTGCCCTTGGGAGTGATCGCATCCTTGATTACAAGGAGCAGCACCACGAGGAACAGGGTGACGATTACGATTATCGCTACTGCAGAAAAAACTGTTGCACTCATATCTCTATCCTCCTGCTAAAGTTGAATTCCCATGAAAATCATGAATGCAAGGCCCATGAGACCGACGGTGATGAAGGTCACGCCTATGCCCTTGAGGGGCTTGGGCACGTTGCAGTAGCTCATCTTCTCGCGTATCGCGGCGAGGCAGACTATGGCGAGGTACCAGCCTATTCCCGAACCGAGGGCGTAGGCTATGGACTCGCCGCAGTTCACGAAATCCCTCTGCTGCATGAAGAGAGAGCCTCCGAGGATCGCACAGTTAACGGCGATCAGAGGCAGGAAGATACCCAGCGACGAGTAGAGGTTGGGCATGAACTTTTCGACTATCATCTCGACGAGCTGGGTGAATGCTGCCACCACGGCGATGAAGATGATCAGGGCGAGGAAGCTGAGGTCCACGTCTGCGAACTGCGGGCCGAGCCAGGCGAGTGCGCCGGGCGTCAGCACATACTTGTTGAGCAGATAGTTGATGGGCAGGGTGAACACCAGCACGAAAATTACGGCGAGGCCGAGGCCGTTGGCTGTCTTGACATTCTTCGATACCGCCAGATATGAGCACATACCGAGGAAGTATGAGAATATCATGTTGTCGATGAAGATCGACTTGATGAACAAATTTACGTATTCCATAGGGCGTCGCTGTTATTTTTCCTGAAGATCCTTGTAGATTGCCCTGTGCACCCAGATTACGCAGCCGAGCAGTATCAGCGCGAAGGGCGGCAGGATCACGAGTCCGTTGGGCTCGTATCCGGCAGGGAGAACCTGCATTCCGAAGAGCGTGCCGCTTCCGAAGAGTTCGCGGAAGAATGCTACGACCACGAGGATGAGTCCGTAGCCCACGCCGTTGGCGAGGCCGTCAAGCAGCGAGGGAATGGGCTTGTTGCCGAGGGCGAAAGCCTCGATGCGGCCCATGACTATACAGTTGGTGATGATGAGCCCGATGTATACCGAGAGCTGCTTCTCGACGGGATACATATAGGCTTTCAGCACCTGGTCGACCAGGATCACCATCAGCGCGACAACCACGAGCTGCACGATGATACGCACGCGGTTGGGAATAGAGTTCCTTATCAAGGAACATACGAGGCTGGACAATCCTGTCACGATGGTCACCGAAAGTGCCATAACGCATGCGCCCTTGAGCTGTACGGTAACTGCGAGCGAAGAGCAGATACCGAGTATCAGCACGGCGATAGGGTTGTCCCTGAATATCGGATTGACGATTATTTCTTTCAATTTACTGTTCATGGCTTATTCCTCCGTTGCTGTTGCGTCCTCTGCCGCAGAAGCAGCGGCCGCCTTGAGATAATTGCTGTAGGCTCCGACCCACAGGTCGATTCCGGTGTCGAGTCCGCGACAGGTCATGGTCGAACCGCTGATAGCGTCAACCGCATGGTTGTTGCTCTCGGGTGCGCCTCCCTTGATTATGTCGAAGGGATTGGCGGCATCGGCGAGATCGAAAGACTTGCCGATGAACTGGGCCTGGAATTCGGGATCGTCCTTGATCTTGGAACCGAGTCCCGGAGTCTCTCCGCTATGGTCGAAATATACTCCGAGTATGGTCTGGAAGTCGGTGTCGAGGGCTATGTATCCCCACACGGGACCCCACAGGCCGGCGCCGTAGATCGGAATCACGGTTGCTCCGGACTTGAACCTATAGACGGGAAGGGTAGCCTCGCCGTGGTTCTTGATGGCCACGTCCTGGGGCTTGAAGTTGTCCACGAGCTCGATGTTGTCCTTGTCGGTCTTGAGGTCGGACACCTTGTTTCCGTCGAGATCCACGGTGAAGGCCTCGGAGATGTTCTCCGAATACCTCACGAGGACATTGTCGTTGCCTATCTCCTGGAATTCATCCATGGTCCCGAGACCTGCGGCCACCATCATCTGGGACAGGGTCTCGGCCTTGATGTTGGCCGTCTGCATGGGCTTGAACGCCATTGCGGCGACGGCGAGCACGGCAGCCACTACGACGACCACTATGGTCGTGTATATTATGGTATAGACGTTACTGTTCGTATTCATGGCTTATGCTGCTTTAAGTTTCTTTGCCCTGCGGGAAATGTGGGTGTTGACCACGATATGGTCGATGAGCGGTGCGAAGGTATTCGCAAGCAGGATCGCGAGCATCATTCCCTCGACATAGCCGGGGTTGAAGAGCCTTACCATAAGGCAGAGCGCGCCGATGAGGAAACCGTAGATCCACTTGCCTGTCTCGGTCTGGGCCGAGGTCACGGGGTCGGTGGCCATGAAGACTGCGCCGAAAGCGAAGCCGCCGTAGATGAGCTGCATGTAGCAGGGCATCTTGCTGACTCCAGCGAGGTCGCCGATGAAGCCGACGAGCAGGGCTCCGGCCACGGTGCCGGCCATAACCTTCCAGCTTGCCACTCCGGTCCAGATCAGGATTATCGCGCCGATGAGGATGGCGATTACCGAAGTCTCTCCGACAGAGCCGGGAACGGTTCCGATGAAGAGATCCCAGAATCCCGTACCGTACTGGGCGGGAGCGCCGTCAAGTGCGAGAGGGGTGGCTCCGGTGAAGCCGTCTACCACGGTGTCGGTCTTCCTGAGGCTGATCCAGCACTCCGATCCCGACATGTAGCTCGGGTAGGAGAAGAAGAGGAACGCACGGGTGAGCAGTGCGGGGTTCCAGATGTTCATTCCTGTGCCTCCGAACACTTCCTTGCCGAAGATCACGGCGAAGGCCACTGCCAGCGCCAGCATCCAGAGGGGAGTGTCGGCAGGGACGATCAGCGGGATGAAGAATCCCGATACGAGGAATCCCTCACTCACCTCCTCGCCCCTTATCTGGCTCGCGGCGAATTCGATGCCGAGACCAACCACATATGATACTATGTAGAGGGGCAGTACCTTGAGGAAGCCGTACCAGAAGTTGCCGAGGATGTTGAGCCCGGTCTCGCCTATGGCGAGGCTGTGCTGGTAGCCGACGTTCCACATTCCGAACAGTGCTGCGGGCGCGGCGGCCACTATGACGATTATAAGTATGCGCTTGAGGTCTATTGCGTCACGCACATGGGCTCCCTTGCGTGTCACGGTGCCCGGAACGTGGAGGAATGTCTCAAAAGCGTCGACCGTGGAGTGCAGCCAATGCAGCTTTCCGCCTTTTTCAAATATCTTATTCATACTCTCTTAAGCCATTTCCTTCAGCATCGTGTCGATGCCGTTTGCAATCATTTCCTGGATGTTGTTCTTGCTGGGGTCGATGAACTCGCATACCGCAAGGTCTTCGGGAAGCACCTCGTAGATTCCGAACTGCTCCATCTTGTCGATGTCGCCGGCCAGGCAGGCCTTGGCGAGATAGACGGGGTAGATGTCCATCGGCAGCACCTTGGCGTAGTAGCCGTCGTTCATCAGGAACGCCCTCTGTCCTCCGTGGAGGTTGGTGTCCATGTCGTACTTCCTCCAGGGCATCAGCCAGGAGAAGTAGCTATGGTCGCGGCTGTACTGTTTGTAGCGTATGGGACGGGCCCATCCGAGCAGCTCCTTGTCGACACCCTCGCGTATCAGGGTGACCTGGCTGTCGTAGAATCCGAGATAGCCGTCGGCTCCGGCGTTGCTGCCTGCGAGGGCGTCACCGCTTACGAAGCGTATTCCCTCGGGCGCAGCACCGTAGAAGGGGGCGAGCTCCTTCATGGGCATGCCCGGCAGGGTCTCGACATACGAGGGCTGTATGGCCATGGGGCCGCATACGGCGACCTTCCTGCGCAGGTCGCACCTGCCCTTGAGCAGGAGAGTTCCTATCGCCGCGAGTCCGGCAGGTGATACCGTCCATACAGTATCGCCCTTGCGGATAGGGGCTATATGGCTGATCTGCACCCCGACGTTGCCGGCGGGATGCCTTCCCTTGAAGCAGTGGATCTCCACGTTCTGAAGTTTCGCGAATACGGAGCTTCCGGCAGTGTCGGCGCAGATTGATACATGCACCTTTCCGTCGGTAAGCTTGCCGAGCGCGTTCACGGCAGCCTGGATCTCCTTCTCCTTGTCTGAGAAGCAGAATTCGCTGTCGGGAGCGAGGGGAGCCGTACTGAATGCGGAGACGAAGATGTCGCGGGGCCTGTCTTCAGGTTTTGCGACGATACCGTACGGACGCTGGATGATCCAGGGCCAGAGTCCGGCCTGGAGAATGGCCTGACGCACAGCGTCGGCGTCCATTCCGTCCACGTCCTTTGTTCCGAAGTCGACGCATTTCTGCTCGTCGTCAGCCTCGATGAGGACTGCGAGCAGCTTGCGCTTGTCGCCCCTGACGAGTTCCTTCACGGTTCCGCTCACCGGAGACGTAAGGATGATGTCGGGGTTCTTTTTGTCTGCAATGACCGGAGAGCCGCAGAGCACGGGGTCGCCTTCCTTGACCAGCAGGCGGGGCAGGAGCCCCTTGAAATCCGTAGGACAGACGGCGGCAATGCCCGGCGCAATCGTCTTGGAGACACGAAGTTCTGATTCTCCCGAGATGGGGATGTCCAGACCTTTTTTCAAAACGATGGTTGTTGACATTGAATATGACGTTATTTGATTAGCAAATTGCGGTGCGAAGATACACAATTTTTTCGTAATTTCGCGCCGCCATGACAGATAATCTGAACTCTATACTGAAATCCCTGAACGACGAGCAGAAAAGCGCCGTGTGCTGCACGGAAGGCCCTGTGCTCATAGTGGCTGGAGCCGGTTCCGGCAAGACGAGGGTCCTGACGAGCCGCATAGCCTATCTCCTTGCCCAGGGAGCGGAGCCCTCGGAGATACTGGCCCTGACCTTCACCAAGAAGGCCGCCGCCGAGATGAAGGAGAGGATAGCCCTTATGGTTGGAAAGGCCAGGGCCCGCAGGCTGGTCATGGGCACCTTCCACTCCGTCTTCATCAGGTTCCTTCGGGACTATGCCGGCAGTCTCGGCTATCCCGAGAACTTCACCATATACGACACCTCCGACTCCGTGAGCGCAATAAAGACCTGCCTGAAGGAGCTCGGTCTCGACGACAAGACCTACAAGCCCAAGGAGGTGCTCTCGCGCATATCGATGATGAAGAACAATCTGGTGACATGGCAGGCCTACCTTGCCGACGCCTCCCTCGCACAGGCCGATGCGAGGAGCAGGAAACCCATGCTCGGAGAACTCTACCACAGGTACCAGGAGAAGCTCAAGGCGGCCGGGGTCATGGACTTCGACGACATACTCCTGAACATGAACTACCTGCTGCGCGACAACCCCGAGGCCCTCGCCGACATCGCCGACCGCTTCGCCTATATAATGGTGGACGAGTACCAGGACACCAACAAGGCACAGTACATAATACTCAGGCGGCTTTCGAATTTCCGCAGGAACATCTGCGTGGTGGGCGACGACAGCCAGTCGATCTACGCGTTCCGCGGGGCCAAGATAGAGAACATACTCAACTTCAGGAAGGACTACCCCGAGTGCCGGACCTTCCGCCTGGAGTGCAACTACAGGTCGACCAAGACCATAGTCGACGCCGCCAATTCGCTGATAGCCCACAACGAGGGCCGTATACCCAAGGATTGTTATTCCTCCGGTCCCGACGGCGAGAAGATAAGGCTGCTCGACACCGGTTCGGAACAGGACGAGGCCATGCGCATCGCCTCGGAGATAATGTCGAGGATACGCTCCGAACATGCCGAGTACCGCGACTTCGCACTGCTCTACCGCACCAATTCGCAGTCCCGCGCCCTTGAGGAGCAGCTGCGCCGGCGCAACATACCCTATATGATATACTCCGGCAACTCGTTCTTCGACCGTGCCGAGGTCAAGGACCTGATGGCATATTTCAAGCTCTGCGTCAACCCCATGGACGACGAGAGCTTCAAGAGGGCGGTGAACAGGCCTGCGAGGGGCATAGGCGCGACGACTATCCAGAACCTCGAGTCCCTCGCCGCCGCGGACGGGACTTCGCTCTTCAAGGCCGGCTTCACCCTGCCCAAGGTGAAGCCCTTCTGCGAGATGATAGACTCCCTTTCGATGCTCGTCAGGACTACCGACGCATACGAGCTTGCCCGCCGCATCGCCGACGACAGCGGACTGTACGCGTTCTTCAAATCGGACAGCTCGATAGAAGGCCAGAGCCGCACCGCGAATATCGAGGAGCTCGTGAACTCCGTTGCGGCCTATGTCGAGGAGAGGAACGCCGAGGCTCTCGAGGAGGGAAGCGACGAAGTGCTCTTCACGCTCGACGGCTTCCTCGAGAACGTGTCGCTGCTCAGCAACGTGGACGTGCCGGACGACGGGGACGGAGACAACAAGGTCGCCCTGATGACCGTACATTCGGCCAAGGGTCTCGAATTCCCCTATGTGTTCGTGGCCGGGCTCGAGGAGAACCTGTTCCCGAGTGCGTCGATGCTCAGTTCCGCGCGCGACATCGAGGAGGAGCGCAGGCTTTTCTATGTGGCTCTGACCCGTGCCGAAAAGGCCGTCACTCTCTCCTTCGCGCAGACCAGGATGAGGAACGGAAAGCACGAGAGCAACTCTCCTTCGAGGTTCATACGCGAGATAGACAGTTCCTATATAGAGAACCCCCTCGCTGACGACGACTCCGGATTCAGGGATACGGCCTGGAGCGGCTTCGGCAGCCGTTCAGGCTCATATTCCCGG
>OHQT01000504.1_pt1 | contig 20825 bp, 20 predicted proteins | sample 1578221 | NCBI WGS metagenome assembly OHQT01 (sample SAMEA3879547, study PRJEB24766) | human gut metagenome | biome: human-associated habitat; feature: feces | place: USA | collected 1985/1987
GCTATGTTACTAATATTTAAGCAGATATCTTTTTATTATATCGAACTTACGTTAAATAGGCAATAGGTTTGTTTTTATAGAAAAAGGAGGAAAGATGTGGGATAGTCTGAATGCTATTTTGAGCAGTACGGAGATTACTTCATCGACAGCTTTGGTTCGTTTGCTCATCAGTTTCGTATTAGGAGCTTCGATAGGATTGGAGCGTCAGTACCGGCGTCGGGAAGCAGGACTACGTACTTTTACGTTGATATGTTTGGGTTCTACTGCAGCAATGCTGATTTCTATCTGGATTCCGCAAAGCTATCCGAACTTTCTGAACGGAGATCCGGGACGGATTGCCGCACAAGTGCTTTCGGGCATTGGTTTTCTGGGCGCAGGAGCCATTATCCAAAGCAAAGGAAGTGTGTACGGACTGACTACGGCCGCTTGTATTTGGGTAGTAGCCGTCATCGGTTTGGCTGTCGGAGCCGGAATGTTTGTCCCGGCTTTGATTACTACGCTGGTAACTTTGTTTGTACTTCTGAGTGTAGAGCAGTGGGAACGGAAAATGTTCCTGAATGGAGTCAACAAGATTTTGTCTATTCATTGTACAACGGCAACGCCGGACTTGAAAGCGATTCGGCGATTGTTGGAGAAGAACGGTGTTTTCATTGTAAATGTTTCGTTCGAGAGTTTGTATGACGAGGATCAGTCTGTCATTACCTATAAAGTGAATGTAAAAGCGATTTCTTCCTATACAAATTTATTCGAAGAAATACGGAAATTAGGAATTGTATCACAAATCAAGTTGGTAGAATAATTCTTTTTCTACCAACCTGATCTATATGAATTTTATTCCAGTTCGCCTTTCAGCATTTTCCCGGCAATTTCGGCCGCTTTGGCTACATAATGTCCGCAAGGACGGCTGGAATAATAAGCTGCATTTCGGATAGACGGAGTCGGACTTGTCTGCGAAGCTTCTGTTGGAGGCAATAACTCACGGCAGATAATAGTGCCGAATTCTTCTTTAAACAAGCTACCCATCTTCTGAACAATCGCATAGTTGCGTGTACGAGCTTCCTGGTCTAGCGTATCAACGACTGGATATCTAAAACCGGCAAGCATTGACATGGCACTGACGGTACCACATACTTCGCGCATTCGTCCCATACCGCCACCAAATGAAACCGACATGCTCTTGGCCATTTCCAAATCCAATTCGAAGACATCCGCGTATGCCAGGAAAACCGATTGGGCACAGTTATAACCCGATTCGAAGTTTTCAACGGCCTTTTTTACCCGCTCTTCTATATTGAAATCTTTCATGATAAAACCCGTTTACTACGCATTATAACTCATAATCCACGCAAGCCCGGTCTGCCTTCACCGGACCAATGATTCCTTTAGCTACGGCTACATGTTCCGGATGATTGGCATATGTATTCACATCAGCCAGTGAATCCAGTTCAGTAATCAGGATCAAATCCCAAGTTTCTGCCGGATTGCAATTGAACTTAACTTCTATGCTGCGCAGTACGTCAATTTTATCGATCAAGGCTTCCAGCTTTGTCTTGATTTCGTCTAATTTAGCCTGTTTTTCGGCAGGAGAGGCGAACTCCTTCAACTTAAACATTACAATGTGTCTAACCATATCGCGTTTATTTAAATATGTTCATTCAAATAAGAGTCTTTATAACCCAAAAAATATAAGATTCCATCGAGTCCGATTGTCGAAATAGACTGTTCGGCCGTTGCTTTGACTTTAGGCTTGGCATGGAAGGCAATACCTAATCCCGCAATACTGATCATGGGCAAGTCATTGGCTCCGTCGCCAACAGCAACGGTCTGACGAATATCGACATTCTCTACTTGCGCAATCAGCCGCAGCAATTCTGCCTTTCGTTTGCCATCTACTACTTCTCCTAAGTAACGTCCTGTCAGTTTTCCGTCGATTACTTCCAGCTCATTGGCATAGACATAATCTATACCGAACTTCTGTTTCAGGTAATTTCCGAAGTAAGTAAATCCACCGGAAAGGATAGCTATCTTGAAACCGACTTTTTTCAGTACACGCATCAGGCGGTCGGCTCCTTCTGTGATAGGCAAGTTCTCGGCTATTTCCTGCATGACCGAAACATCCAGACCTTTTAACAAGGCACAACGGCGGCGGAAACTTTCGGTGAAGTCAATTTCTCCCCGCATGGCTGATTCAGTAATTGCCTTGACTTCGTCGCCCACACCTGCGCGGATTGCCAATTCATCAATTACTTCCGTCTCGATCAGTGTCGAATCCATATCAAAACAAATCAGGCGGCGCATCCGTCGGTACATACTGTCTTCCTGGAAAGAAATATCCACTTGCAATTCTGTAGCCAGCTTCAGAAAGTCCGCTTTCATCTTCTCTTTGTCTTTAGGCGTACCACGAACGGAAAACTCTACGCTGGCTTTGGGTGTACGTTCATTCTCATCCAGCGGAATACGTCCGGTTAATCGCTTGATGTCATCAATATTCATATCTTGTTCCGCTATAATTCGGCTGACGCCGGCAATTTGTTTGGCCGTCAGCTTTCGTCCCAAGATAGTAACAATATATCGGTTGCGTCCTTGCATACTGACCCATTTGCTGTAGTCTTCCGGTGAAATCGGTTTAAAGCGGATATTCACACCCAATTCATAACTCTTGAACAATAGTTCTTTCAGTATCTCTCCGGAAGTCGAAGCATCGCACTGGATGAGAATACCTAACGACAGATTGTTATGAATATCTGCCTGACCAATATCCAGGATATTGGCATTATTCTGCGCCAAGATTTCTGTCAGCTTGGCCGTTACACCCAGGCGATCCGTGCCATTGATGTTTAGTAGTATTAGTTCTTCGTTTGTTGCCATAATAGTCTGTTTGGGGCAAATGTATATATTTTTCTTGTTTATCAGAGCGAACTCAAGATAGTTTCAATCAGATTTCTAGTTTCCTGTACCGGATCTTTAGCACGAATGATGGTGCCGGAAATAGCAATTCCGGTTATTCCGGTTTTCATCAAGGCAGGAATGTCTTCTATCTCAATTCCGCCAATGGCATAAACCGGCAATGTAATGCCCGCTTCCCGGCATTGTTCTAGGATTCGTTTATATCCGTCCAATCCCAAAATCGGACTTAGTTTCTTCTTGGTTTGCGTGAAACGGAACGGACCTAATCCGATATATGATGCACCCAGCCGGGCGGCGTGACAAATATCTTCAAACGTATTGGCCGTAGCACCGATCAGAAAATCTGTTTTACCCGATTGATGAACCAACTCACAAGCTTGGTCAACCGGCATGTCGTTCTTTCCTAAATGGACGGCCGTGGCACCTGACTCTAATGCCATTTGTACATCATCGTCGATACAAAGCCGAGCCTGATAAGGCGCACACAGTTTGACCAGTTCGCGGGCTGTTTCCAATGATGGATTATCTTTCATCCGAAGCTGAATCCATCGACATCCGCCTTCCAATACCCATTGCGTTTCTTGTTGTTCAGTATATTGATCTGTCCGGTTAGTAATAAACATCAACCGGCTACTTCCTTCGTAGGTTGTATTCATGATTCTTTTATAGCTGTTATTAATTGATTGAATCGTTCCATGATTTCCCGACTGTCGCTTTCGCCGAGTTGTTTTCCCCATAAGGCACCTAATACAACAGCACCACCAAAGCCTAATCCTTTTAACTGCCGGATATGTGAAGCATCTATTCCTCCTAACGCAAATACTTTCGGGTTGATAAATCCTCTTTCCGTTGCTTCTTCCAGTTCGTGCCATGGGAAACCATTTCCATAACCTTCTTTGGATATACTCTGAAAGATCGGACTCAAGAACAGATAATCCAACGATTTCCAGGTATCCAGTTCTTGAATGGAATGACAGGAACGACTGATACTGCCTGTAAAGTGATCGGGAGCATTCGGATTTCTTCGATTAAGATGAACGCCGCCTAAGGCATATTCGCTGGCCAAACTGAAATGATCGTGGATCACTATTCGGGAATAAAACTGATCCGGAATCTGATGAATCAGCGTAGCGATTGTTTCTTTTCCGGCATCTGGTTTACGGAGATGCAATCTTTCTAACCCGGCTTCGAATAGGGAAGTGATGATCTTTCCTTCACCCGGAAAGCAGGTAGGAGTTGTAATGGCAATCAGTTGTTTCATGATTCAATAACTCTTTTCTGCAAAGGCTTCGGATCAAACAGATGATTCATCGGTCCGTGACCATGGCCGGCGGTTACATCGGCTCCTGCCAGTAAGCCTTTTTGGACATATTCTTTTGCCAGCCGGACAGATTCTGTTAGAGAATGTCCCAAAGCTAATGATGCCGCGATAGCTGATGATAACGTACAACCCGTTCCATGCGTATTGACGGTCTGAACGGTTTCCGCCTGAAAAGTCACAGCTGGTTGATTGAGCTGATATAAACGGTCAATCCTTTGTTCTCCTTCCAGGTGTCCGCCTTTGATCAATACAGCTTGACATCTTTTAGCAAATAACAATTGTGCTGCCTCATCCATATCTTTTATCGAATGAATCTGAATGCCTGTCAGGAATTCTGCCTCCGGAATGTTGGGTGTAATCAGTGTTGTCCGGGGAAACAATAAATCAACCATCGCTTCAATGGCATCGTCTTGCAACAGCTTGCTACCGCTGGTTGAAATCATAACCGGATCAACAATAATCCATTTCGGGCGATATTGGTCAAGAGCAGCAGCCACAACTTGAATGGCTGCTTTGTTATATAGCATTCCCGTCTTGACTGCATCAATGGTGAAGTCTTCGAAGACGGCATCTATTTGTCCTTTCAGTATTTCCGGAAGAATCGGTTGGATGCCTCTTACACCCAATGTATTCTGTGCAGTTATGGATGTAATGGCCGACATGCCATAAACACCCAGTGCGGAAAAGGTTTTCAAGTCTGCTTGAATTCCCGCACCTCCGCAACTGTCCGAACCGGCAATTGTAAGTGCCGTCGGATATCTGTATTGTTCTTTTGTTCTCATCATAGAACAAAGGTACTTAATAATTCACTTTCTGGAAGACTTACTCTTGTAAAAATACCCAATTATTTTCGGTGGAAAGATCTTCTCTGTACAAGAAACCTTCCCATTCAAAAACTTTAATCGCTTCCGGATCTTGAATGTGCTGACGGATAATTTGCCGGCACATCTCTCCGCGAGCCATCTTGGCATAAATAACAATGGTTTTCAGTTTCCCGTCTTTCCGAATCTTGAATTCAGGAGTAATCACGCGGACTTCCTTTTCTATATGTTTCCAGAAGAAAGCTGGTTGGATATCCTGACTTGCCAGATTCAGTAAGATTCCATCATCGGCCCGAACTGCATCAATTAATGGTTGGGTTTGCTTTCCTTGCCAAAATTGATACATATTACCTTCCGTTAATTCCGGAATCTTAATATCGTATTCCATCCGATAAGGCTTGATCAAGTCTGAAGCTGAAAGCAATCCGTAACAGATCGAGACAATCTTCAAATGTTGTTGCGCAAAGCTGAAATCAGCTGCCGTAAAGTCTTCCGGATGAATGTGCTTAAAGACAACTCCAGTATAAGCCAGTAAGGCTTGTAAGCCGGGAACATCAGTTGCATGAAAGTCCTGAAAGCGCTTATAGCTTTCGAGTGCCAGCTTCGGACTTAACTTGAGGCTACGTTTCAACTCTTCTGTGGATAAATGCGTCATATGCCAGGCTATTTCTTCGGCTTCGTGTTGGAAAAGTGGCTTAGTCGCAGCTTCCATCTGAACCGGACTTTTATCCGTCATCGTTTTTGCGGGAGAAATGATCAGTTGCATAACGTGAATGTAATAAGATAAAGAAGGAGCCATGCAGTGACTATTGGTCCACATGACTCCTCTAGAAATGAATTTTTGGTCCCTAGTATATACAGAATTATTTATTCCCTTTGTCGATCTGCTCCTGAACAATTGCATCAACTACGGCAACTGTTGTCAGGTTCAGAATATCGCGTGTTGAACTTTCCACATCCGTGAAGTGGATCGGTTTGTTCAATCCCATTTGGATCGGACCGATAGATTCAACATTTCCCATTTCGAGCATCAATTTATAAGCACTGTTTGCTGAACTCAAGTTCGGGAATACCAAAGTATTGACTTCTTTATCCTTCAGTTTGTTGAACGGATACATTTCATCCCGCAACCGTTTGTTGAGAGCAAAGTTGACTTGCATTTCTCCGTCGATTGTGATTTCCGGATAATTGGTATGCAGATAATCGATGGCATCGTGTACTTTCAGCGGACTTCCTTGTTTGTCAGCGCCGAAGTTTGAGTAAGAAAGCATAGCCATCACCGGTTCATGGGCAAAGAATTTGACTGCATCATGCGTCAGACGGGCAATGTCGATCAATACTTCTGTAGAAGGATGACGGTTGATCAAGGTATCAGCCATGAAGTAAGTTCCTTTCTTGCCAGAAATGATATGCATGGCACCAAAGTGTTTGTAAGTCGGACGAATACCGATAATCTGTTCCGCCAGTTTCGTAACTTCTGAATAACGGCTGTAAACACCCGTCATGAAAGCATCTGCATCACCTGTTTCAACCATCATCATACCAAACGCATTCCGGTTAAACATGATTTCACAAGCTTCTGAATAGGTTACACCTTCCCGTTCGCGCTTCTTGGCAAGGATGGAGGCATATCGATGACGGCGGTCAGTTTCACTGTCTGAACGCATATTAATGATTTCTATACCTTCCAGGCTAATGTTTTCTTCTCCTGCCAGTTTATGCAGATAATCCCAGTTGCCTAACAAGATAGGTTGGCAGATTCCTTCTGCTTTAGCTTCAGCTGCTGCTTTCAGCATATTGATATGGTTTGCTTCTGCAAAGACAACACGCTTCGGATTGGCTTTGGCCATATCTGTAAACGAGCGAAGTAATTTGTTGTCGTATCCCATCATTTCACGCAAATGGTTGGCATATTCATCCCAATCTGTAATTTCCCGACGGGCAACTCCCGAATCCATCGCTGCTTTTGCTACTGCGCAAGATACACGAGTCAGCAATCTGGGATCAAGAGCTTTCGGCAGGATATAATCCCGACCAAAGGTAGTACGCTTCAATTTATAAGCCGCATTGACAACGTCGGGTACCGGTTCTTTGGCCAGTTGTGCAATCGCTTTCACTGCAGCCAGTTTCATCTCTTCATTGATGGCACGGGCACTGGTGTCGAGTGCGCCACGGAAGATGTACGGGAATCCCAATACGTTATTGATCTGGTTCGGATAATCCGAACGTCCGGTAGCAAAGATGATATCTTCTCTCGATTCCATTGCGTCGGCATACGAGATCTCCGGATTTGGATTGGCTAAGGCAAAGACAATCGGATTAGCATTCATTGAGCGAACCATTTCTTTGGTCAATACATCAGCTACCGACAAACCCAAGAATACGTCTGCACCAGCGACCGCTTCTTCCAGTGTTTTTACCGGACGATCTGTTGCAAACTCTCTCTTTTGTTCGTTTAGATCCGTACGCTGTGTCGAGATAACTCCTTTACTGTCGCACATGATGATGTTCTCTTTGCGGGCACCCAGCATCACATATAATTTAGTACATGAGATGGATGCTGCTCCAGCTCCGTTGACAACGATCTTAACATCTTCAATCTTCTTGCCAGCTACTTCTAGAGCATTGATGAGTCCGGCTCCCGAGATAATCGCTGTTCCGTGCTGATCGTCGTGCATAACCGGAATATCCAATTCATTTTTCAACCGAGTCTCAATCTCAAAACATTCCGGAGCCTTGATATCTTCCAGGTTGATACCACCGAAGGTCGGTGCAATTGCTTTGACTGTCTCGATGAATTTCTGCGGATCTTTTTCATCCACTTCAATATCGAACACATCTATTCCGGCGAAGATCTTAAACAACAGACCTTTTCCTTCCATTACAGGCTTACCGGCCATTGCTCCGATATTACCAAGACCTAATACGGCTGTACCGTTAGATATAACGGCTACCAAATTTCCTTTGGCTGTATATTTATATGCATCCAGCGGATTCTTCTGTATTTCCAGACAAGGTTCAGCAACACCCGGTGAATAAGCCAATGACAAATCAGCCTGTGTGCTGTAAGGCTTTGTAGGAATAACCTCAATTTTTCCTGGTTTGCCCTCGGCATGGTAACGCAGGGCATCCTCTTTTGTAACTTTTGCCATGTTTCTTATAGAATGTAAGTTTGTTTAATCAAAATGCTTATCAATGTCGTTTATTCGACGCGCAAAGGTAATAATTTATCAAGATAATTCCGCCATTTATTCATTCGATTATTCATATGCTTCCAAAATAAACGAGAATCAAATTCAAAACCAACTTATTTTGAATTTGATTCTCGTTTATTTGAAAGACTAATTTCTCTGATCTTAAAAAGAGAATAGTTTATTTTTACCTCGGAGCTTTCCGATATAGATAAATGGCGATGAAAGTATATAAAATATTAGGTATCCAGGCAGCCACCATCGGACTTACATATCCGCTAATGGCAAAGGTGGATGTGATCGTCATAAACAAGATGTATGAGAAGCTAAGAGCCAAACCGATACCGATATTCAAACCCATTCCTCCTTTAACCTTTCTGGAAGAAAGAGAAGCTCCAATAGCTGTTAGGATAAAAGCCGCCATGATTGTGGCATATCGCTTGTGATATTCGATCTCGAATGTCTGGATGTTTCCAATTCCTCGTTTCTGCTGACGGCTGATATACGTATGCAATTCCGGAGAAGTCATGGTTTCACAGTCATTGACCGAGATGAGAAAGTCCGACGGAACAATAGTCAGTGTCGTATCCAAGCGAGAACCTTGTGTAATGTATTCGCGCATGCCGTCGAAATCCCGTATCGTATAGTCTATGACTTGCCAATGATATAAGGTATCATATTTAATGGAATTGGCCGTCAGACGTGATACCAGTCGTTTCCCTTCAAAGTGTTCCAGAGAAAAGCGATAACCCATATTCGAACGAGCTTCATAACGGTCGAAGTAGGCAATAATACCGGGTTCTACTTCCAATTGTACATTTCGGGCATACGTTGTCGCTTTGTTCTTGATGTATTTATTCTGGAAATCAATACGAGTCTTGTTGGATGGCGGAATGATGAAGGCATTTAATATAAATGTTACCGTAGCAATGATCGCTGCAGATATACCATATGGCAACATCAATCGCCTGAAGCTCATTCCACTTGCCAGCATCGCAATGATTTCAGAGTTGTCTGCCAGTCGGGAAGTAAAGAAGATAACGGCAATGAATGTAAACAGCGGACTGAACAGATTGGCAAAATACGGAATGAAATTCAGGTAATAATCAAAGACAATCGCTTTCAGTGGCACTTCCGGACGAAGGAATTTATCAATCTTTTCATTGATATCGAAAACCACAGAAATCGAAATAATCAGTAAGATGGCAAAGACATAGGTGCCAAGGAACTGTTTGATGATATACCAATCTATTCTTTTTAGCTTCAAGTTCATATTGCTATTATAATCGATTGTCCATCTGACGAACCATTTGGGATTTCCAAGTTGAGAAATCATCTGCTATGATATGTTTACGCGCTTCTTTTACCAGCCAGAGATAAAAGGCCAGATTGTGTATGGAAGCTATTTGCAAACCTAATATTTCATTGACTTTGATCAGGTGATGCAAATAGGCTTTCGTATAAATCCGATCAACAAAGGAAGGTCCTTCCGGATCAATCGGAGAGAAATCGTATTCCCATTTCTTGTTACGCATATTCATCGTTCCGAAAGGAGTAAAGATCTGTCCGTTTCGTCCATTACGGGTTGGCATAATACAATCAAACATATCAACGCCTCGTTCTATCGCTTCCAGAATATTGATCGGTGTTCCGACACCCATTAAATAACGAGGTTTATCTTTGGGTAAAATACCGTTGACCAACTCGATCATTTCATACATCTTTTCTGTTGGCTCACCAACGGCCAGACCTCCGATAGCATTTCCATCAGCTTCCTTGGCCGCTACATTTTCGGCTGCACGGATTCGCAGTTCGGGATATACACATCCTTGTACAATAGGAAAGAGGCTTTGCTGATATCCATATTTAGGTTCCGTTTCATTGAAACGCTTGAAACAGCGATCCAGCCAACGTTCGGTTAGACCTAACGACTGTTTGGCATAATCAAACTCTGCGTCTCCCGGGCAACATTCGTCGAATGCCATGATGATATCAGCACCAATGGTTCGCTCGATGTCCATTACTTTTTCCGGAGTAAACAGATGTTTGGAGCCATCGATGTGAGAACGAAATTCAGCTCCTTCTTCACGCAATTTCCGATTTTCTGATAATGAGAATACCTGAAAGCCACCACTGTCGGTCAAGATAGGGCGATCCCAGCCGTTAAACTTATGCAGTCCGCCTGCTTTCTCTAAAATATCCAGTCCCGGACGAAGATACAGATGATAAGTATTCCCCAGAATGATTTGGGCTTTAATATCATCTTTCAACTCAGGCATGTGAACAGCCTTTACGGCTCCTTGCGTACCTACGGGCATAAATATAGGCGTCTCGATTACTCCGTGGTCGGTAGTAATCAAGCCCGCCCTTGCATTTGTTTTTGTATCGTTATATTGTAATTCGAATTTCATGACCGCAAAGGTATGAAATAATACGGAATTGACAACAGACTTAGAAACCAAAATCGGTTACTTCGATCTCTTTCACTTCTTCCTGTTTTGGCTTTTCTACCTGTTTGTGGACATCGTTTGCCTTGATGATAATAGCTCGCATCGGACGAACCGGACAAATGGATTCACAACCACCGCAACCGATACAAAGATCGGGGTTTACTTGTGGAATGGTGAGTGTACCTTTGTAAGGCACCATTTGTACGGCTTGTGTCGGACAGTGCTCAGAGCAGGCTCCACAATCGGTGTTTTCCGTATGAACGATGCAACGATTGATAAAGAAATGTGCCACACCTACTTGTGTAGTCGCTTTCTCTTCCTTTGTGATCGGACGAATGGCATGAGTAGGACATACTTCCGAACAGACCGTACATTCGTAATTACAATAACTGTTCAGGTAAGACATGTGGGGTTTCAACAGATAATCAAAACCATATTCCATTCCTGCTGGACGTAAAACCTGGCTGGGGCATTGTGTTACACAAAGGTGACAACCTGTACACAAGTCTTTAAAACGTTCGATACTCAAGGAACCCGGAGGTGTAATCGGAGGCCATTTCTTCCGATTCTTGTGGCCTTGTCCGTTTCCTGCTCCGTGTTTGTGCGAACAATTGGCATGATCGCAATCGTCACCACACTGGCAGTCTTCCTGATGTAAGGCTTGTGCCAGGGCAGAAACAGCCGGAAGAGTAGAAACAACAGTTGCTCCCGTAGCCAAAAAGGTACGACGGCTATTGGCGGTTGTGCTCATTTCCTGACGAACGGGCTGAACAGATGCTTCAACTTTCTTGGCTTGTTTGGCTGTAAATGAAATACTTCCTTTGGCGCAAACAGATATGCAGTTGAAACAATCTACGCAACGCGACATATCAACCGTCTTGTCCTTACTGTTGATTGCTTCTGCTTTACATGTATGTTCACAAAGGCCACAGCCTACGCAACTTTCCGGATCGATGGCAATATGAAAAACTGCTTTCCGAGAAAACAGACTCAACAGGGAACCGACCGGGCAGATTGTATTGCAGAACAAACGACCTCTCCACACAGTTAATCCGATGAATAGGAGCAGGGCTATAATACCACTGATAAAACCGGCGGTAGTAACGGTCGAAACTGTCACCTGATAAAGGCTGTAATTATCCATGGCCATGAGCGCTTCTGCTAATCCGTTGTTGGTCCAGATTACCAACGGGCGGAAAAGATTTGAAGCAATTCGTCCGAAGTTACTGTACGGGTCCAACCAAAGAGCAACACTCGCTATACCCGAAAAAGCACTTACCAGCGTGAAAAACAGCAAGACATAGCGCAACACGTTCATGGGCTTGTGATAAGAAAAACGGCGGATGCCATTCTTTTTTGTCCGGCATTTCCCATAAATCCAATTAATCAGGTCTTGCAACACACCGGACGGACAAACGGTTGAGCAATATAAACGGCCTATGATTACCGACAGCAGTAATTGAACGATTAAGGCAATCCACATCGAACCCAGCAAAGCCGGCATGATTTGTACTTGCAACCAGACATGGGTCTGATCAGGTAACAAATCAGCAAAGTCTACAAAAAATAAAAGAATAGGTATAAAGAAAAGGAGAGCGAGCAGTACTCGCACTCCCTTAAGGTAATTTTTCTTCTTCATCAGTGATCAAAGTTTGATACGTTTGATATTTAGTGATTTCAAATTGGTCGTACCTAAATGATTAGCTTCTCCACGGCCAATGTGGGCAACTGCTTCAAGATCGAGTTTCTTGACTTGATTAAACAGGTTAAGAGCTGCCATATCAATGGCTACGATGTTGGGAGAAACAATCAGCGTCTTCAGCGTAGCTACGTCGGCCAGTGTTTTACCTTGCGGGCCGTTCTGGTGCATGATGCGATAAGCATCAACGATATTCAAGACAGGTTTCTTTTCCCAGGTACAGATGTCAGCAATACATTGTTGCAAATCATTCTGGTGAAAATAACGTCTGTCCCATACAATACCCATATAATTCTTCATGGCACAAGTCATTTTAGCTCCACCATGATTCTTTAATACAGGAACATTGATCCAAACATCCGCTTCAATCAGGGCTTCATGTATCTTGGCTGATTTCAGTTTTACGCCATTCGGTATTTGTACCTCTTTATAATATTTCTCATCGTTCCCTGGCATGATGATACCTCCTGCTTCTTTTACCGCCTTTTCAATACCACTTGTTTCATAACACTTTTGCCAATTATCACAAGTATGATCGAAAACGGTTACTTTTTCTGCTCCGGCATCCAGGCATTTCTTGACAAGAGCTTTTACTAACTTCGGATTGGTATTACCAGCCATCTCCGGACTTCGGTCCCAACCGATATTGGGTTTAATAACGACTTTTTGCCCCTTTTTGATATAATTACCGATTCCACCCAGCTCGTTCAGCGCTTTGTCCAGCATGACTTCCGGTTCTCCACCCATAATGGCTACCATATCAGGAACTTGTTCTACAACCATTGAATTGGAAGATAAGGCAGCTCCTAATTTGTCAAAGTTCAGCGTCAGTGCGGCTCCTGCCATCACACTGGTCTTAATAAAATCACGACGTTTCATAAGAGATGTATTTTTGTATATTGGTTTATATTCCTACGCACAAATTTATATGATTTTGGAAATATTCTACTATCTTTGAAACAAAATAAGAAAATTTATGATTTTAAAGTATCCCATATCGATTCCGGATTTCCTTTCTACTTGCAAGGAGATGGAACATAAGCCTTGCTTTGAACTCGTATTGAGTGATTTACTGTACGAACATGGCGTTTTGCAACCAGAGCCTTTTGGTTTGCAAGGCATTCGTAAAGTCATCGAAGTGTACGAGCAAAGTTTATCACTCGGAAAGTCATCCAGTAAAAAAGAAATGCCTTTCTTCCGCGAGCATCAATTACGGCTGATTGGTCCGGAACTGGTCCCTTTTTCCTGTTCTTTATATGAAGAGTCGACTTCCTTTACACCTGCCCAAAACGATTTATGGATAAGTCTTGATTCAGAAGATCTGATTGACTTGTGTCTGGGCGAGAACTTGTCGCTGGTTTGTTGTAAGTATGACGAGAACGAAATGCAGGAAACTTTCGAACTTTTATTAAAACAGGAATACGATAAGATCCTTTTTGATGAAGAAAACACCGGATTTCTCCCGGGCTCTCGTTTCGTTTCCTTATTATATAAAGCCTTGTTTGAATGGAGACCGGCTATTGAACAACCTAGTAAAGAATGGCGGATCACGTCTCTTAATACGCCAGAAGAAGCTGATTACCGGTGGAATGGAACGACTTTAAGACCAATGAAAGCCATACAAGTTCCGGCTTCTTATATCCGTCAGATAGAAATCTATCCGGATTATCAGCAAGAGCCCGCTCTTTATACAGCTCTTATTGGAGCGTTGAAGAAAGTTGGCTTGGTGCCGGAACTATTGCTTACGGGCTTAGTGGAATAAAAGAAACAGATCGTAAAACACATAGCAAGTTTATAGGAATATGGTTACATTATCGAATCAACAATTGACAGTTCAGGTTTCGCCCGAAGGAGCGGAACTTTGCAGTATCCGAGGGAATCGATCCCAAACGGAGTATTTATGGCAGGCTGATCCGGCGTATTGGAAACGGCATTCACCGGTTTTGTTTCCCATCGTTGGTAGCGTTTGGGAAAATACATACCGGCAAAACGGACAAACTTATTCGTTGTCGCAGCATGGTTTTGCACGGGATATGACGTTTTCCCTGATCTCACAAACGGAAACCGAAGTCTGGTTTCGTTTGGAAAGTAACGAAGAGACCTTGAAAAAGTATCCTTTCCCGTTTGTTCTGGAAATAGGTTATCGCCTGGAGCAACAATCTGTTCGGGTGATGTGGCGAGTGATAAATCCGGCTTCGCAAGAAATGTTTTTCCAGATAGGAGCGCATCCGGCATTTTATTATCCGGATTTCTGTCCGAATACAGCTGAACGTGGTTTCTTCTCGTTTGATAAAAAAGACGGTTTGTCTTGTATCCTGATTGCAGAAAAAGGTTGTGTAGCCTTGGATAAACATCCTGTTTCATTGCAAGACGGTTTGCTTCCGCTGGACATTCATACATTTGATCGGGATGCGTTGGTACTTGAGGACCGACAGATAAGCCAGGTGACGTTGCTCGACAAGCAAAAACAGCCGCACCTTTCCTTGGAATTTACAGCTCCGGTTGTCGGACTTTGGTCGCCTCCTGCCAAGAATGCGCCGTTTGTCTGCATTGAACCGTGGTACGGACGTTGTGATCGTGCCCATTATGCCGGCGAATACAAGGACAAAGACTGGATACAACAGCTGAACGGAGGCGAGACTTTCGAAGCGGATTATACCATTACTTTATATAAAGAATGCTGATATGGAAAGAACATTTAAAGTTATCTTGAAACCGTTGCAGCGTTTTGCCATCCAGAAGCCTAACGCCAGTGTTTTGCTGTTTCTGGCTACTATCTTGGCCATGATCTTGGCAAACAGTCCGTTGCAAGACCGGTATCATCATTTTCTGCAATTCCCTGTAAAGCTGGTATTCGGCGACTTCAGTATCTTTTCTCATCATGGAGAACCGCTTTCAATGTTGGCTTTTGTCAACGATGCTTTGATGGCTGTTTTCTTCTTTACGATTGGTCTGGAGATCAAACAGGAAGTTCTGGTAGGAGAGTTACAGTCTTTCCGGAAAGCTTTGTTGCCGATTGTGGCGGCTATTGGCGGAATGGTTGTTCCAGTACTGTTTTATTTCCTGGTTTGTCACGAAGGTCCGGAAGCGAATGGTGCTGCTATTCCAATGGCTACGGATATTGCCTTTGCGCTGGCTGTATTGGGATTACTGGGGAAACGTGTACCACTGACGATGCGTATCTTTTTGACGGCATTGGCGGTGGTGGATGATATCGGCGGAATCATTATTATCGCCTTGTTTTATAGTGGACATGTTTCGTTGCAGCCGTTGTTGATTTCGGCTTTCTTGCTCTTGGTTTTGTATTTGGGTGGAAAGATGAAGATCTACAACCGTCTGTTCTATTATGCTTTGGGCTTTTGTGTTTGGATGTTGTTTATGGAATCCGGTATTCACCCAACTATCGCGGGTGTTTTGGTAGCCTTTACAGTTCCCGCCAAACCTAAAATTGATTTGGAACGCTTTACCGGTGATATGACTGAATATCTTTCGATGCTCGATTCGAATGATGTGAAAAGTTGCGACCGTGCTTCGGTTTTGACTTCCCATCAAATCCAGGTACTGAACAATATTCACATGTGTACAGATCATTCCATCAGTCCGCTGCAATCCATTGCGCACCGCCTGCATCCGTGGGTAAATAACCTGATATTGCCGCTGTTTGCCTTTGTGAATGCCGGTGTAACGTTTGGTGATATCCGTCCGGAATCATTGATACATGTACCGTTGGCCATTGTATTGGGATTGATAGCCGGTAAGTCGCTGGGTATTTTCAGCTTCTCTTATCTGTTTATCCGTAGCGGCATCATTCCGAAGCCGCAGGGACTTAGCAAACGGACCTTGTTTGCCGTGTCGATGCTCGGAGGTATCGGTTTTACAGTAGCATTGTTTATCGCGAATCTGTCGTTTGATTCGACTACCGAACAGGGGATAGATCTGCTGAATCAGGCGAAATTGGGTGTTTTTGTCGGTTCTTTCCTTTCTGGTCTGACCGGCTATTTGCTGCTTCGCATGGTACTTCCGAAAGAGAACAGCTAACAGAAATAAAAAACAATAGGCTAGGGCGAGTCTTTGGTGTCCGACCAAAGGCCCGCCTTTTTCTTTGCCTTGAAGTCGTATCTGATTGGTTTCTAACCTACAGCATCCATCGTATTAATCCAATTCTGCCGAAGAATTAATCCAAAAGTAACGAATTATTAGGTTTCCTCCGGCCGAAGGATGTGTTTCCCCCGATCGAAGGATGCATGTCCTCCGACCGAAGGAAACCTTTCCTCCGATCGGAGGAAGATTAGTGTCCTATTGTATTTGACTTAATATCCAGGCGGAAATAAAATAAGGATCCGGCAGTTTGCAAAGAATAGCCTGTACCCGCAATGGATGAAAATCGATACATTTTTCGGCCTGATAGCTATCAAAAAGAACTATTCATAACATTAAACACTGTAAAAAAAGCGCTGCCAGCGTGTGGTTTAGTATTATTTAACTGCAAAAGTTCAGCATACGGATTTAACATTTCTAATTTTGTGCATCTTAAAAAAAGCAAGTAAAAAATAGTAACAATATAATTGAAAAAAATCTATGAGTCAGACAGTAGACATTCGTGAGTTGAACGAGCGAATTGAAAGTAAAAGTTCGTTTGTGAACATGATTACGATGGGTATGGACAAAGTAATCGTCGGACAAAAGCATTTGGTTGATTCTTTGCTCATCGCTTTGTTGTCGAATGGTCATGTATTGTTGGAAGGTGTTCCTGGATTGGCAAAGACATTGGCGATAAAAACATTGGCTTCGATAATTGATGCGAAGTATAGCCGCATACAATTTACTCCGGATTTGCTTCCTGCCGATGTTGTCGGAACAATGATGTACAGTGTGCAGAAAGAAAAATTTCAAATAAAGAAGGGTCCGGTGTTCGCGAATTTCGTATTGGCTGATGAAATCAACCGTGCTCCGGCAAAGGTGCAGAGTGCCCTTCTGGAAGCAATGCAGGAACGCCAGGTGACAATTGGGGATGAGACATTTAAGCTTGACGACCCGTTCCTTGTGATGGCTACTCAGAATCCTATTGAGCAGGAAGGTACTTATCCGCTTCCGGAAGCACAGGTTGACCGTTTCTTGTTAAAGGTTGTCATTAGCTACCCTAATAAAGAAGAGGAAAAGGAAATCATAAGGCAGAATATTCATAGTGTAAAACCTGAAATTAAACCGTTGTTGACTCCTGCGGAAATAATCGATACGCAAAAGATTGTTGAGCAGATTTATATCGATGAGAAAATAGAGCGTTATATTGTTGACATTGTTTATGCCACACGATTCCCGGCTGACAGTGGGCTGAAGGATCTTGCAAGTGTTATTTCGTTTGGTGCGTCTCCTCGCGCTTCTATCAGTATGGCTCTTGCGGCGCGGGCTTATGCATTCTTACGTGGTAGGGGATACGTTATCCCGGAAGACGTTAGGGCTGTATGCCACGATGTGATGCGTCATCGTATCGGTCTTACATATGAGGCTGAAGCCAACAATATTTCTTCAGACGAAATAATAAGCAACATATTGGATAAGGTAATCGTTCCTTAATTTTAATTTAAGACGGTAATGGATGCCACAGAACTTTTGAAGAAAGTCAGGCAAATTGAAATAAAGACCCGTGGGCTTTCGCAGAACATTTTTGCCGGAGAGTACCATTCTGCGTTTAAAGGGCGTGGTATGACATTCTCGGAAGTTCGCGAATACCAATATGGCGATGATATAAGAGACATTGACTGGAATGTTACGGCACGCAATAACAAGCCTTATATAAAAGTGTATGAAGAAGAACGGGAGCTTACGGTTTTGCTGCTTGTTGATGTCTCTGGTAGTGGTAAGTTCGGTGCTGTAGGTCCTGTAAAACGAGAGCAGATTGCGGAAATAGGAGCAACATTGGCTTTTTCCGCCAGCCAGAATAATGATAAGGTTGGTGTGATATTTTTCTCTGACAAAATAGAAAAATTCATTCCTCCGAAAAAGGGAAGAAAGCACGTGTTGCTGATTATTCGTGAGCTGTTGGATTTTAAGCCGGAAAGTGATGGTACAGATATCGCTTATGCACTAAGATTTATGACTGATGCTGTAAAAAAGCGGTGTACGACGTTTCTTATTTCCGATTTCATAGACTCGAAAGACTACACACAGGCAATGACTATTGCCGGGAGGAAACATGATTTGACTGCTGTACAAGTATATGACAAAAGGGACGCATCTTTGCCAAATGTGGGCTTGATCAAGCTTTATGATCCTGAAACGGGAAAGGAAAAATGGGTGAATACAAGCTCGGCAAAAATACGCAATCAGTATAGTAAATGGTGGTATGAACGACAATTGGAAATGAACGAACGTTTGCTGCGTTGCAATGTTGATTTGGCTTCAGTAGCGACAGATGAAGATTATGTAAAGACACTGATGGCGTTGTTTAAGAAACGAGGCGTTAGATATTGATTATGAAAATCAAAAAAATAAAGACATATATATTTCTTATAGCTGTTATGTTTCCTGTAATGGGTATTGCAGGTCCGACGACTATCAAAGCCAAATTGGATTCTGCGTATCTGTTAATGGGACGACAGACAGGTATGCATATTGAAATAGTTCAGGATAAGAATGCAACAGGTTATATACCTGTTACTGATGGTGACACATTGACACGTAATGTTGAGATTGTCGGTTGGCGTAATTCAGATACAACTGATTTAGGTAATAATCGGATACAGATTGACCGTGACTTGATTTTGCAGTCATTTGATTCAGGACTTTATACACTGCCTCCAATTCTGTACATTTCGGGTAAAGATACTTTTCGTACAGAAAAGACAACTTTGAAAGTGATACCTGTGAATGTTGATACATTGAAGAATATCAATGATTATAAAAATGTGGAGAATCCAGATACTAAGTGGACGGATTATTTGCCTGATTTCATAACTGATTATTGGTGGATTATCCTTTTGTTCATATTAATTGTTGCTTCTGCATTCTATATTATTTATAGAATCCAGAAAGGCAAACCGATAGCATTGCCTTTGTTACCAAAGAAGAAATTGCTTCCGCCATATGAGGAGGCGATTGAAGCCTTGACTGCATTGAAAGCTGCTTCATTGTGGCAGAATGGTCAAGAAAAAGAGTATTATACACGGTTGACCGATATTTTAAGACACTACATAGACCGTCGGTTTGGAGTTAATGCTATGGAAATGACTACATCTCAAATATTAGCATTGTTGACGGCAATAGAGGCAAAAGGGGCAAAAGAAGAATTGAAAAAGATTCTTGATGTGGCAGATTTTGTGAAATTTGCTAAAATGAAGCCTTTAGCCGATGAAAATGAGCAGTCGTATCGATTGGCTACAGAATTTCTTGAAAAGACAAAACCGGTTGAAATTGTTCCTGAAAATCAGTCAGAAGAGAAATCAGTCGGAAGTAAGGATATTTCAAGTGAGAGTGAATCCAGAAAAGATGTCAAAAGGGAGGGTGTGTAGATATGGAATTTGCTAAACCTGAATTATTATGGCTCTTTTTAATTTATATACCGTTGATTATATGGTATATAAAGAAGCATAGGCATGCTGAGTCGTCTGTGCAGATTTCAAGCCTTGATGCTTTTGACAAGATGCCTGTCTCATATAAGGTGTATTTGAGACATTTTATGTTTATTGTTAAGCTGTTAGCTATTGGTTGCTTAATAATTATACTATGCCGTCCTCAGACACATGATAGTTGGGAATCGTCGAAAACGGAAGGTACGGATATTATTATTGCAATGGATGTATCGACAAGTATGCTTGCAAGGGATTTTAATCCGGACAGATTCGAAGCAGCTAAAGATGTGGCTGCCCAATTTGTGTCAGGGAGGGAGTCCGATAATATAGGTATTGTGATTTTTGCGGGAGAGAGTTTTACATTAGTGCCTATGACAACTGATCAGGCTGTACTCATCAATTATATTAAAGAGATTAAGATGGGTATGCTTCAGGATGGCACGGCAATCGGTGACGGCTTGGCGACATCAATCAACCGAATCCGCAATGGAAAGGCCAAATCAAAGAGTATCATATTGCTTACGGATGGTTCTAATAATACAGGTGTTGTCGCACCTCTTACCGCTGCCGACATAGCTAAGCAGTTTGGAATAAAAGTATATACAATAGGAGTAGGTACAATGGGGACTGCATTATATCCTGTAGGTATCAATTTCTATGGAAAGGTGGAATATCAAAGGTTGCCGGTTGTGATTGACGAAACGACTCTCAAGGCTATTTCCGAGCGTACTGGCGGGAAATATTTCCGGGCGACAAGCGAGACTGTGTTGAAAGACATATTCTCGGAAATTGATAAACTAGAAAAGACTGAATTGGATGTAAGGAAATTCAATCAGACAGAAGACGATTATTGTGTTCTGAACTATGA
>OHQT01000506.1_pt1 | contig 20786 bp, 19 predicted proteins | sample 1578221 | NCBI WGS metagenome assembly OHQT01 (sample SAMEA3879547, study PRJEB24766) | human gut metagenome | biome: human-associated habitat; feature: feces | place: USA | collected 1985/1987
CGGTGACACTTCGGGTATGAACCGAATGCTCTAGCCAACTGAGCTATACCGCCATATTTATTTTGTGCACTTGAACAGTGCTTTATTATTATATCCAATCGACCGCGATTTGTCAACAATTATTTCGCAAAAATTCAAAAATTTCTGAAATATCTCCTTTCATGGCGTAAAAAAGACGCTGTAACAGAAAAAAGTTACAGCGTCTTGCATAAATCATTCCCGGTATTTCTCCATCATTTCCTTGAACAGCACAGCCGGAGAGGGCGGCGTATAGGTAATGGCGTTGGCACCCGCCGCAATGGTGGCGGAAATGCTCTCGCCGGTCTTGCCGCCGCTGGCGATGATGGGCACATCCGGAAACTGCTCCCGGATCTTTGCCACCACCCGGGGCGTGTCGGTGCTGCAGGCCACATTCAGGATGGATGCCCCGGAATCAATGCGGCTCTGGATGTTGGTATCCTCTTTTGTCACCGTGATGATGACCGGGATGTCCACCACCCGCGAGACCGCCAGCAGGTTCAGGTCAGAGATGGGGGAATTGAGCACCACGCCCATGGCACCCTGGCTCTCCACGTCGCGGGCAAGGTTCAGGGTGCGCACGCCGTGGGTGGTGCCGCCGCCCACACCGCAGAACACCGGGATGTAGGATGCCTTGATGATGGCATCGCTGATGGCCTGCTGTGGCGTGAAAGGATAGACCGCGAACACCGCATCCGCGTCGCAGTTGCGGATGATGGCAAGGTCGGTGGTGAATACAAAGCTTTTCAGCCGCCGCCCGTTGATGACGATGCCGCTGGCGGCATACACCTCCTGGGGCATTTTCAGGATGTTGTGGCGCAGGCGGCTCTCTACGTTGGGGAAAGTTTTCTTTTCAGCTGCCATGGGCAAGTCCTCCGTTTCTCAATTGTTTCAAATAGGAACTATATTATAGGAAAACAGGGGAGTTTATGCAAGAAACATCCTGTGAACAGTCTGCAAAAAAAAATCGACCCTCTCCGTCCGTGCTTCATAGCACCGGAGAGGGTCGTTCCTTTAATGTGTTCTAACGTATTCTAAAATATCCTCAGGCACGCCGGCCAGTGCATCAGCTCCGGCAGCAGTCAGCTCTGCGCGGCCCCGGAAGCCCCACAGCGCCCCCATGGCAGGCAGACCGGCATTGTGCCCGGTCAGGATATCTACATCGCTGTCGCCCACAAACAGGGTGCTGGCAGGGTCTGCGTGCAGGTCCTGCATCAGGCTGTAAACACCGGTGGGGTCGGGCTTGGTGGGCACGCCCGGGCGGCTGCCCCGCACCAGAACAAACCGACCTGCCCCGAAATAATGCTCGATGATCTTGCCGCACAGCGGGTCAGCCTTGTTGGAGAACACCGCGCACTGCACGCCCGCGGTGTTCAGCGCGTCAATGAGGGCAGCAATGCCCGGGTAAGGCGCGGTCTTGTCCTCCTTGTGGGCATCGTACCGGGCGGTAAACTCCGCCAGCGTAGCGGCCAGCTGCTCCGGTGTGCGGGCATCGGCGGGCGAAAACCGCTCCACGAGCTTCGGGATGCCGTTGCCCACCATGTGTTTGAACTGCTCCACCGTAAACTCCGGCCACCCATGCTGTGCACACACCCAGTTGCCTACATCAGCCAGGTCGTCGATGGTGTTCAGCAAAGTGCCGTCCAAATCAAATAATACCGTATGAATCATAACAATTTTACTTCCCCTAAGAACAAATAGCTTTATTTTTATGCCAAGGACTCCCCCTATTGGGAGAGCTGTCGCCGATCGGCGGCTGAGAGATTTAATTCGTTTCCATAAATCTGAAAAATTTCTCCGCATCCCGCAGCGGCACGCTCCTCACCTTGAGTTTTACCCAGCCGGGAAAGGTCAGGGTCAGGTTGGTGCGGCCAACGTTGGCAGCCCAGGGGCTTTGTGCTGCGGTCAGGCAGACATCCGGGTGAAACACACAGATGCAATGCAGGTAGAGCCCCTGCTGCCGCCGCAGGGTCATGCGGCCCTCCCGCAGCCAGAGGCCCTCCCGCCGGTAGCCAGCCGCGGCCCCGGTCAGCAGTGCCCCAAAGAAGAGCGTGGGGATGAGCAGGGTCACGGTCAGCTGGGGCAGCACTGTGGCCGAGACCAGCGTCAGCAGCAGGCAGAGGGCAAAGGGAATGCCTGCCGGTGCAAAAAAGATGAGACTGCGCTGCTCGGTGCGGGCCAGCAGGTCAGGCGGCATCCGGAACTCCGGCAGCAGCTCCCGGAACAATGCCTCCTCGCCGCTGCGGTAGACGAACAGCGGCAGCTCGGGGGAGCAGCCGCCCGCCGTTACAAAGACCGGCCAGCGTTTCATCAGCCGGGCGGCGGGGGAGATGCGGACATCTGCAAAGCTGATCTCGCTTGTCCGCACCCGGCACTCGAAGTGCCCCAGCCAGCCGCCCCGGCTGCCGATCTGGTCGGCTGTGTGCCAGACAGTGTAGTGCACGGTCTGGGCAAAGCTGCGCATCAGGCTGGCCCCCAGCAGAAAGCCAGCAGCCGCCAACAGCCATGCCGCGCCTGCAGGGAGCCACCGCGCCGCGAAGCGGGCCAGAAAGCTCACCTGGATCTGGGCAAAAACGGCAGGGTTCCAGTCCGGAACATCCCGGGTCTGGCGCACGGCCAGCACGAACAGGGCCAGCGTGGAGAGGCCGTTGGCCCCCAGAAAGCCCAGCGCCGCCCGCTCCCCTCCGGCGGGCCGGTGCAGGGTAGGCTTTACCAGAGGCATCAGCTGGTCTGCCACCGCCTCGGCATCGGCTTTGGGCAGGCAGACCGAAAGGGTGTGCTTTTGCGCTGCGCCCACCGGGTAAAGGGTCAGGCGGCTTGCTCCGGCCATCCGGTAGAGCAGGGGCCGGTCGATGGTCAGTGCCGCCAGCATCTCGCCCCGCAGGGCACGATCCAGCCGGATGCCCAGCCGCCAGTGCAGATGAAAGACTCCGGTGTCATCCATGCTCCAGCTGCTCACACGCAGGATGCCCCAGCTCACTGCGCAGAGTAAAAGGAACAGCAGCGCATCCTGCCGTAGAGCCGTGTACAGGGCTGTCCAGTTCCGCTCAAACAGCACCTGAACCAGCGGCAGCAGATAGACCACCAGCGTCTTGCGCAGAAACCGCAGAACGGTAAAGGGGTGCAGGCGGCGTTCATTCATCGGATCTCCTCCGCAAGGACATGGGTGAGGGCAGCGGCCTGCTCTGCCGGGACCGCCGGTAAAATAAGCCGCGTGCCCGGTGCCGTGATGACGACCACCGATCCCCCTGCCAGCCGGAGCAGCGGCGTGCGCAGCCGGAATAGCCCTGTTACGGCCCTGCGTCGGATCGCCCGCCGCAGCGGGAAGACGATGCCGGAGTACACCGTCAGGGTCTCCGCGCCCAGCGCGGCGGCATAGCTGCAGGCGCGCTGGTACACCACCGCCACCAGTGCGGCCCAGAGCAGGCAGAACACCACCCCGGCAGGCAGGCTCTGCCAGAACACAAAGGGAGCCGCCAACAGGCCCGGGATGGCGGCCCAGCAGCAGAGCACAGCCCGGCCCCGGGGCGGGATGATGAGCGCCGTGCGGCGCAGCTCCCGCTCCGTCACTTGCTGTTCAGCTCCCAGGCATCGGTCAGCAGGTGCAAGGTATCGTCCTGCGTCAGCACCAGGATGCGGTCCCAGGGCAGCAGAACGGTGTTGCCGTGGGGGATGATGAACTCGGTGTCGCGGGTGATGCTGACCAGAATGGCATCGCCGGGAATGGGCACATCCATGATGGCCTTGCCCGCAAACTTGAAGTTCTCGGGCAGCAGGATCTCGTTCAGGCTGGCCGTGCCGCCGCCCAGGCTGAGCAGCTGGCGGATGGTATCCGTCTCGATCTCCCGTTCCAGAATGTGGCTCAGGTTGTCGGTGCCGCAGACCACGGTGTCCACGCCTAAGGTGTGCAGCAGCTCCCGGTTTTTCGGGTTGGAGGCCCGGGCCACGGTGCGGTCCACGCCGAACTCCCGCTTGGCGATCTGACAGGCCACGAGGTTGTCCTCATCCGAGCCGGTCACGGCCACAAAGGCGTTGCAGCTGCCAACATCGGCGGTGCGCAGGGTGTCCACGCTGATGGAATCGCCGCAGATCACGGGGATGTCCAGCGAATCTGCCAGCATCCGGCACTGGGCCTCGATGGGTTCAATGATGACCACCGAATGGTGGTTCGTCAGCAGGCTCTGGGCCAGATACCGCCCAACACGCCCGCCGCCTGCAATACAAACTTTCATATAAAAACCTCATAATACTTAAAGTATATAGAAACTTTGCCTGAACCAGCTCTTGGCTCCCCCTTTGGGGGAGCTGGCAAAGCCGTCAGGCTTTGACTGAGAGGGTGAGCCAGTTTCCATTATTTCGCCAGCGCACGGAACACGGCCTGCTCTGTCAGGATGGTGGGGCAGATCGTGTCCAGCTCGTAGGTCTTGTGGTAGAGCACCTGCAAATGCGGGTCAGAGACGCGGCAGATGACCTTTTCGCGCCGGAAGATGTTCTTTGCGATCTGTGCAGCCATCAGGTTCACGGAGTCATCCTCGCTCACGGCGGCCACAGCGTCGCAGTTCTCCACGCCGCCCTGCTTGAGGATGTCGGGATCGGTGGGGTCGCCCACAAGGGCCGTGCCGCCAAAGGAATAATCATCAAAGCTGTCCAGCCGCTTGAGCTGCTCGGGGTCCTTTTCGATCAGGGAAATATCATGGCCGATGCGTTCCAGATCCCGCACCAGTGCCGCGCCCACCTGGTCGCAGCCGATCACCAGAATATTCATGGATGTCACCTCATTGTTCAAAATCTGTTTTTATCTGGCCCGGCAGTCCGCGTCAGAAGGAAACACAGGGAAAAGCGTTGTGTCCAGTATAGCATATTTCCGGCGGCAGATAAATACAGAAAAAGCAGACAGCGCTCCTATATAAAATTTGTGATTTTTCGTGCGCAGGCTCTCAGAATATGATATACTGGAAAGCGAACCCAATCTGAATGTGTGCAGAGCGCCTGTGCCGCTTTGCAGGGAGGAGAACCCATGTTTCTTGAAATACTGAAAGCCATCCTGATGGGCATTGTGGAGGGCATTACCGAGTGGCTGCCCATCTCGTCCACCGGTCACATGATCCTGGTGGAGCAGGTGGTCAAGTTCAACGCCAGCGAGGAGTTTATGTCCATGTTCCGCGTGGTCATCCAGCTGGGTGCTATTCTGGCTGTGGTGGTGCTGTTCTGGAATAAGCTCTGGCCCTTCGGCCTGCGCCATGGCCGCGTCTGCTCCAAACCTGCCGTCTGGCAGCTCTGGTTCAAGGTGGTGGCCGCCACCATCCCGGTGCTCATCATCAGCCCGCTGGACGACTGGTTTGAGACCCGCTTCTACAATTACATTACAGTCGCCGCCATGCTGATTCTGTACGGTGTCCTCTTCATCCTTGTGGAGAACCGCCGCACCGCCCCGCATGTCACCCGGCTGGAACAGATCACCTACCGCGAAGCCTTCATCGTCGGCGTGTGGCAGATGCTGGCCATCATCCCCGGCACCTCCCGCTCCGGTGCCACCATCGTGGGCGGCCTGCTGCTGGGGCTGTCTCGTGCCTGCGTGGCCGAGTTCACCTTCTTCCTCGCCATCCCGGTTATGGCGGGCGCGTCCCTGCTCAAGGTGGTCAAGTTCGTCTTCTCCGGCGCTGCGATGACCGGCACTGAGATCGCTGTCCTCGTGGTGGGCTGCGTGGTTGCCTTTGTGGTCAGCCTTGCCGCCATCCGCTTCCTGATGGATTACGTCAAGCGCCATAACTTCAAGTTCTTCGGTCTTTACCGTATCGTGCTGGGCTTGATCGTCCTGGCCGTGGCCGCCATCACCGCCATTGCGTAAATCGTTCCCAAACACCCCAGCCGCCCGCACGGGCGGCTTTTTTGCGCCATTGTTGAAAAAATGCACATGAACGAGTATAATAATATTGTCAGTTCGGAAGGGGATTCGGAGGAGAGGCGCTTATGGCAAGATTTGTTCCGTTTATTGTAGATGCCGGGGATAACCAGAAAATTGGCGTAAAAATCACGCGGATGAAAAAAACGGATGCGGCACAAACGGAAAAAGAGCCACACTGGCAGACAAGCTGGATGTCGGAGTATATTCAGAGCAATTCCTTTGAAAAATATGCGCTGAAAACCGCAGATGGGGAGCTGGTTGCTCTGGCTGCGTATGAAATATTGGAAAATGATGTAATGGTTCACATCACTTATATTGAGAGCCAGCCGCAGAGCAATCCGACAATTGTTGGACAGGCCAGAAAATACCATGGAATAGGGCGGGTCCTGATTGCCTACGGTATCAAGCTGTCTATTGACCATGCGTGCGGTGGAACGGTTACCTTTGAAGCAAAGGTTCCGGAGCTGGCAGAGCACTATGTGCAGAATTATGGTGCAAGTCCTCTTCCAAGTTTTGGCGGAGCTCCGCGCTATGAGCTTTCCGGTGAAGCTGCAATGAAAGTATTTGTTATGTACTTGAAGTGAGGTGTTTGTAAGATGACAGCACATGACTATTTTGAGAGAGATCCGGAACGGGAGGAGTTTTACCGCACCTTTTACAAAATATGCCGACAATTCAATGTTACGTGGTCTGCTGCATCCCCTGAGGTCAAAGCGTTTGTGGAAGAAGCCACCCGAGTGGCCTACGAGCAGGGGAAGGCCCGCCGCAATGGTGAGAACCTGAATACAGTAAAGCCGTTCTTTGGGGATGAAGCCTGTTGATCCCAACCCCCCAGCCGCCCGTCCGGGCGGCTTTTTTGCGCCCTGGGGCAATTGCACCGGCTCCGGCCTTGTGCTATACTGGAGCCATAAAGAGAGAACCCGGCGGCGGGAAAGTGCCGCGCCTGAAATTGTCAAAAACGGAGGAGATCCCTATGGAAGCATCGACTGTATATTACACCGACTTCCGGTGTCCTGTGGGCACCAGCCTGACCGAAAAACTGCGCCGCCTGTGCATTGCGGCGGGCATCAAGAACATTGATATGGACGGCAAGTTCGTGGCCATCAAGATGCACTTTGGTGAGCTGGGCAACCTGGCTTTCCTGCGCCCGAACTACGCCAAGGTAGTGGCAGACCTGTGCAAGGAGCAGGGGGGCCAGCCCTTCCTGACCGACTGCAACACGCTGTACCCGGGCAGCCGTAAGAACGCGCTGGAGCACCTGAGCTGCGCGCAGGAAAACGGCTTCTGGCCCATGACCACCGGCTGCCAGATCATCATTGGCGATGGCCTGCGCGGCACCGATGAGCTTGAGGTGCCCGTGCCCAACGGCGAATACTGCAAGACCGCCAAGATTGGCCGCGCCATTATGGATGCAGACATTTTCATCAGCTTGACCCACTTCAAGGGCCACGAAGCGACCGGCTTCGGCGGAGCCATCAAGAACATCGGCATGGGCTGCGGCTCCCGGGCCGGCAAGATGGAGCAGCACAACGCCGGAAAGCCCCACGTGGCGCAGAAGTATTGCATTGGCTGCGGACAGTGCTGCAGGATCTGCGCCCACGGCGCACCCGTCATCGAAAACGGCAAGGCGCACATCGACCACGACAAGTGCGTGGGCTGCGGACGCTGCATCGCCGTCTGTCCTAAGGACGCCGTGCAGATCAACTGGGACGAGAGCACCACCAATCTCAACTACAAGATCGCCGAGTACACCAAGGCGGTGGTGGACGGACGCCCCTGCTTCCACATATCGCTGGTCATCGATGTGTCCCCCAACTGCGACTGCCACCCCGAGAACGATATGCCCATCGTGCCCAACGTGGGTATGTTCGCCTCCTTCGACCCGGTGGCACTGGACATGGCGTGCGTGGACGCGGTGAACGCCCAGACGCCCCTGCGCGGCTCCGCCGCCGACGTGGAGGCGGGTCACGTCCACGAGCACGACCACTTCCAGCGCATCCATCCGGACACCAACTGGCGCAGCTGTCTGGAGCACGGCGAGAAAATCGGCATCGGCACACGGGAATACGAGCTCATCAGGATATAAGCAAAAAACAAGCACCCGCAAGGGTGCTTGCTATTTTGCTTATTCCTCCGTCCCGGCGGATTCCTCGTCCTCCGGGTCGTCGATGTGGGAGAACCACTCCCGGTAGCGGCGCATATCCACGGCAAACAGCTGCCCGTTGCTGGGCGGCGTGTAGGTGATGGCGTTGGCACCGGCGGCGATGGTGGCAAGGATCGTTTCCTCCGTGGGACCGCCGGTGGCGATGATGGGCAGCTCAGGATACCGGGCGCGAATCTCCGCCACGATGGCGGGCGTGCGGTCGGCGCCGGAGACATTCACAAAGTCGATGCCCGCCGCCAGCTTGCTCTCCAGATCCACTTTTTCCGACACCACGGTGTACACCACCGGGATCTCCACCGTATCCTTGATGGCGCGGATGGTATCGTCGTCGATGAAGGTGTTGCACACCACGCCGAAGGCACCTTGATGCTCGGCGAAGGCGGCAATATGCGCCGAACGCTGCCCCTTGGTCAGCCCGCCGCCTACGCCCACGAACACGGGCACATCGGACACGCCGATGATCGCTTGGGTGATACCGGCCTGTGGGGTGAAGGGATACACGGCGATCACCGCGTCGGCGTTGATATTCTTGATGATCGCCACATCGGTGCTGAACACCAGAGACTTGATCCGGCGTCCAAAGACCCGGATACCGCTGCACTTGCTGATACAGTGGGGCACCGTCAGTGCGTGCTTACGCAGCGTGCCCTCGTAAGCGGGAACATATTTCTTCACATCGTCTTCCTTTCCAGCTGATCCTGCTTTTTCTTTTTAAGAACATTATAGCACGAAAAACCGGCTATGTAAATAAAAGCAATATGTTTTTTAACAGATTATTCACATTGACTATGGCGAAAAAAGTACCGTGCAGAGCAGAAAGGGAGCCGCCCCTCAGGGCGGCTCCCGCGCCATCAAGCCTTTGACAGATAGGCGCGGCACGCTTCCTCCGCCTCCCGCGCCAGCTTTTCCTCGTCCACGGTGACGAGGCGTCCGCCGCGCACGGTGACGCGTCCCTGCACCACTGTGTAGTCCACCGGTCCCCGGACGCCCACGGTGCCCAGCACCGAGGCGGCGTCCTGCCCGCAGCCCACCAGCTCCAGCCGGCGGCTGTCGATCATAAAGAGGTCGGCGCACTTGCCCTCGCACAGCTGACCGATGTCGTCGCGTCCCAGCAGCCGCGCACTGCCCCGCGTGGCGAGCTTCAGAATGTCGTACCCGGTGGGTGCCTGACGGCTGGAGGTCAGCCGGTGCAGCAGGTACGCCACGCGCAGCTCTTCCAGCAGGCTGGAGCCGTCGTTGCTGGCAGAGCCGTCCACCGCCAGACCCACCGGCACGCCCAGTGACAGCATCTCCGGGATACGCGCCACGCCGCTGGCGAGCTTCATGTTGCTGATGGGGCAGTGTGCCACGCCGGTGCCGGTCTGCGCCAGCAGGCGCAGCTCCTCGTCGTTGAAGTGGATGCCGTGGGCGAACCATACGTCGTCGCCCAGCCAGCCCAGCCGCACCATGTACTCCAGCGGGCGGATGCCCTCCCGCTCCAGCATGAAGTTCTCCTCGTCCTTCGTTTCGCACAGGTGGGTGTGGAGCCGCACGCCGTACTGCCGCGCCAGGAGCGCGCTCTGCCGCAGCAGCTCCGCCGACACGGAGAAGGGGGAGCAGGGAGCCAGAGCCACGCGGTGCATGGCACCGTAGCTGTCGTCGTGGTATTTCTCAATGCAGCGGACGCTGTCCGCCATGATCTCGTCCACCGTCTGCACCACGGTGTCCGGCGGCAGCCCGCCGTCCTTTTTGCTGAGATCCATGCTGCCCCGGCTGGCGTACATCCGGATACCCAGCGCGTCGGCGGCGGCAAACTGGCTTTCCAGCAGGTCGCCGCTGTGGGCGGGGAAAACGTAGTGATGGTCGAAGCAGGTGGTGCAGCCGTGCTTCATCAGCTCCCCCATACCGGTGAGGCTGGACAGGCGCACTACGTCCCCGTCCAGATTCTTCCATATCTCGTACAGCGTCCGCAGCCAGTCGAACAGCTCCATGCTCTGCACCTGCGGCAGATTCCGGGAGAACACCTGATACAAGTGGTGGTGGGTGTTCACCAGACCGGGATAGCACAGCATATAGCGGCCGTCGATGGTCTCGTCGGCGGTGACGTCCAGAGCTGCGCCGATGGTCTTGATGAAGCCGTTTTCGCAGTAGAGGTCAACGTTTTGCAGGATGCGGTCACTGTCGTCACAGGTGACCAGCTGGGCGATATTTCTAATGAGCAGGGTGGACATGGCGATTCCTCCTTGACAGATGGTGGATGGGTAGAGAAAAAGAGCAGGCCGCAGAGCGACCTACTCTTTTCAATGCAGGGTCAGCGTTCCTCGCGGAAATAGGAAAGACCGAGGGACGCAGGGGGCTGATCCTCCCGCTTTTTACGCAGGGACACGATAATCAGCACCACGAGGGTGATCACGTAGGGCAGCATCTTGTACAGCTCCTTCACCGCCATCTGTGTGCCGGTGGGCAGGTAGATGTTCAGGATGTACAGGCCGCCGAACAGGATGGACGCCAGAATACTGACGTTGGGACGCCAGATGGTGAAGATGACCAGCGCGATAGCCAGCCAGCCGCGGTCACCGAAGGCGTTGTTGGACCACACGCCGTTGGCGTAGTCCATGACGTAGTACAGACCGCCCAGACCTGCGATCATGGAGCCGATGCAGGTGGCGAAATATTTGTACTTGGTGACGTTGATACCGGCGGCGTCAGCGGTGGAGGCACTCTCGCCCACGGCACGCAGGTGCAGGCCGGGACGGGTGCGGTTCAGAAAATAGGACGTGCCCAGGGCGAGGATAATGGCGACATACGCCAGGAAGCCGTAGGACAGGAACAGCTGCCCGAACCAACCGGTGCTGCCCGCACCGGGCAGGGTGGTTTTGAAGAACAGGCTGGTGCTGGACAACGCGATGGAGGGCACCTCGCTATTGGTCAGCTTAATGAGGGAGCCGCCGAAGAAGTTGCCCACGCCCACGCCGAAGGTGGTCAGGGCAAGACCGGTGACGTTCTGGTTGGCGCGGAGGGTAACGGTCAGGAAGCAGTACAGCAGACCCATCAGCAGAGAACCCAGCAGGGAGCACAGAATGGGGATCATAATGGCGAGGAAGCCATTCAACTGCGTGGTGCTCTGTTCATAGAAGAACGCGCCGATAACGCCGCTGATACCGCCCACGTACATGATGCCGGGGATACCGAGGTTCAGGTTGCCGGATTTCTCCGTCAGAATTTCGCCGGTGCTGCCGAACAGCAGGGGGATGCCCTGCATCACGGCGCGGGGGAAGAAAGAAATGAAGTTAAAGCCCATCCGTCACGCCTCCTTTTTGCTGCTCTTACGCAGGCTGACCTTGTAGGTGATAAAGAACTCGGTAGCAATAATGAAGAACAGGATGAAACCGGTCAGAATGTCGGCGAAGGACTGGTTCAAGCTGAAGGCGGTGGAGATCTCGCTGGCACCGCGGCTCATAACCACCAGCAGCAGGGAGGAGGCGATCATAATGAAGGGGTTGAACTTGGACATCCACGACACCATGACGGCGGTAAAGCCGCGGCTGTCCACGATGGTGGTGGTCAGCGTGTGGCTGATACCGGCGGTCAGGATATATCCCATCAGGCCGCAGATAGCGCCGGAGAGCACCATGGTGCGGATGATCACACGATCCACCTTGATGCCGGCGTAGCTGGCGGTGCGCTGGCTCTCGCCCACCACGGCGATCTCGTAGCCGTGCTTGCTGTAAGTGAGGTACACGTACATCATGCCCGTCAGCAACGCCACCACGAGGATGGGAAGCAGCTGCGCCTGCCCGCCGATGCGGGGCAGCCAGCCGGCCTCGGTGCCCTGGTTGATAATGCCGATCTTACCGGCACCCTTGGGCACCTCCCACACGATGATGAAGTAGGACGCCAGCTGCATGGCAATGTAGTTCATCATCAGCGTGAACAGCGTCTCGTTGGTGTTCCACTTCGCCTTGAAGAAAGCGGGCAGGAAGCCCCAAATGGCACCCGCCAGCAGCGCGGCGGCGAAGGAAATGAGGATCAGCAGCCCGTTGGACACCTTGCCGCCCAGCAGGATCATGCAGGCGGTGGTGGCAAGACAGCCGATCAGCGTCTGCCCTTCGGCACCGATGTTCCAGAAACGCATCTTGAACGCAGGCGTTACCGCCAGAGAGATACCCAGCAGCACGGCGACGTTCTGCCAGGTGACCCAGCTCTTGCGGGCGGTGCCGAAGGCACCCTTGAGGATAGTGCCGTAGACGGCGATGGGATCCTGTCCCGTCAGCAGCGTCGTCACCAGTCCGCAGAACACGAGAGCCAGCAGCAGTATGCCGCCGCGAATCAGCAGAGCCTTGGAGATAGGCAGCGCGTCCCGCTTGGAGATATGAAAGAGCGAGCCTTTTTTATTCATCTGCCTTGCCTCCTTCCACGCGGGTCATCATTGCGCCCACTTCCAGTTTATTGGTCTTGCGGCCGTCCACCACGCCGGACACCTTGCCGCCGCAGAGCACCACGATCCGGTCGCACAGCTCCAGCAGCACGTCCAGATCCTCGCCCACGTAGACGACGGCAACGCCCTTCATCTTCTGCTCTGTCAGCAGGTTGTAGATGGTGTACGAGGTGTTGATGTCCAGTCCTCGGACGGCGTAGGCGGTCATCAGCACGGAGGGCTGCTGGGCGATCTCGCGCCCCACCAGCACCTTCTGCACGTTGCCGCCGGACATCCGCCGGACAGGGAAATTAGTGCTGGGTGTGACCACCTCCAGCTCCTGCCAGATGCGCTGCGCCAGAGCCTCCGGATCCTTGCGATCCAGGAAAATACCCTTGCCCTTACGCCAGGAGCGGAGCATCATGTTTCCGGTCATGCCCATGGAGCCCACCAGACCCATGCCGAGGCGATCCTCCGGCACGAAGCTCATGGCGATACCGCTCTTGCGGATGTCCATGGGATCCTTACCCACCATCTCCTGCGGCGCGCCGCCGTCGGGAGCGTAGTAGGTGACGGAGCCGGAGGTCACGGGGTACAGACCGGCGATGGACTCCAGCAGCTCCCGCTGCCCGGAGCCTGCGATACCTGCGATACCCAGTACCTCACCGGCGTTGACGGTAAAGGACACATTGTCCAGCCGCTTGACGCCCAGCTCGTCGAACACGGTCAGACCCTCGATCTTCAGCCGGGGCTCCACATTCACGGGGGTGGGACGGTTGATGTTCAACGCCACGCTGTGCCCCACCATCATGTCGGTGAGGGACTGCTGGTCGGCGTCCTTGGTCAGCACGTCGCCTATGTATTCGCCCTTACGCAGCACCGCCACCCGGTCAGAGACGTCCAGCACCTCGTGGAGCTTGTGGGTGATGATGATAAGGGACTTGCCGTCTGCCTTCATGTTCCGCATGACGGCGAACAGCTTGTCCGTCTCCTGCGGCGTCAGCACGGCGGTGGGTTCATCGAGTATCAGGATGTCAGCCCCGCGGTACAGCACCTTGACGATCTCCACCGTCTGCTTCTGGGATACGGACATATCGTAGATCTTCATATCCGGGTCGATGTCAAAGCCGTACTTCTCGCAGATGTCCTTGACCTTCTGGCGCGCGCTGTTAATATCCAGCCTGCCCTCCAGTCCGAGGATGATATTCTCGGTGGCGGTGAAGAGATCGACCAGTTTGAAGTGCTGGTGGATCATGCCGATACCCAGATCAAAGGCATCCTTGGGCGATGCGATGGTCACGGGCTTGTCGTGGACGTAGATCTGTCCCTCATCGGGGAAGTAGATGCCGGAGAGCATATTCATCAGCGTGGTCTTGCCGCTGCCGTTTTCACCCAGCAGGGACAGGATCTCACCTTCGTACAGGTCAAGGTTCACGTCTTTGTTGGCGATGACCTTGCTGCCGAACCGCTTGGTGATGTTCTCCATTTTGATCGCGCATTTCTTTTCCAAGGCTGTCATCCTTTCTTTCGGCGCAGATGGCTGCAAACACCTCGTAGCACGCCGGGGATAATTTCCGTACGACTAATTCTACCATAGAACTACCCCATTGTAAATCAAAAATAGCAAAAAATTTGTAAGGTACATACAAAGAATGTAAGGTTACACAAGAAACCCTTGTCCCCTTTGTGAGAATCGTCAATTTGTCGATTATTGAGGGAAAAAGCAGGAGGTGGGCTGCCTGTGCAGCCCACCTCGTTGTGGTGCAATATGCTATTCCTTACGGAATTTACATTACATCTTGGTGTCCAGACGGGTGATGCCGTCAATCTCCAGATCGAAGTAAGGAGCAGAGCGCTTCTCAGACTCGGCAAAATAACCATCGTGGACGACCTCGGTGTCACCGGTATAGGCCTGATCGGTATCGACATCAGCCATATAGGAGGTGATGTGACCGTCAGCATCGACCTTCAGGTAGTCGACCTTGAAGGCGTTCATGGTGTCGTCCGCCTTGGTGGTAAAGGTGGAGCAATCGAACACATGGATCTCGCCAGCTTCCAGCTTGGCAGCGGCTTCCTTGATGGCGTCGGCGGTGCCGGCAGCGGCAACGGTCTCGTTCACATCGGTCAGAACCACGGAGCCGGTCTTCAGAGTGCCGGTCCAGTCAGCGGGGATCTCGGTGCCGTCCATGACAGCCTTGATGCACATCTCATAGTAGGGAGCCCAGTCGATACGGGAAGAGACGATGAAGGTGTTGGGGCAGGCATCCTTGGTGGAGCCGTTGTAGGAAACGTTGGGCACACCGGCGTTCTCGCAGGCGGTAGGAGCACCCAGAGAGTCAGCGTGCTGGCTGATCAGCTTGCAGCCGCCCTGGATCAGCTTCTCTGCGCCTTCCTTCTCCAGAGTCTCATCGTACCAGCTGCCGGTGAAGGTCACGTCCATGGTGACGGTGGGGCAGACGGAGCGAGCACCCAGGAAGAAGGAGGTGTAGCCGGAAACGACCTCGGCGTAGGTGAAGGCACCCACATAGCCCATCTTGGCCTCTTCAGCCTTGATGTCGCCGGCCTCGATCATCGCGTTCAGCTTCAGACCGGCAGCGATACCGGCCAGATAGCGGCCCTCATAGATGGAAGCAAAAGCGTTGTGGTAGTTAGCCAGACCCTCGGTGTGAGCGCGGGTACCGGTGCTGTGGCAGAACTGCACCTCGGGGTTCTCCTTGGCGACCTCGATCATGTAAGGCTCGTGACCGAAGCTGTCGGCAAAGATGATGTTGCAGCCGGCGTCCACCAGATCAGCGGCGACCTCGGCGCACTGCTCGGTCTCGCCCACGTTGGTCTTGATGAAGTAGTTTTCATTCTCGACCAGACCCAGGGTGGCGCAGGCAGCCTTGGCGGCATCAATGAAGTTCTTGTCATAGGTGGAGTTCTCATCATGCAGGGTGATGAAGCCCACCTTCACGGTAGCGGTCTGCTGGTCGCCGTCAGAGCCGCCTTTGTTGTCGGGCTGATTCTTCTCACCGCAGGCCACCAGGCTCAGAGCCATGACCAGGGCGAGGAGCATTGCAAGGAACTTTTTCATTCTTGTTTTCCTCCTTAAAATATGTGACGTACACCTGAAAGTAAATCAGATCCAAGCGCACGTCTGAATAACGGGCTTCCGACCCGTGATTCACACAATTCATACGGACGCTGGTATTATACAGGATTCCGCCGCGGATTTCAACAGAAAATGTGGATTACGGCAAAATTTCTTTGCGCCGCACAAAAAAACTTTGTAAAACTTGTGCAGTATACGGCATTTAATAGAATTTCGCCCACCGGCGATACCCATTCCAGATGGCAGGGATAAGCGCGTTACTGGTGGATGCGGGTGCCGGTCTTGCCCTCGATGCCGTCCTTGGCCTTCTCCAGCAGGGTGATGAGGGAGGTGCGGCCGGGCTTGGACTCGGCGAACTTCACCGCCGCCTGCACCTTGGGCAGCATGGAGCCCTTGGCGAACTGATTCTCGCCGATGTAGCGGTACGCCTCGCCGGGGGTCAGGTCGTCCAGCCCCCGCTGGTCGGGCTTGTTGAAGTTGATGGCGACCTTCTCCACGGCGGTGAGGATAATGAGCATATCAGCGTCCAGCAGCTCCGCCAGCAGCTCGCTGCCGAAATCCTTGTCGATGACGGCGGGGGTGCCGGAGAGACGGCCGCCCTCCCGGATGACGGGGATACCGCCGCCGCCAACGGCGACCACCACGTGTCCCGCGTCCACCAGAGCTTTGATGGAGGTCTTCTCCACGATGTCCACAGGCTTGGGGGAGGGCACCACCTGCCGGTAGCCGCGCCCCGCGTCCTCCACCATTGTGTAGCCCTTTTCGGCGGCGATACGGTCGGCGGTCTCCTTGTCGTAGGAGGCACCTACGGGCTTGGTGGGATTCTGGAAGGCGGGGTCGTCTTTGGAGACAACGGTCTGGGTGACGATGGTGGCAACGGGCTTATCCATGCCGCGGCTTGCCAGCTCGTTGCCGATGGCCTGCTGGAGATGATAGCCGATGTAGCCCTCGGACATGGCACCGCACTCCGGGAAGGGCATATCGGACTTGATGGCATTGACCTCGGCGGCGGTGCTCAGACCCAGATTGATCATGCCCACCTGGGGGCCGTTGCCGTGAGCCACCACCACCTCGTTTCCGGCGGCGATGAGATCCACGATGGAGCGGGCGGTCTCGGTGACCAGCTGCAGCTGCTGGGCGGGTGTGCTGCCCAGCGCGTTGCCGCCAAGGGCGATGACGATACGTTTAGACATAGTTGTTACCTCATACACTGTCGTTAGGAAAAAGCACCAGCGGCGGCGATGCCGCCGCTGGTGCGGGAGATCGGTTTTCTCAGAACTTCTTGCGGGTGTCCTTCGTCTCATCCAGCTCCATGAGAGCCTTGACGGGATCCTTCACCTGCGCCATGAAGATCATGGCGGCGATGATGTAGGGCTTGTAGGACGCCTGCTTGTACAGGGGCACGATGTAGCGGTCGAACACGGAGTTGTCCACCTCGCCCTCATCGCAGCTCAGACCGGTGATGTCGGCGGGCAGGCAGTGCAGATACAGAGCCTTGCCGTCCTTGGTGAGCTTCATCATCTCCTCGGTGCACGCCCAATCCTTGTGCTGGGCGTTCTGGGCGAGGAGACGCTTCTCCAGTGCGTCGATGCCGTCCTTGTCACCGGCGGCGTACAGCTTGGTGCGCTCCTCCATGGCCTTGAACGGAGCCCAGGACTTCGGATAGACGATATCGGCGTCCTTGAAGGCCTCAGCCATGGAGTTGGTCTTGTGGAACTTGGAGCCGTACTTCTCGCAGTTCTTGCGGGCGATCTCTTCGACCTCGGGGAAGACGTCGTATCCTTCCGGATGGGCCAGAGTGACGTCCATGCCGAAGCGGGTGAACAGGCCGATGACGCCCTGCGGGACGGACAGCGGCTTGCCGTAGCTGGGGGAGTAAGCCCAGGTCATGGCGACCTTCTTGCCCTTCAGGTTCTCCACGCCGCCGAAGTAGTGGATGACGTGCAGCATATCAGCCATGCACTGGGTGGGGTGATCCACGTCGCACTGGAGGTTGACCAGCGTGGGCTGCTGCTCAAGGATTCCATCGCGGTAGCCCTCCTTCACGGCGTCCATGAAGGTCTTCTGGTATTTGTGACCCTCGCCGATGAACATATCGTCGCGGATACCGATGACGTCCGCCATGAAGGAGACCATGTTGGCAGTCTCGCGAACCGTTTCGCCGTGGGCGATCTGGGACTTCTTCTCGTCCAGATCCTGCACCTCCAGACCCAGCAGATTGCAGGCGGAGGCGAAGGAGAAACGGGTGCGGGTGGAGTTGTCGCGGAAGATGGAAATGCCCAGTCCGGAGTCGAACACGCGGGTGCTCTTGTTGCGCTCACGCAGGTCGCGGAGTGCGTCCGCCACGGTGAAAATGGCGTCGATCTCGTCATCGGTCTTGTCCCAAGTCCAATAGAAATCGTTCTTGTACATATTGTTGATGTTCAAGGTGGACAGATGACGTGCCAGCTCAACAGTCTTGCTCATTTTGCATTTTTCTCCTTATATCGTATAAATATTGGCGAAATTACTTAATATCGTTGCCGGTCAGCTCCTGACGGAAGCTGGTGGCGGAGCCGTCCTTGTTCTCCGGATGGTACAGACCGGGGACGGCGGCGTACAGCGCGGCGCAGGTGACGAGATCCTGCTTGAAGGTGACCTCGTTGGGGGCGTGTGCCTGAGACTCGGCACCGGGGCCGAAGCCCACGCAGGGGATGCCGTAGCGACCCTGAATGGACACGCCGTTGGTGGAGAACGTCCACTTGTCGGTGAGAGGACGACCCTCGCGCTTGGAGGCCGCCAGCTCAGTGGGCATGAGACGCTTGTCGCCCCACAGGTTGTGGTGGGCGTCGATGAGAGCCTGCACGTGGGGGGCGGTCTCCTTGTTGATCCAGGTGGGGAAGAAGCACTCCGTTTCGTAGACGTGACCCGTCCAGGAGGGGCGGTCGTACATATACATGGAGACCTTCACGTCCTTGGCGTACTTCTTGCAGGCGGGCAGATCCTCGATCTCCTTCAGGCAGGAGAGGTACGTCTCGCCGGCGGTCATGCGGCGGTCGATGGAGATGGAGCAGCTATCCGCCACGGCGCAGCGGGAGGGGGAGGTGTAGAAGATCTGGGAGGTGGTGCAGGTGCCGCGGCCAAGGAAGCGGGCGTCCTCGTAGTGGTCGGGGTTGAACTTGGGGTCCAGCATCTTCACCAGGCCGTTGATCTCGGTGGAGCCGTCGGCGGGATTCTCGTTGAGGTCGCGGACGTTGAGGAGGACTTCGGCCATCTTGTGGATGGCGTTGTCGCCGCGCTCGGGAGCGGAGCCGTGGCAGGAAACACCCTTGACGTCCACCCGGATTTCCATACGGCCCCGGTGGCCGCGGTAGATGCCGCCGTCGGTGGGCTCGGTGGAGATGACGAACTCGATCTTCTCACGGGCGTCCTCGGGACCGTTGAAATACTCGTTGACGATGGACTGCCAGCACATACCGTCGCAGTCCTCCTCCTGCACGGAGCCGACCACCATCATCTTGTAGCCCTTGGGCAGCAGATCCAGATCCTTCATAATCTTCACGCCGTAGGCGGCGGCAGCCATGCCGCCCTCCTGATCGGAGCCGCCGCGGCCGTAGATGATGTCGTCCGTCTCGTAGCCCTTGTAGGGGTCGGCTTCCCAGTTCTCGATGTTGCCGATGCCGACGGTGTCGATGTGGGAGTCGATGGCGATGATCTTGTCGCCGTCGCCCATCCAGCCGATGACGTTGCCCAGCTTGTCGAACTCAACCTTATCATAGCCCAGAGACTTCAGCTCCTCGGCGATGCGCTTGACGACGCCCTCCTCCTCGCAGGACTCGGAAGGAATGGCGATCATGTCGCGCAGGAACTTGACCATGGCGGGCTTGTACGCCTCAGCAGCGTTTCTGATGGCAGCGAAATCCATAATGTACCTCCGCAAAAATTGTTGATTCATGTGTAAAAACAGGCAGACAGTATCTACCATCTACTATCATAGCACATGACGGCAGGATGTCAAACAAAAATTTAGGAAATCTAAAATTTTTTTAGAAAAAACCGTTGCTTTTTGTGAGAGGTGTGGTATTATGTATGAGGAGAAAAGCGGAGAAAAGGAGGGCGTTATGGAGGCGAGGCGGTTAGAGTCGCTCAAGCAGATCGCCGCGGGGATCGCGGCGCAGTTCGGCGACAAGTGCGAGGTGGTCATCCACGATGTATCCAGCAGCCACCCGGATCACACCATCGTACACATCGAGAACGGGCACGTGTCCGGACGGAAGATCGGGGACGGCGCGTCCAGAGTGGTGATGGAGCAGCTGGAGCACCAGCACGAGCAGCCCCAGGATCACCTGTGCTATCTGACGCGGACACCGGACGGGAAGATCCTGAAATCCTCGTCCCTGTATATCCGCAACAGCCGGGGGGCTGTGACGGCGATTTTTTCCATCAACTACGACATTACCAACATGATGCTGATGCATCAGGACTTGGGCGAGTTTATGCTGACCCGCGACAGGGAGCAGGAGGAGCCGGAGCGGATCATCAATGTCAACGACGTGCTGGAGGATCTGATCCGGCAGTCCGTGGCACTGGTGGGGAAGCCGGTGGCTCTCATGAACAAGGACGACAAGGTGCGCGCCATACGGTTCCTCAGCGAAGCAGGGGCGTTCCTTGTGACGAAGTCCGGCGACAAGGTGGCAAAATACTTCGGTATTTCCAAATATACTCTATACTCTTATATCGACGCCAACAAACAACAGGAGGAAAAGAACCATGGGTAAAATCGATCTGTCCATTAACAAAGCCGGTCTGGAGCATAATATCCGGAAGGCCAAGGAGAACAACGTTATCATCCCCACCATCGCCCAGATGCAGAACCCCGATCTCATTCCGGAGAAGATCAAGGCGAAGCTGAGCCACACCGGTCTGTGGGATGTGGACCCCGTGAACCTGTTCCGTATTTCCTGGCACAATGAGGCCAAGGAGAGCGGCGGTCTGTTCCAGAAGGTGCCCAACTATGTGGAGATCCCCAGCGCGCTCTCCGGCGTGCCCTGCCGCATCATCGCCATGGCCGGCAAGTGGTTCCCCACCGGCTGCCATAAGGTGGGCGCGTCCTTCGGCTGCCTGGCTCCCCGCCTGGTGACCGGTCAGTTCGACGCCACCTATCACCACGCCGTGTGGCCCTCCACCGGCAACTACTGCCGCGGCGGCGCGTTCAACTCCAAGCTGCTGG
>OHQT01000514.1_pt1 | contig 20526 bp, 16 predicted proteins | sample 1578221 | NCBI WGS metagenome assembly OHQT01 (sample SAMEA3879547, study PRJEB24766) | human gut metagenome | biome: human-associated habitat; feature: feces | place: USA | collected 1985/1987
TAATTCTCTTAATAATTACGTAATTTCTAAAGTGTGGCTTTATTTTCCTCGGACTTTTTAAAATTTGTCTTAAAATTCTATAACCGCTTAAAATAAATAAGGACTATCAAGTGTAATATAACTTGCTAAATAATAAGGAAGATAGATTATTTCCTTATCATAATCAAAATTTATATTTTTATCATAAAACTTTATCGCTTTAATTTTATTTGAACCATACATTTCTTTATTATTCATTAAAGTTGATAATGATTTAGATTTAGAGTTAGTAGCCTTCACTTCAATTATATAAGGTAAACCATTAATATTTGTTACAAAATCTACTTCTAAACGATTAAGTTTTGAATAATAATACAGATTAAAACCATTCGCTTTTAATAAGGAAAGAATAATATTTTCATAGAGTGCTCCTTTATAAACGCCACTATTCCCGCTCAAAACCTCATTTTGAATACCATAATCATACATGCTTAAAAGTAAACCAACATCGCTAAAATAAAGTTTAAATGATTCATCAAGAGTATAGCTTATTAATGGTGTTTCTACTTGAGACAAATTATTAACCCTATAAACTAGGCCAGAATCATTTAACCGATCTATAGATTTTTGATATTCTCTCATTCTTGCATTGTGGTTAATTTTTGATAACTGAAATTTTTTATTTTCTTTTGCAAGTTGATAAGGTATTGAATGGTATACTTCAAGTATTTTATTAAACAAATCACCATCTTTTAAAACCAAATTTTTTTCATTAATATATCTACCAAAATCCATTTCAAAAGAGGTTAGTAAACTTTTTTGTACTTCAAAAACATTATAAAGATTTTTTGTTTTAATATAAGTTTTGATCGCTTGAGGCATTCCTCCTACAACCAAATATTGTCTAAACAATTGAAGGGCTAATTCGTGAAAAACACTGCTAATCTCTATTTTTTTCTCAAAAAAGCTCTTCAAAGCATTGTTTAGCTCGCCATAATTTAAAGCAAGTAAAAATTCTTCAAAATCCATTGGAAACATATCAATAAAATATTCGAATCCAACTGAGACTGACTTTTCAAAATCAAGATTATAGTTTTTAATGCCAAGCAAAGAACCAGTTGCAATAACATCAAATCTCTTATCTAAAGAAAAATATTTTAAAGATGCTCTAGCTCTTGCACATTCTTGCAATTCATCAAAAATAATTACCGTTTTATAAGGTGCGAAATTAAAACTAGGATTGATTGTTTTTAATCGCAATATAATCCTTTCGACTATTAAATCTTCATCAAATACACTTTTATAAATAGTATCCGATCTAAAATCTATATAAATAATATTTTCGTAATTACTTTTTGCAAATTCCAAAACTGTAGTTGTTTTTCCAACCTGTCTTAGGCCTTTAATAATTAACGGAACGTGATCTTCGTTATCTTTCCGCCTTTTTAACGCTTCATTAATTTTCCTATAAAACATATCTATATTATATAGATAATACATCTTTAAAACAATGAGTTTCACGTTTATACGGCGTATTTTCGTGAATATTTCACGTTTTTTTGTTATTTTTCGTGAATAAATCACGTTTATACGGCGTATTTTCGTGTAATATAATTAATTAGCTGCACCTTTTCCAATTTTTAGTGCTCGTTTTAGCATCCCATCATAAGCAAGAATGCATCCCAATGTTCCTGAGAGAAATATCTAGAATTTGCATTACTATCTAAATCGCCTTTTAGTTTATTAAAGGATTTAATAAATTTATCGATAAAATCCATATGGCCCTAGCAAATTATAATTTTTTTGTAAGTCAGACCAACAAAAAAGACTATAAAAGATATGATTTATTTAAGCAAATGAGTGCCAAAATTTTTGCTGAACTTGTCGAAAAAATTATTGTTTTTAAAGACAAAACCGTTACTTTAGTACTCAAAATAGATAAGGATTTAAATTCATATTTTGATAAAAAATCAATCGATTTAAGCAATTTTACGCTGATTTTACCGCCGAAATCGTTAAAATTCGAAGAAAGTAAAAGAAAAATAAAAATCTCTCCTAACGAAGAAAATTCAGGGAGAGATTCAATAGAAACTTCCAACAATCATCGAATGTATCGACTTACAAAGTGGCCTCCTAGGCAGGAGTCGAACCCGCAACCTTTTGGTTCGTAGCCAAACACTCTATCCAGTTGAGCTACTAGGAGTTAAATGCCATTCAACAATTTTTGAAAGCGAAAATAATTATATAACAAGTGAATCATTTTGAAAACAATTTTATAAAGCTACTTAAGCTAAATTGCCGTTAGTATTTCACTTATCTTTAAAATTTTCTTTTCTTTAATTCTCCAAAGGAAACATATAAATCAGTGTTATAATAATTCCAGAGGATCTTTATGAAAAAACTTATTTATATTATTTTACTTGTAATCTTTTTAATCTTAGATGTTGTAATAATTGAAACTTGTTCTAATTCAACAATGTGGATTTTTTATGCTTTTATCATTGCTGAAGTTGCAATATATTCCACTTGCATAATTTTTGAAATCATCACATTACAAAAGAAATTAAAAGACAAAAATAGTGATGAAGAAAGTGATGATTAATTAAAAATAATTGATTTTTGCAAGTTTTTTAGTTGAATTTCAAGTTTTTTAAATTTTGCTTAGTTATTTATATCAGCCTTAAAATATTTAACTAAATACTTACTCATAATAATATATCCTTCTTTATTTGGATGGATATTATCACTCATAATTAACCTAAATTTAGCTTTTCTCATCTCTTCATTCTCATAAAAATCAATAATAGAAAATCCACAATTTTCTTTAATCTTTTTTAATGTTTCAATCATATTCTCATACTTTTTATTTTGTTTAGTAAAGCAAGTATAAAATATAATTTTGGCTTCAGTATTTTCTTTTATATATTTAATAATTTCAATGATAGCACCAAAAGTTGTTTTTTCATCATTTAGGTCAAATCTATTTTTAAGTAAATGCAAATCATTAGTTGAAAGTTGAACAAGAACATAATCAAATGTTTTTAATAATGTTAAATCTAGTTTTCTTAATCTTGCTAAATAAGAATTATCTTTTCTATTAGCTAAAGTCGTTCCATTAATTGCTTCTTTATAAACATTAAATTTTATATCTTCATCTTTTACATCATTTAACATTTCTACAAAAGAGATGTCGTGATTTCCATAACCTCTAGTTATACTACTACCTAAAGCTAAGATTTTAATTTCTTTCATCTACCTGCACCTAGTTTTTATCTATTAACTCAAAAAGTTCCATAAAATCATCAGATAATTTATAGTTATTTATTTCACTTTTATTAATCCAAAAAACTTTTCCTTCTTCACTGCTTTTTATTTCACCACTAAAATCATCACTTTTATAAAGTAAACCTAAATAGCGAACATCGTTTCCCCAATCCCGCTCTTTAATTGCACAAAATTTAACAGAATGAAGAGTTAATCCAGTTTCTTCTTTCATTTCTCGAATAACACTTTCTTCAAGTGTTTCCCCTTTTTCAACATGTCCTCCAGGAAAAGAAAGACCTGGCCAATCAGATTTTACTCGATCAATAACTAGTATCTTGTCTCCTTTATAAACCATGCACATGTTAGAAAGGATACATTTAGTAATCTTGTCTTTCATATTAATCAACTACGATGTCCTTATTTTTATCAATAAAATAACTCTTTAAAACTCTTTGATCCATTCTTAAGCAATTATCAAAGTCAATCTTGTCAAAAGGAACAAACTTTATTTCTTTACTTTCACCATCTTGAGAAACAATATTAACTTTCTTGGAATCAACTCTACCTATAAAAATGATATCAGTATAATAGGTTACATCTTGATTTGGATATTCCATTCTACCTTCTTCACCTGAAAATACACCAAGTAATTTAATTTCATCTTCTTTAAAATGAATACCAGTTTCTTCAAACGTTTCTCTTATTGCTCCTTCTTTTACTTTTTCACCCATGTTTAAAGCGCCACCTGGAAAAGAATACTTACCATTATCACTTCTTGTCTCTAAAAGAACTTCATCTTTTTCGTTTAATACTAAAATAGCTACACCTATTGCCATTATCTCTTTATGACCTACAATATTTCTAATATATTTTATATAATCCATAATCTTTTTCCTTGCGTTAATATTGTAGTTACTTTTATTAAATAATTAAAGTTAGAGACAAAAACTTTAGCCTGTTTACTAAGCTAATATTTTAATGTAAGCCAAATTAATAATTATCGTTATGATTAACTGTCTTATTTAATATCTATATAGAGAAATTCGAATTTTATCGTATTTTTATCAACATCATATAACCTCATGGACATTGTCTAGGACATAATAATGTCTTATACATTTTTAAAATGTCCAAGACAAAATGTTCTATTTGCAAGCCATTTTATGCGTCACTAAATTATGGTTTTAGGCAATTAATAGGACTAGCTTTAACAATAAGTGATGTGTTGTTGTCGTTTAAATACGTCGATGATTTCGCATATCTTTTGCATAAAGTAGTTTTGCCTGAAAACTTTGGACCATTAGCGAGAACACAACCAAAGGTAATCATTTTGAGTTTAAGTGTTTTTTAATAATTCTATTTTTTGTATAAACTGTCTTTTGCCATGTCATTTTTTCGGCTACTCAATCTTTAAAATTCAATCAAATTCAGTGTTTTGAAAGAGATTCATTCAGTGAATTGAAAGAATTTCACTCAGTGATTTGAAAGAGTTTCATTCAGTGTTTTGAAAATACCCTCTTTTTTAAAACAATCACTCCTTTTATTATTTTTCCATAAAAATTTACAATTCTATCTTTTACAACAATAAAACTAATTTATAAAATATTAAAGGTATGGAAAAAGCAGCAAAAAGAAAAAGAACAATTATAAAATTAAACGAATCAAACTACATTGAAAGAGATGTTTCACGGTGTTATTTTAACTATCGAATTTTAAAAGAAGCTCAAAATGAAAGTGTCCCTCTTTATGAAAGACTTTCATTTTTAGGTATCTATTCTAGTAATCTAGATGAGTTTTATAAAGTTCGAGTAGCCACTTTAAAACGTATTGCAGAAAGTTCATCAAAAGACTTTAAAAAAGAAAAAAACCTTGCAAAATCCGCATTAAAAAAGATTTATTCATTAGTTTCTGATTATGCAAAAAAATATAATACGGCTAGTAAAAATGTCTTTGAAGAGTTAAAAAAGAAAGATGTTATATTACTTGATGATTTAACTGTTAACGATAAACAAAAAGAATATTTAAGAAGTTATTTTGTTAAAAATATATCTTTAGATATCAACCCTTTAATCCTTTCTAAAAAAGCTGATTTTTCTAGTGTCAACGATACTCATATCTATTTAGCAATTAAAATGAGTCAACCAATTAGCAATAAAGAAGACAAAAATTGCTACGCTTTAATTGCTCTTCCAACTTCTCATTGTGGTCGTTTTATTGCTTTACCTAGCGAAGATAACAAGCACTACTACATTTATTTAGATGATGTTGTAAGACTTAATCTTGATTATATCTTTAAAAACTTACCTTATCTAAAATTTGAAGCTTATGCTTTTAAATTTTCAAAAGATGCCGAAATGGAAATTGAATCCGATCCAGAAGAAGGTGTTTTAAAAAGCATTTCTTTAGCTGTTAAAGAAAGGAAAAAAGGCATTCCAGTACGTGTTGTTTTTGGCGAAGACATGCCAAAAGATCTACAAGAAAAACTTATTAAAAAACTAGAAATTGATGATGCAGATATCGTGACAAAAGGCGGAAAATATCATAACAACAAAGATTTAATGAAATTCCCTCGTTTAGATATTGATGGCTTATCTTATCCTACTTGGCCACAATCATTTGAAAAAGCATTTAAAGTCACTCCTTCTTTAATTGATATAATCTCTAAAAAAGATATTTTAGTTCATGTTCCATATGAATCATTTAATGCTTTTATTAATGTTTTACAAGAAGCAGCCATCTCTCCTAATGTTAATGAAATCAAAGCTTCAATTTATCGAGCTGCTAAAGATAGTAAAGTTATTCAAGCCTTAATTAATGCCGCTAAAAATGGCAAAAAAGTTACCTGTATGGTTGAACTTTTAGCTCGATTTGATGAATCAAGTAATATTCTAATTTCTCAAACTTTAAAAGACGCTGGAGTTGATGTTTTAACTGGTAAAGAAGGTTTTAAAGTTCATGGTAAAATTGTCTATATTAGAGTTAAAAATGGAAAAGATATCGCAATTATTTCAACTGGTAACTTCCATGAAGGAAACGCTAAAACCTATACCGATTGTCTTCTTTTCACTTCTAATCCAAAAATAGTTAATGAAGTCAAAGAAATTTTTAGTTATATTGCTAATCCTTACGAAAAACATAACTTTAAAAATTTACTGGTTTCACCACTTCATATGCAATCAGTTTTTGAAAGACTAATTAAAAATGAAGTTAAAAACCATGCTGCTGGTTTACCAAGTGGAATAAAAATTAAAATCAATCATATAACAGATAAAGTTATGGTTAAACAACTTTATGAAGCTAGTACCAAAGGCGTGAAAATTGATTTATTAATTAGAGGTAATTCTTCTATCGTTCCTGGTTTAAATGGAGTTAGTGAAAATATATCAGTTCATGCAATAATTGACCGCTATCTTGAGCACTCTCGAATCTTTATTTTTGAAAACGCTGGTAATCCACTTGTCTTTATGGGTTCGGCTGACTGGATGCCAAGAAATCTTTATAACCGTATCGAAGTTATTACCCCAGTTTATGATGAAGACATCAAAAAAGAATTAATTATGATTGTAGATAGCGGATTAAAAGACAATGTAAAAGGTGTAATCGCTACTGGAACAGATGAGTATATTAAATATCAAAATGATGATAAACCTTTCCGCTCACAAGAAGAGTTGTATAATTATTACAGCAAAACAAATAGATGAGGTTAAACAATGAAGAGTGGTTATTACGCAGGTATTGATATTGGAACAAATGGCGCAAGATTAATCATTAAAGATGCTTTTTATAATGAAAATCGTGAACTAGAAGCTGTTGAAGTTAATAAAGTTCGTGTTCCTTTAAGACTCGGTGCTGATGTTTATAGCATTGGGGAACTTAGCGAAAGAAAAATTCGTCAACTTTCTTTATGTATTTCTTCTTTTCGCGATTTAATGAATATATATGATGTTGTTTCTTATTCTTGCCTTGCAACTAGTGCCATGAGAGAAGCAAAAAATGGTGCCGAAGTTATTGAAAGAATTAGAAAAGAGACTGGAGTTCAAATCTCAATAATTGATGGAGAAACTGAAGCTAAAACAATCTCTAAAATTGCTAAAGATTTTAAACTTGATGATGATAAATATGTCTTTATTGATGTTGGAGGTGGATCAACCGAAGTTACTCTTGTTTCTAAAGGCAAGGCTATTGAAAGCACTTCTTTTGAGCTTGGAACATTAAGAATTTTAGCTCATAAAGACAAAAAGGAAACTTGGGGACGTTATGAAGATTTACTCGATTCATATCATGATAAATATGGCAATTTAGATATTGTTGGAACTGGTGGCAATATTAATAGATACTGGAAAATGAGTAAAAAGAAATCAAATAAAAAAGATTTAAACTACTTAAGTGTTGAAGAGCTTAATGATATATATAATGAATTAAGCAAGTATACTCCTTCTCAAAGAATGGCTAAATATGATATGAAACCAGATAGAGCTGATGTTATTATTCCAGCTGGTAATATCTTTAAAAAAGCTAGTGAAATTTTAAAGTCTAAAACAATATACGTTCCAATGATTGGATTAAGTGATTCTATCGTTGATACTTTAATTGAAAATTATATTAATGTTCTATAACTTCAATTTATCGTTTAACTTCTAGATTATTTCTAGATTGCTTCTAGATTTCTAGAAGTTTTTTATTCGCGTTTCACTAGCTACTAAGTTTTCTATAATGCGCCATTGAAAGAAGAAAATTCCTAACTAAAATATCAATTTAACTTAAGTTTTGCAGGGTTTTTGCTCAAAGTAAAAAATTTTTAAAATTTTTAAAAGATGAATTGTCAAATAAAATTTCTAGATTATTTCTAGATTACTTCTAGATAATTTCTAGATCACTTCTAGATTTCTAGAACTATAAACGTGTGTTTTTTGCCGGTTAATACTTATTTTATCCTATTATCAATAAATAGATCAAATGTAGCCAAATCATTTTCATTTGGTCTATTTTTATTAACTCCACCAAACCATTTAAAGAAAGCAAATGTACAAAATCCTTTGGTATGATACACACCTATTAATTCATTTTCTTTAGAAACTTCTTTAACAATATTTTTGCTGAATGAATCTTTATCCATTGCTGATGTATAAAGAATAAACATTTTTTTATTTTTGATTCTGCCTTTTTTAATTAGTTCAGTTATTTCCTTAGAGAACTCAAACCCATAGATTCCACTAGCTATACCCATATAAATATATTCATCAAAATTTGTTGAATCATTTATTTCATCAACATTTATTAAATCATAGCCATATTTATCATGAAGATGTTTTACAAGTCGATACGTATTTTGATGATGCATTGATTTATAAATTATTAAAACTTTCATTTTAATTGCTTTCTCCTTAAAGTAATTCGTTTATCTTGCTTTCATTCTATATTAAACAAAAGTGATTTTGCAATTCCTTAACCTAATTAGGTTTACTAAAAGTGTTTGCTTATAGCAAGCGGCTTTTTATTGATTCTTAAATCAGCAATAACTTGCTAAATACACTAAAAGCCTTGCAAAACTTGATTATTTTAATTTATATAATAAATATAATCATAAACTATATTTTTAGTAGACTTGCTTTTTCAACATCTATTAATAGTTATAAGTTTTTATCTAAACTTAAACGTTTTGAGTAATAAACTCTATAAATAACTAAGCGGTCACTCTTTTAACTTTCATAATTTCTTAAATATTCTAAAGACGGAGATTCATTAAACCACTTTCCATCACTAGCTTTTAAACCATACATTTTATAATTATTAAAACCAATCACATTAAAGGAAGCTCTTAGCATTGCAACTTTCATTGTTTCATATTTAGCTTGTGGATCACTATCAAAATGATCACTATGTACTGCTTTTAAATCTAATGAATAAGTAAATGGATCTAATTCAATTAAAGAAGATAAACTTTGAGCTAATTCTTCATTAATTATTAAATCACTTTCGTTATATCCGCCTCCTTCTATATAAAAAGGAATATTTAACTTTTCATCTTTAACAAGTTCACTAGAATAATTATCTAAAAGTAACTTCTTAAGTGGTAAATAATCTTCTTCAGTAATATTAACTTCAAATCCACTTCCTAATCCACCATGTGAAACAATTAAAGTACGGATATCTTGACCAACTAAAGATTCATAAGTTAATTGATTTATATTTTTCCAATCATAGAAATTAACTCCTTCACCTATTTCAACTCGTGTTGGGAATGAAGTTAATGCCATATTCTCAGGATAAGCATCCGACATATAAGCTCCAAGTAACATTTTAAAAACAGTAGTAATATTTGTTTCTAAAAAACTTCCTTGAGGTAAGGTATCAAGTGAAATTGCGCTAATTCCACTACTAGCAAAATTGGTGTGTTCAATAGTGGTTGTTCCGGCATAAACTTTTTTCCCATTTTCATCGATAAAGCCATCTCGATTTGTTAAAGCTTCAATTAGATAATCCTTAAATTTAATATATTCTTCTTTAGTATAATTAGGTCCACTAATACCTAAAAATTCATCAGCTTGAGTATTATAAATTGCTGAAAAAGTTAGCATTGAATCAGCTTTATAAGTCTTTTCACTAAAATTGGTTATACCTGCTAAATATGATTCTTTAGTTGAAGAAAGTTTACGTCCATTTTCTCCTTCATATTCTGCTCTTATATCATAATCAACGTGGTTAAACTCATTACTACCACTTCTAAAAAGAAACTCCATAGCATTTTGAATTAAGCAGTTTTCAATAGTTAAATTGAGTGAAGAATAACTTCTTATAGCGTTTCTCCCGTTTTCTATAATCGAATTTTTAAGTGTTACATTGTCGGCATTAATATCAACGGTAGAGCCAACATATTCTAAATTTGATAAGTTATTCCCAAAATCACAATTTTTAAAATGAACATCATTTATTGTTACATCATCCTTATCAATATAAACTCCACTATTATCTTGACCGTATAAAGTAAACATAGGTAAAGTATCACTCATTGAATAATTTGGATTTCCTAAAGTAACAAATGGTAGAGGTCCTCGATATAAATCATCTTGCATTAAATAAGGAACAAGATAGGTTTCTCCATTTACCGTTACACTTTGTCGACCACTAGGATAAGTTAATTCATGAAGATTAATTGTAAATCCATTGCCATAAAAATCATCTTGGATTCTTATTCCAGCATAGCGATAAATATTTGTTTTTTCTTCTCCTTCATGTTTACCTTCATCTATTTCTTTATTCCATTTATTTAAAAAATCATGATTATAAGTTGTTTCAAAAGAATATAAATCATCAGTAAAATCCATCACTTTTTCATTATCATCAAGTCGACCAAAAAGTGAAGTGTTTTTATTTTTTAATCCAGTTATTGCACCGTTTTCGTCAAAGTTAAAGGTGTTTTCATAGCTTTCTAGATTTGTTCTTAAAACAATTTCATATGGCTTATTAGCTTTATTTGTTAAAGCAATCAAATCTTCATAATCATAAGCATTTACAGCTTTAACAAGAGTAAATTCTAAGTGTGTTGATCCACTTTCACTAAGTGGATTTATAAAATCAATATAAGCTTCCCCAATACCAGTAAAAGTAATTCTTTTATTTTGTGAGTCAAAAGAAATATTACTAGAGGTATTAATTGTAAATCCATCAAATGATAATGAACTACCTACAATTTGAATATCTAAATCTAAATATGCATCTGAATTTAAAAATTCATCAGAGCTTAATTCATAAGCTTCTTTACTGTCGTATAGACCAATATAATTAGTTTCAGTAATTTTACTTTGTGAAAAAGGAATAATTGGATTAACAACAATTGCTCCGCCATCTCCAACAATAACAGCATCAAAAGAAGCTCTAACACTACCTTTTTGATTAGCGCAAGTTATTCTAATTTGACCTTCTTTTTTAGGAACTAAATAATAATCACTACTTTCTTTTTCAATGGTAGCAACACTTTCATCACTACTTGTCCAAATCAGATCATTCCCTTCGCTTAAAGGATAGTTTTTATCATATATAACTTCATATTTTAAAAGTTGCTTTCCATCTTTTAACAAAAATGGAGTTAAGCCATTATATTCATTAAATGTAATATTAGTGATATTAACTTCAACTGAACGAATAACATAAGTTGCCGTAACAAAAGCTAATATTGCAATAACAAAAGGTAAAAGTAATAAGAAGAGAAAAGCTTTCTTTTTCATCTGGCTTCTCCCTCATATTTCATAAATAACTTTGTTACTCTTGCTTTAACTTTAATAACAAAGAAAAGAATAACTAAAATTTCTAAAACAATAATTGAAGCAAAAAAGACTAAAGTTTCAAACTCGGCTTGAACAAGAAGAGAAAGTAAAACGCCTACTCCAACAGCAAAAAGAGGGAAAATAAAGCTAATTAAAACCGTCATTAAACTAGATTTGCTTTTGCTCTTTAAATCGTTATATAAAGAAATTAAGTTTAATAAAAGGATTGATAAAGCTCCAACTAGTATTAAAAAAGCAAAATCAATATAAGAAATTTCATTAAAGATAACTAAAGCTAAAATAGTCACTAAATAAGATATAAAAGATAATATGGTTGGAACAGAAATCTTGATTAAGAGTTGCTTAAAATAACTAACTGGTAAAGTTTTCATAATTATTAAAGTGTTCTTTTCTTTAGTTAAAGACATCGAACTAGTGGTATTAATAATAGCAATAAATAACATAATTAATATAACATCAACTGTTAAAAATATAGCTGGAAATAGAGTTGAAATATAGTTCAAATTCCCCGTATTAAATATCAAATTCACCGCAGAAATGACACTAAATACTAAAAATGGCTCTAATATAATTAAAGAGATATATGAAAAAATTCCATCACTATTGCTTAAGGCTAAATTAAATTCTTTTCTAATTAAGGCTCCTTCAATTGAAGTAAGTTTAACTGAAAAAATATGACGCTTTTTCCTTTTATTAAAAACATTTGCTCCTTGATAATAGTTAGTTAAATAACGATTAAAAGCAAATATAGCAATTGTTCCTGTAAAAATAATAAAGCTAAGAATAATTACAAAATTAAGATTTACCTCATTCACTTTTGCTAGATTTATTGCACTTGACACAGGCCATAAATAATTAGAAACATTTTTCATTAATTCAGCATTATCAGTTGTAAATAAAGAACCAATATCATCATTTCTAATTAAATTAACAAAAAGATTTAAAATAAATCCATATAGTAAAGCTAGAGCAATTAAAAAGATCATCATCACAATAAAAGAGACAATTTTAAAGCGTGAAATAACCTTTCTAATTTCTCTAAAAGGAATAACTAAAATAAAAGCAAAAGTTTCTAGAAGTATTGCTATTGCAAGTGAATTAAAAAACATTAAAACAAAGAAAAGAAAATCAGCTTCGCTTTTTACGCCATATGCCACACTTAAAGCAAAGATTGTTGAAAAAGTAAAAAGTAAAGATTTAAAAAATATATTTAAGGCTTTAGCAAAAATAATGTCAAAAGTTGAAGCTGGCGATGTACCTAAAATAATTCTTTCTTTTGTATTTTTAAAAAAGGCATTATAAGTGATAGGAACAAGAGAAAATATTCCAGCAATAAATAAAGCAAAAGAAATAATTATAAATAAAGCATCATTAAAACCAGTATAAACATTAACTTTATCAAAGATATTAATGTATAAAACTACTTCTAAAGCTATAAATAAAGCAAGTAAAAGCAAAGAAGAAATTAAGTTTAAAATCTTCTTCGCTCCTTTTTTAGCTAAAAAGGATGTTTGCTTAAATTCTTTTATAAATAAACGAGCAATCATTCTTCTTTCTCTTGATATAGCTTTAAGAATATCTTTTCCATTCGATTTCTTAAACTTGGTTCATGTTTTAAATCATAAACTTCATAGATTCTTCCATCTTTTATAATTGCTACTCGATCACAAAGTTTAGAAATCAAATCAATATTGTGACTTGCTACAAAACAAGTATTTCCATGCTTTACATAATCTTTCATGAGTAATGAAAGTTCATTAGCACTCATTGCATCAAGTCCAACAGTTGGTTCATCTAAAATCCATATTTTTGGATTATGAATTAAAGAAGCCATTAAACATACTTTTTGTTTCATACCATGAGAGTATTCTCGTATCTCGCGATACAAATCTTCTTCATTAAATTCAAACTTTTTAATTAAGAAAGAAATATTTTTAATGAATATTTGTGGGTTTATTGAGTAAATTGAGCCAATAAATTGAAGATATTGCATTCCAGTCATATCTTCATAACACGTAGGTTCACTAGCAACATATCCGATCAACTTTTTAACTTCTATTGGCTTTTCTTTAATATCTAATCCTTCAACTAATATCTCTCCACTATCAAAAAGTTTAGAACCTAAAACACATTCAATAGTTGTTGATTTACCTACACCATTTTTACCTATAAAGCCAAAAAGTTCTCCTTCGTAAATTTCTAAATTAATATCAAAAAGAACCTGCTTTTTACCATAGCTTTTGTTGAGGTTAGTAATTTTTATGGAGGAAGTTAATTGTTCAAGCATTACGAAAGCCTCCAACAAGAATACCCATTGTAATCTGAATTCATGAATATTGCCGACCTTGAATTTAAAGGCTCTCCATTGCTAGAATATGTTCCTTTAACTCTAAATTTAGATAAATTTAGTTTTGCAGTTACGGTTCCATTGTTATTTATCAAATTACTTGCATCTAAAAACATTCCATGGAAATAAACTAAATTACCTTGAAATTCACTAGCAGGACTACTAACAGAATGTGTAGTTTCATTATAAACGACTTGATAATACTTGCCATCCAAATTATCATAGCCTTCTTCCATATATGGATTATTATTCCACTCAAACCATCCTCCTAATCTTTGATTAAAATCACTCCTATTTAAATGCTCCGCAGAATAATTTATACTACCGTTATTTAAAAACAAAAAAGCAAAAGTAGTTTCATTTACTTGGCTTTTTATAATCCCTTTTTCTTTTAAGTAAATATACTTGTAATCTGCTGGATTTTGAAGCAATTTATTGGAAGATATATTGCTATTTGGAGTCGTTGGATCAACCACTACAAAGCCTTGGCTTATTAACGGGACAGCATAATATTGAAAAATATTAAGTCTAAAATTATCAATATCAATTCCGTTTAATCTAGAGGCAGCTGTTTGAAAATTGTTTGAGTAAAAATTAATTTGTGTAAAGTCACTAACCTGAGAATAAAAATTATCATAATTATAAAAATTGATATTTCCGCCAATTGAATATTTCCTATAGAGACCATTAGTAGATTTATTAAGCTTTAACGATCCGTAAAAATCACAATATGCTTTATGATTTTCGTTTAAAATAGACCAGAAAGTTAAAGCATTCTTGAAAATAGTAGAATTGTTACCACTAGAAGAGCCACCCCCACTATCATTATCATCAATCCATTTTACGGATTCTGAATAGTCTTGCATTTTAATCAAAAAATTTAAACCACCTATTTTTTGATAGCTTTTTCTAGTAATCTCGGTAACTTTTAATGCATTAACTTGTTCATAACTTAATGTAATCGAAGAAAATTCGTCAACAAACAAATAAGATCCTGGCATAAAAACAAAATTCGAAGTTATTGTCAAATTTGAATTATATAAATAAAAAGAAAAGTAAGGTGAAATATAAAAATTGTCCTTTCCTAGAGGAATATCAATCTGTCCAATGATTGCTCCTAAATCGGCAGCAATGGTTGGCAAATTAATATTCGAAGTACAATTATAAATTTCGTATTTCACTTTTTGATAAAGCACATTATTTTTATCATAACTTCCATTAGAAAATTGACTTTCTATTTCACCATCATAATAGCAAATCCTTTTAATATAAGAGTTACTACTAAGAGCGAAAACAGGACTAGACCCGCCAATTAAATTTATCTCAGTATAAACATCACCTTGCGATGGTCCAAAGAACATATGCAAACCAAGTTGATAATTAGCTCCAGCTTTAAAAATTGCATTCGTATTAAAATATGGAGATCTATACATTGAAAAAGGCGCATCACCACGAATTGTTTGAACAGGAAGCGATTGTTCATGATGATGATCTTCAACCGTAAATGTTGTCTCCAGACTTCCTCCGCTTTCAACAATCAAACCACCACTCTCTGGAATACTATTCGTTATTGAGCCAACTGCCCATATTTCAGATCCATCACCAATAATAAGATAATGTCCGCATAGATCAATTTCTGTATATTGTCCAACGATAAAATTTTGAAAATTAAGTTGAAAATATGAAGAATTGTTTCCGCTACAGCCGTTTCTTGCGCCCAAACTTATATATGAATCGAGTAATAACAAGTCTCTTGATAAATTAATTCTACTAACACAGTAATTCTTATTATTAGTACCGCCGGCAGTTGGCTTATAATCGCTATTAATATCGCTTGTATCTTCTAGTGAAATTGTATCGTCCCCGTTAACTGCGCCAAAATCACTATCGCCATCGTCCCAACTGCTTTCACTTACTTGATTGCCATTGATATTTACCGTCATATCAATATGAATATCTTTGATTACAGATAAACTTTCATTAAATTCACCGTAATTAATTAATGAGCCATTTTGGTTACTTTCTTCTAATTTAATCCAGTTTTTTCCGCTACTGTCTGTGCCATAATCTCTAAAGTTCCCTTTATAATTGCTATTGATAGATGAATCAAAAATAATTACCGAATCTTTATTAGTAGAAGATGAATAAACTTCTATCTTCGGCGTAAAAACAATATTTGGAGAAGTTACGGTTACACTTTTCCCAATTCCTTCCTCTAAAGACAATTCTATACCATTATTTGAATTCCAAATTATATATCCGTTATCTACTGAATATTTAGGAGCATCTAAAAGCGAAATTTGTTCCCCTTGTTCTATAGTTAAAGTCTTGGTCTCAATACCATAGGCTGAATCGCCTTGAAAAGTAATTGTAGAGTATCTGTTTGAACTGCTTTCAGTGAAACCCTCATTAATTTCATCTATAGTAAAATCACTAACTATATAAGTCCCAAAACCGATAGAAATAATCCCAGAAAAAAGTAATAATAGAAATATAAAAAGCAATCTTTTTCTCATTTTATAATATGATTCCTTTCACATTAATCTCAATATTTTCAAATTCACTTTTACTAAATGAAGGAATTATATAATTGTTGTACTCATAGGTAGTATTTAGAACATCAAAATTCAATATAATATCAAAATTCCAACTATTAAGACTATTAGTTATTCCATTAGATTCGACTTCAGCAATTTTTACTATATAAAAATCTTCGTTATTGAAAGCTGTATTTTCATTAATAGGAACAACGAATTTTACAATATTGTTTTCAAATGTTAAGCAATTGCCTGCCAATTGATTATTATATCCATATTGATACATTAAAATTGGATTTAACCTTAATTCATATTCACCATAAGCCAAATATATAAAATTGTTTTTAACCTTAGTCGAAATAAAATTAAAAAGTGCTACGCTATTTGAAAAATCTATATCTACCTCTAATGCTGCTCTATCTATTTGTTTACTGTCTGAATTTAAATCTAGATAATAATCATAGTTGAAAATAAGAGAAAAAGAAAATTTATCATTAATTATTAATCCTTGTTCATTTATAGCGATTTTTTCATTAATAATATTAGCTGATTTAATAGTGTTAAATTCATTTAGGTTAATTTCTATATTGTTTGGTGTCACATTAGTTTCAAAATTTATATTTTTTTCGTTATCTTGAATAATATATACCGAAAAAGCCACACCTAAGGTCATAAAAATAGCAATTGTAAATGCAACTAAAAGATTAATTTTCCTTTTATACATTTTCAATCTCCTCATAATATGCATAAAAGTACATATCACTAAAAATTGGTGTCAAATCAGTAAGTTTGCCTGATAAAGGATTTTTCGGTCCCTCAGGAGTAGTATAGTATCCAGCAAAAACAAAACCATCTTTAGCACACGTTGGAATTCTGCTCATTTCAATAGGTCTTCCTGCTGTGACAGTTATTGTTGTTAAAATACTTGAAACAAATTCGCCTCCGTTAGCATCAAAAGTTACAGTATATGTTCTTGATGGTTCATTATTTTCCGTTAAATTAATTATTTCGTTAAACTCAGTTCCATCAAACAGATATATTACAAAATTATCAATATCAAAATAGTAATCACCCTCTATCGCTTGCGCTTCAAATCTGCTTGATGGCGCTCCATTTCCATAATACCATCTAGTTGTTTGTGGAAGATTAATAGAAGGCAGTTCATAACTTGTTCCATCAGTATAGTAAACAGTTAAAGTATAAATGTTATCAATTTGCGTGCCTACGATGGTTTCAATCCCTCTGCCATCTTCCCCGTTTTTATAAGGAATAGTAATAACCGTTTGACCATTTTCACCCATGCTTGGATCGGTATAGGTAATTGTAATAATAATATTCCCTTCAGCATCTGTTTCTTGATTAATATCAGCGATACCAATTCCATCTTTTCCATTCTCTATTTGGATTGGATTAGCTGATGTATCTGTGCCATCACTTAAAATAAAATAAATAGTTGTTATGTTTGTTTCTGGGTCATAACTAGAAACTGGAGAAACAATGCTTACTCCATTAGGCACTGTAATTTCTTGATTAGGTACATCTTCACTTGTAAAAATAATTGTTAAAATTGTATTTAAACCATCTTCAGATTGTCGCGATGTGATTTCTTTAATACCTAATCCAGTTGCGCCAATTGGTCCAATCTCCCCTGTTTCACCACGAGGAATTTCAAAAGTTAAAGGTTCAACATCTTCATCAGTAAAATACATGGTGACAAGAGTCGATCCATTTTCTCCCATAGTGGATTCAACACGTTCAATCATCAATCCTTCATCAGCTCCACCAAATAAAGAACACGAAGAAAGAGTAATTGATAAAAAGAGAAATAAAGAAGAAATAATACGTTTAAACTTCATACTCATCACCTTCTAAATTTACTGCAAAAATATTATAAATCCGTGCAAAAGTTCCTTCTTTTTTCTTAATTAAGGCATATTTTGCATTGCAGGAATGACATACATCGCTTTCATTATCTTTTTTACAAAGTGGGCAAACATTTTCTTTTGTTCTTAAAAGAACTTTTAAAGAATAGATGACTTCTTTAAGGTCTTCTAAGCTTTTAATAAAGATCTTATAATCTTCATCTTCAAAAGTTAAAATAAGAGACTTTGAAAATAAGGAAATCTTTAAATCAAGAACATATTCTTTTAAAAGATTAATATCTTTATTAAGTAAAAATAGATAAATCTTTCCTTCTTTTTTAAAAGAAAAAACAAAGTTATCTTTTAAAAAAGAAAGATAGTTACTTCTATTAAAAACAATACTTTCTTTATTTTCTTTTTCTATTCCTTCTTTATGTAATTTTTCTCTTTTTAAATTATCTTTAGCTACAGTCATTAATAATTTAATTCTATTTGTTTGATTAGATTCACTTGCACCCGGATCGTAATCTACAGGAGAAATATTTGCATTAGGATATTTTTCTCTAATTGTTTTAATAACACCTTTACCAACAACATGGTTAGGCAAACAAGCAAAAGGTTGAACACAAATAATATTTGGAATTCCATGTTCAATATATTCAATCATCTCTGCGGTTAAGAACCAACCTTCACCAGTTTGATTACCAATAGATAAAATATCTTTTACAGTATTTTCTAAATGCCAAATATTACAAGGTGGTAAATAATCTTTTTTAGATTTTCCTAATGCTTCCTTTGAATCTTTTTCTAATATATCAATTAGACTAATTGCAGCTTTAGATATTTTTGCAACAATTGGATTTGTTCTTAGTAAACTATTAAATGTAACTTTATGTGTTGCCATAAATTTGATAAATCCCATAAAATCTGGAAGAACGACTTCTGCACCTTCCTTTTCTAGTAAGTCAGCAACGAAATTATTTCCAAAAGGATGGTATTTTATTAAAACTTCCCCAACTATTCCAACTTTAGGTTTTTCAATAGATGTATCTAGCTCAATTTTTTCAAAGTCATTAACGATGTCGTAAATACTTTGTTTAAATTCTTTACTATTTCCATTTTTTAAGATTTCTTTACATTTTTCCATCCATTTATCAAATAAAGCTTGAGTTTCGCCTTTATTTTTCTCATAGGCTCTATTTTTGGTTAGCATTTTTTGTAAAAGGTCACCATATAGTACTCCTCTTAGTAATTTTTCTAATAAAGGAATGGTTAATTTAAATCCTGGAACTTTTTCCATTCCGACTACATTAAATGAAATAACTGGAATATTTGGGTATCCGGCATCTTTTAGAGCTTTTCTTATAAAACCAATATAGTTTGTAGCTCTACATCCACCACCAGTTTGTGACATTATTAAAGCTGTTTTATTTGGATCATATTTACCAGACTCTAATGCTTCTATCATTTGTCCTGTAACTAGTATTGATGGATAACATGCATCATTATTAACATATTTTAACCCAGTCTCAACAGTTTTTTGAGTACATTCTCTTAATAATACTAGATTATATCCTGCAGTCCTCATTGCTGTTTCCAATAATTCAAAATGAATTGGAGCCATTTGTGGACAAAGAATAGTGTAGTCTTTTTTCATTTCTTTAGTAAATATTTTTTTGTTTATTCCATAGTTTCCATCATTTGATTCATCATTTTTTGCAGCTAATCTTTTATTCATACTTGCTAATAATGAACGAATACGAATTCTAACAGCACCTAGGTTATTTACTTCGTCTATTTTTATTAATGTATACATTTTTCCATAGCTAGATAATATTTCTTCAACTTGGTCAGTGGTTACCGCATCAACACCACAACCGAAAGAATTTAATTGAATTAATTCTAAGTTGTCATGGTGTCCAACGAATTCTGCAGCTGCATATAGTCTAGCATGGAATACCCATTGATCAACAACTCTTAAAGGACGTTTGGCTTCTACTTGATTTGCAACACTATCTTCTGTTAAAACGCATAAACCAAGGCTTGTAATTAATGTATCAATACCATGATTTATTTCGGGATCAGAATGATAAGGTCTACCTGCAAGAACAATACCTTTCAAATTATGTTTGTCAATGTACTCAACTGCTTCCTTACCTTTTTTACAAATATCATTTTTAAAATTTTGATATTCTCTATCCTTTGGTATAATAAGATAATATCTAACCCCATCTGGAAAATTGCTATCTTTT
>OHQT01000528.1_pt1 | contig 20105 bp, 19 predicted proteins | sample 1578221 | NCBI WGS metagenome assembly OHQT01 (sample SAMEA3879547, study PRJEB24766) | human gut metagenome | biome: human-associated habitat; feature: feces | place: USA | collected 1985/1987
CCGACCCTTCGTCGCCGATCTACGGCATGCCGGTGCTTGACGTCGCCGCCGCCAAAACCGTCTTCTTCGTCAAACGGTCGCTTTCTTCCGGGTATTCCGGCGTTGACAACCCGCTGTTTTACAACGAAAACACCATTATGCTCTACGGCGACGCCAAAGCCGTCACCGAAGCGGTGGTTAAACAGCTGGAAAAATAAGCGGAGCCTTACATGAAAACCAGCAGCGCCACCAGCAGAAAGCCGTACAGAAGAATACCCTTGAGGTACATTCCCGCCACCCGGAAATCCGCGCCCGAAGGCATGGCGTTTTCGATAATGATGGTTTGCAGCAAAACATACAAAACATAGTTCAGCATGGTCGGACGCATCAGCGGCAGATAATAGCGGTTCAGATAAAAGCCGATCACCAGCAGCAAAACCATGATGCGTCCGTTCAGCGTAAGCGCATGATTCTGCCCCGGCTCCGGGCTGCGGCGGTTGTGATGACGCGTGGATTGATTCTTGTTGTCGGGTTGCTTTGGCATAGGTTCATTCCTTTACAGAAAAGACTGTTTGCACGAATACGCGCCCGCCCATGATGGCAAAAAAAGCGTGCTCCTGTTGGGATGCACGCTTTGGCGCAATGTAAGGGCAGCACCGCATGATTCCCACCTGACGGCTTGGGCACCCAAAGTTATGCGGTATTGCCTTGACCGGATCGGTTACGGGTCAAAACTGCCAAGCAGACTGAGCGCTGCGGTTTTGATACCGGCAAAAAACTTGTCTGCTGTGCCGGCTGCGCGTTCGATCACGCTTTCATCCTCCAGCCGGACATACGTCACCTGGCTGGGGTCCATTTTAACCAGCCCCAGCCGATCCTCTGCTTCCTGCTGGACGCTGGTACTGTTGGTGATCTGATCCATGGTGGTGGACAGATAGTCGTTATAGCTCTGGGCATTGGTCAGTTCCGACTTGGCGTCATCAATTTCGCCGGAAAGCTGTGTGATGCGTGCCTGGCTGGCGACAATGCTGGCAAACAAACCAAAAAAGATGGCAATGACCAGCACCGTGCCCGCCGTGCGGGCAAACTGGCGTGCCTTGCTCAGGCCGTAGCGTCCGCCCTTGACAACGCGCACCCGCGGTGTGCGGGAGGAACCGGAATGATTGTTGGTTGAAATTTCTGCTGCTGTGGAAGCCATGGGCGCCGCCCCCTTTCTCGTATCGTAAAATTTCGGCTTTCCTTAAGCTGTGCGGCATGGTCACAAGCGCCATGCCGCGCTGCCAATGTTCCCTCCTGGCACGCTTATAATTTTTCCAGTACGCGCAGCTTGGCGGAACGGCTGCGGCGGTTTTCTTCCAACTCACCAGCGTCCGCTTCAATCGGCTTGCGGGTAATCAGTTTAGCTTTGGGCATCCCGCCGCAGGTGCAAATAGGCTGCTCCGGCGGGCAGGTGCAGCGCTGAGCCCAGCGGCGGAACTTCTGTTTTACCAGCCGGTCCTCCAGGCTGTGGAACGTGATGATGCAGAACCGCCCGCCGGGGGCCAGGCGGCTGAAAATTGCCTCCATCCCCTCGTTCAGGGCATCCAGTTCCCCATTGACGGCAATCCGCACTGCCTGGAAGCTGCGGCGGGCGGGGTTCTTATTCTTGCGGCGCTCGGCAGGCGGCATAGCGGATGCAATCAGGTCCGCAAACTGCAGGGTCGTCAAAATTGGGGCTTCCTCCCGTGCTTTCACGATTTTACCCGCAATCTGCCAGGCATACGGTTCCTCACCATAATCGCGCAGGATGCGGGTCAGTTCCTCACGGTCCAGGGTGTTCACCAAGTCTGCCGCGGTGGGCCCCTGCTGGCTCATGCGCATATCCAGCGGTGCGTCTGCCCGGTAGGAAAAGCCCCGGGCCGCATCGTCCAGCTGATGGCTGGAAACGCCAAGATCCAGCAGTGCACCGTTGATCTTGTCGATGCCAAGGCTTTCCAGAGCTTGTCCCGCATAGCGGAAGTTGATCTGCACCACCGTAGCGGGCAGGCCCGCCAGACGGGAACGTGCGGTCTGCACCGCGTCCGGATCCTGATCCAGCGAGATGAGTCTGCCGCCCTTGGCGGCATCCAGCCGCAAAGCGATCTGGCGGGAATGTCCCGCGCCGCCGGCGGTGCCGTCCAGATAGGTGCCCGCCGGGTCGATGGCAAGCCCTGTCAGGCACTCGTTCAGCAAAACGGGGATATGCTCAAACGAGGCCGGGTCAAAGGGCTGCTGTTCTTCAAAGGCCATTGGCACGGCCTCCTTTCTCGGTTTAATTTTTTGCATCAGAGGTGCAGCTTGCGCAGCTGCTCGGCGCGCTGGTCGTTGGTCACGGCGGCGCGGCGGGCATTCCAGACCTCGGTGGCCCAGATCTCAGCATGGTTGCGGTTGCCGATGATGGTCACGTCCTTTTCCAGCCCGGCGTAGGCGCGCAGCTCTGCGGGCAGCAGGATGCGTCCCTGCTTGTCCGGCACCACCTCGCAGGCGGTGCTGAACAGATCGCCGGAGACAGCCCAGCTGTTCATCAGCTCATCGCTTTCCAGCTTGTCCGCCAGCCGCTGGACTTCCTCCATGGGCAGTGCGAACAGGCAGTTGTCCACCCATTCCAGCACCACAAAGCTCTCGCCCATGGCGTCGCGGAATTTTGCGGGGAAGTTCAGCCGCCCCTTGGCATCGATGGTGTAATCATAACGGCCAAAAAACACGCGCTGCTCCCCCTTTCAGGGGCGTTTTCAGGGTGTATGCCCTACTTTTACCCACTTTGCCCCACTGATACATCTTTATTGTAGCAAATCAAGCCCCCGATTGCAAGGTTTTTTGTCCCTGTTTTTGCGGCAAAATGTCACAAAAAAAGTCCCTGCGGGCCGTCATTTTTGCCTGCAGGGACTTTGTTATTCCGGGGATGTGTAATTTGTGTGTGAGCTTGTGGGTGCAGAGCCTCTCTGCCCGGCTGTCCTGCGCTTTTGCTGCGGTGTCACATCATGCAGCCGCAGTTTATCCGTTTTTCTTGGCATTCTGGCGCAGATTTGCCCGCACATTTTTCACCTGTGCCGCATTTTCCACCATGGTCTCCTCGGTGTTGCGGAGCATATTGTCGCAGTAGTCCGTCACGGTCTGGCGCAGGGTGCGCACCTCATTCTGGGCTGCGGTGGTGATCTCCGCGGCACGCTGCTGCGCCGCCTTCACGATCTCCGCCTCGCTGGTCAGGATGCGGGCTCTTTCCTCCGCCTTTTTCACGATGACCTGTGCCTGCGCGTTGGCCGTTTCCACGATCTGGGCGCGGTCATTCACGATCTGCTGGGCCTGCCGCAGCTCGCCGGGCAGGTTTGCGCGGATCTCGTCCAGATAGTCCCGGATCTGCTCCACATCCACGATGCGCTTGCCGCCTGAAAGGGGCATTCCGGCGCTCTCCTCCAGCGTATCCTCAATGGTATCCAAAAGCTCGTTTACGTTCATTCCGCATCTCCCTCTCCGGCGCTCTGCCGGGGCTTACCATACTTCCACAGCAGAACTTTGCCGTATTTATACTGTTTTTTCAGGGTCATGCCGCCCACCTCGGCAGGCAGCACCAGGCCGGTCTCACTCTCGCAGATCACGATGCCGCCCGGAGCCAGGCATTTGTCCACGCCGGGCAGGATCTTTTCCAGCGTGCCGGTGTGGAAGGGCGGGTCCAGCAGCACGATGTCGAACTGCTCATGGCAGGCAGAGAGATACCGTGCCGCCTCGCCGATGTTGACCCGGCTGCGATCAAACACGCCGCAGTTCTTGCAGTTCTTCATCACGATGTTCACGGCCTCCCGGTTCTCGTCCAGGAACACGCACCGGGCCGCACCCCGGCTCAGGGCCTCGATGCCCAGCTGGCCGCTGCCTGCGTAGAGGTCGAGCACCCGGGCACCGGGCAGGTCGAACTGGACGATGCTGAACATGGCCTCCTTGACCTGATCCATCGTCGGGCGGGTGATCTCGGTGCCGGGCAGGGCTTCCAGCCTGCGGCCCCGTGCTTCTCCTGCAATAACGCGCATGTATCTGCCTCCTTCTCCCGCTGTCCGGGCCCCCTGCCCGGCCAGCAGCTGTTTCGTGTTTTCGTATCTCCATATTATCGTCAAAACGCAACTCTTTGTCAAGGGCACGCGTTGCACTCAGGGTGCAATTGTGCTAAAATCAGGGCAAAGCGCCCCATGTGCGGCGCGTTTTGCCAAAAAAGGAGAGTATCTGCTTATGAAAGTCCTGCTCATCAACGGCAGCCCCCACGAGAAGGGCTGCACCTATACCGCCCTGTCCCTGATCGCCGGGGAGCTGAACGCCAGCGGCATTGAGACCGAGATCCTGAACGTCGGCACAAAGCCGGTGGGCGGCTGCATCGGCTGCGGCGGCTGTGCCGCCGGTAAGGGCTGCGTGTTCGGCGGCGTGGTCAACGAGGCCATCGAAAAGGCCAAGACCGCCGATGCCTTTGTGTTCGGCACACCTGTCCACTACGCGTCCGCCTCCGGCAACATGACCAGCTTCATGGATCGTCTGGCCTACGCGGGCGGCAAGTATCTGGCCTACAAGCCCGCCGCCATCTGCGCTTCGGCCCGCCGCGCCGGCACCACCACCACGCTGGACCAGCTGGTGAAGTACCCCGAGTTCTTCCACATGCCGCTGGTCAGCGGTTCCTACTGGCCCATGGTTCACGGCTCCAAGCCCGAGCAGGTGCTGGAGGATGAAGAGGGCTGCGCCGTGATGCGGGAGCTGGGCCGGAACATGGCCTGGCTGCTCAAGTGCATCGAACTAGGCAGGGAAAACGGCATCACCCACCCCGAGAATCCCCGCCGCCCCATGACCAATTTCATCCGCTGAGTTTCATGTCACCCCCGCCTGCCCGGCGGGGGCTTTTTTGATTTTAACAGCTTTTTCTGCAAAAACGGAAAAAATAAGGGACGGAGTGCTTTTTTCGTTCACAACTTTGTGGTAGCATAAGGGTAAGAATTATTTTGTGCAGAGCGATGGAGACAGGCTATGGAACACTACGATTGGAACGACGGCTGGCTGTTTGCCCCCACCTTTGATCCCGCCATCGTCCGCCCCGAATGCACCGGGGTGGAGCTGGAGCCGGTGCGCTTGCCCCACACGGTCAAAACGCTGCCCTACAACTATTGCAACGAGAACGAATACCAGCGGGTGTCCGGCTACCGGCGGGAGTTTTTTGCGCCCAAAGAGTGGCAGGGCCGCACGGTACTGCTGACCTTTGGAGCCGTGGCCCACGATGCCACTGTGTTCTGCAACGGGCGGCGGGTGTTCCACCACGGGTGCGGCTACACCGCCTTTACTGTGGACCTGACCGAATCGCTGCTGCTGGGCCAAAAAAATGTGGTGGCTGTCCGGTGCGACAGCCGGGAGGACCTGAACATTCCCCCCTTCGGCGGGCAGATCGATTTTCTGACCTACGGCGGCATCTACCGGGCCGTCAGTCTGGACGTGAAGGAGCCCGCCTACCTGCGCGACATCTTCATCGAGGCGCAGGCCGAGGGCGATTTCCGCATCTATTCCTCCACAGTGGGCGAGACCATCGGCTGCACCCTGCAGGCCGAGATCCGCAGCCCCGCCGGGAGCAGAGCCCTGTACAGCGGTGAACTCAGCCTGCCCATTGTGGGCACCCTGAACGGCGTGCACCCCTGGAGCGTGGAACACCCCTTCCTCTATACCCTGACCGTCCGGCTCATCCGGCCCGGCACCAGCGGCCTGCCCGACCGGGTGCTGGACGAAAAGAGCACCCGGTTCGGCTTCCGCACCATCCAGTTCGTGGCCGGGGGCTTTTATCTGAACGGCCAGCGGGTGGAGCTGCGGGGCCTGAATCGGCATCAGAGCTACGCCTATCAGGGCTATGCCATGCCGGACAGCATTCAACAGCTGGATGCCCAATTGTTGAAAAAGCAGTTGGGCTGCAATGCAGTGCGCACCAGCCACTACCCCCAGAGCCCGGCTTTTCTGGATGCCTGCGATGAGCTGGGCCTGCTGGTGTTCGTGGAGATGCCCGGCTGGCAGCACATCGGGGATGAAGCCTGGCAGGCCCAGGCATTGCAGAACTGCCGCGAGATGGTCTGCCAGTGCCGCAATCACCCCAGCGTGTTCCTGTGGGGCGTGCGGGTGAACGGCAGTTCCGACAACGAGGCCTTTTACAAGCGCACCAACGAGGCCGTCCATCGGCTGGACCCCACCCGCCCCACCGGCGGCGTGCGGATCGCCCGCAAGAGCCAGCTGCTCGAGGACGTTTATGCCTACAACGATTACTCCTATTCCGGCCGCGGCCCGGGCTGCGAGCCCCGGTCTGCCGTTACGCCCGATCTCCGCAAGGGCTACCTCATCAGCGAGTTCGGGGGCCAGCAGTTCCCGGCCAAAGCCTTTGACGACGAGCCGCACCGGCTGGCACAGGCTCTGCGCCACGCCGCCGTCCTCAACGATGCCATTGCCCAGCAGGGCGTGGCCGGTGCCCTTGGCTGGTGCATGGCCGATTACAACACCCACCGTGAGTTCGGCAGCGGCGACCGCATCTGCTACCACGGCGTGACGGACCTGTTCCGCAACCCGAAGCTCTCTGCCGCCGTCTACGCAAGCCAGAAAACGCCCCGCTCCCCTTCGGACGTGGTGTTCGAGGTCTCTTCCAGTATGGCGCTGGGTGACCACCCCGGCGGCTTTGCCGGGGCCTGCTGGGTGTTCACCAACGCCGAGAGCGTGCGGCTGTACCGCGGCAACGATTTTGTGGCAGAGTTTGGCCCCGACCGCCGGGGACGCTTTGCCGCCCTGCCCCACCCGCCCATCGAGATCCAGGATTTCGTCGGCTCCCTGCTGGAAAAGTATGAGGGCCTTGACCAGAGCACAGCCCCGCAGGTGGCGGCCATCCTCAACGAGATGCGCCGGGACGCGCTGAACCTTTCGCCTCTCTCCCGGGCGCGGATGCTCTCCCTGCGGCTGGGCGCAAACGACCTGCTCCGGATGTACTACAAATACATCGGCGTGCTGGGCGGTCCGTCCAGCGTCTACCGGTTTGAGGCGGTCTGGCACGGGCGCACCGTCCGCACCGTGGTCAAGGAGCCGGTGCAGTCGGTCCGGCTGGAATGCGTGGTGCACAATCCCATCCTGACCGACGGCCCCACCTGGGACTGCGCGGCGGTCAGCCTGCGGGCCATCGACCAGAACGGCAACCTGCTGCCCTACTGCGGCGAGGCCGTTCAGCTCAGCGTGGAAGGCCCGGTAAAGATCCTGGGCCCGGCCATCGTCCCCCTGCGGGGCGGCATGGCGGGCACCTACCTTGCCACCACCGGTGAAGCAGGCCGTGCCGTGCTGCACTGCCGGATGGAGGGCGCGCTGGATGTGGAGGCCGCGCTGACTGTGCGCAAGCGCTCCGGTGCAGAGAATGCCAATTAAATTTCGTCCTTTCATGGTAGATTTGCAATCTGTTCAAAGTTTTATCATGGTTGGCTGATATTCTATTGTTGTGAACAATCAAACGCCCTCTCTGTCCATGCGTTCGCGTGGCTGAGAGGGTTATTCTTGAGGACAAAGGACCGGAAATCTATGAGAGAGAAACTTCGTCAGTTTATGATCGGCCGCTATGGCACCGATGGCCTGAACCAATTCCTGAGCATTGCCTCGCTGGTGCTGCTCCTCATCGCCATCATCAGCCGGGTCAGCCTGTTCACCTATCTGGGCGCGGCCCTGCTGATCTTCTGCTACTACCGCACCTTCAGCCGGAACATCTCCAAGCGCACCGAGGAGAACTACAAGTTCTACACCCTGAAGGACCGGGTGGGCAACAAGTTCAAGGGCTGGAAAGAGCAGTGGGCCAACCGCAAGGTCTATCACTACTACCGCTGCCCCCAGTGCCGCCAGAAGCTGCGCGTGCCCCGCGGCCGCGGCCGCATCCAGATCTCCTGCCCCCGCTGCGGCACCCAGTTCATCAAGAAGAGCTGAGCCATGTTCGGATATGTTATCCCGAATCAGGCCGCGCTCAGCCCGGAGGCACAGGCGCGGTATCGCGCGGCCTACTGCGGGCTCTGCCGCCGCATCGGCGCGCTGCACGGCACCCGGGGACGGCTGACCCTGAGCTATGACCTGACTTTTCTGGATCTGCTGCTGTGCAGCCTGTATGAGGGCGAAAGCGCCTGTGTGACAGGCTGTGACCACTGCCCCATCCACCCCATCCGGAAGGTGGAGTGGCGTTCCAGCGGCCCCACCGATTACTGCGCGGACCTGAGCGTGGCTTTGCACTACTACAACGCCCAGGACAAGTGGAACGATGACCACAGCCTGCTGGGCCTGGGCTTTGAAAAGATGCTTGCTGCCCCCACGCAGCAGGCCGCCGCCCGCTGGCCCCGCCAGTGCAGCGCCATCCGCACCTGTCTGGATCGGCTGGCCCGGTACGAAGCCGAGGGCAGCGAGGATCTGGATGCCGTTTCCGGCTGCTTTGGGGAACTGATGGCCGAGCTGTTCGATTACAGGCAGGACCACTGGTCGCCGGAGCTGCGCAGTATCGGCTTCAACCTGGGCAAGTACATCTACCTGCTGGATGCCTACGACGACCTGGCCCGGGACGAGCGCAAGGGCGCATACAATCCCCTGCGCACCCTGAGCAGAGAGCCCGGGTACGAGGAAGAGATGCGGGAGATCTTTGAGCTGCTGCTGGCCAACTGCGCCCGCAGCTTTGAGCGCCTGCCCTGTGTGGAGGACGTTGACCTTCTGCGCAACATCCTGTATTCGGGCGTGTGGCTCAAATATCACTGCAAAAATGCAAAAAAGAAGGACAAAACCGCCTGATCCCGGCGGTTTTCCTTGATTTTTCCGTTCCAGTCCTGTACACTAAAGATTGCTTGTGCGGCACAATGGCCGCACAGATGGTAATAGAGACGTGAGGAAGTAGACCGATGAGAGACCCCTATGAGGTTCTGGGCATCCAGCGCGGTGCCAGTGAAGACGAGATCAAAAAGGCTTACCGTGCCAAGTGCAAGCGCTGGCACCCTGACCTGAACCCCAACGACCCCACCGCCGAAGAGCACTTCAAGGAGGTGCAGGCGGCATACGATGCCATCACCAAGGGCGAGACAGGCCCCCAGATGGGCGGCGGCTACGGCGGTGCCTACGGCCAGCAGAGCGGCCCTTCCTACGGCAGCTATCAGCAGGGGTACCAGCAGAACGGTTACTCCAACGGAGATTTCGGAGACTTCGGCTTCGGCTACGACCCCTTCGGGTTCGGGTTTGGCTTTGGCGGCAATTATCAGCAGCAGCGCGGCCCCGGCTACAACGGTGCAGACACGCCTGAGATGCAGGCCGCACGCAACTTCATCGTCAACCAGCGCTACCCCGAGGCCCGCCGCGTGCTGGACGGCATCACCGTGCGCACCGCCCGGTGGTACTATCTCTCCTCGCTGGCCAATCAGGGCCTGGGCAACAGCATCGATGCCCTGCAGGATGCCCGCCGCGCCGCCCAGATGGAGCCCGGCAACACCGAGTACCAGATGAACCTGCGCAATCTGCAGGACCCGGGCCGCACCTACCGCACCCAGACCACCTACGCCCAGCCCGGCAGCCTGATGCGCTGGTGCTGGAGCATGATCCTGCTCAACCTGCTGTGCAACTGCTGCTGTGGCGGCGGCTGGGGTTGGCGGTTCCGGATGTAAGCACAAAAAATGATATAAGGACAATTAAAAAATCCCTCCCTGCCGACGTGGCAGGGAGGGATTTTTGCTGTTTGATTACTGGATCACAATGGTGCGGCTGATCTCGCTGCTGGAGTAGTTTCCGGCGGCCTTGGCCGTCTGGACATACTCGCCGGGCTCGGTGGGGAACCCGCTCTGGGTCGTGCCCAGGAAATCGAAGAGACCGCTCTTCTTTTTATAGGTGTAGGTCACCTTGCCGCCCTCGACCACCTGGCCGTCGTTTTCGACCACTGCGGTGACGTTGTAGTTCTGGGCTTCCGCCGCAGTCATGCTGGCGGGGAGCTCCTGTGCCCAGTAGACACGCACCCCCGCACTCTTGGGCTTGATGCGGAAGAACGCCATACCGGCGGTGTTCACATCACCGGATTCCAGCGCCACAGCGCCGCCCACATAGCTGCCGGCTTCCGTGGGCTGCTCGTCCAGATAGATGCGGCTGAACACGCCCTCGGGCAGATATTTGCGGATGAGCTCCAGCGCCAGCTTCATGCCGGTGGAGACATCCTTCAGCGTGGGGATGTAGAATTTCAGGACATCCATCACAGAGACCACTTCATCAGCCACCCGCAGCAGCACGCTCACGTCGTTGCCGTCGATCAGCTGCTTGATGTAGGCGTAGATGTTGAACTCCTCTTCCTGCTCAGGGTTCGCCGACATTTTTTTCGGCAGGGGGATCATTTTGAGCAGGGTGCGGATCTTGCCCGAAAGGATCAGGGTCACATAGCCCTGCGCTTCGCCGCTGGTGCCCATCACCACGCCGATATACTGGGTATCTGCCGGGGTGGTCTGGACGCTCAGGGTAAAGGGGGAGCCATAGGTCAGATCCCCGTCTGCGGTCAGGCGGATCGAGACAACGCTGTTGTTCTCATCCACGCCTGCGGTGGTCAGGCCAGGCAGTTCGCTGCCCGCCGAAGCCGCCAGCGCCGGTGTGGCCGCCGCACTCAGGGCAAACACTGCCGCCAGCAGCAATGAGATCAGCCGTTTGATTTTCATCAGCCAAAGACCTCCTTTTATATAGGTTCTTGTATCATGCAAAAATAAGGGTGCATGGAACACACAGCACAGTGTTCCCGCACCCTCATTTTACCGCATTGTACCGTACAGGTCAATAACGGGATTCAAGTTAAATTTTGCTCAGCTGCGGGCCCTGGGCGGTATCTTTGACAGCCCAGCCCATCTCGGTGAGCTGCGCACGGATGGCATCCGCAGCGGCCCAGTCCTTGGCCTTCTTGGCGGCGGCACGCTTTTCCACCAGCTCCGTCACCTCAGCGGGCACCTCGTCCTTCTTGCGGTTGTACATCAGGCCCAGCACGCCGGTGATCTCATCGAACGCCTTGGCGGCAGCCTCCAGCGCAGCCTTGGAGGAAGCAGCGGACAGGGTGTTGATCTCCTTGACCAGATCGAACACGGCAGCCAGCGCATCGGGGGTGTTCAGGTCATCGTCCATGGCCTTGCAGAACTTGGCGCGGGCCTCGTCTGCCTTGGCGATCAGGGTCTCATCGGTGCCGAACGCGGTCTTGCTCAGGGCAAAATCGAGGTTCTCACGGCAGGTGTAAAGGCGCTCCAGGCTGTTCTTGCAGCTCTCGATGAGGTCCACGGTGTAGTTCAGGGGCATCCGGTAGCCCGCGGTCAGCATAAAGTAGCGGATGGGCTCGTAGCCGTAGAGGTCTGCCACATCGCGGACGGTGAAGAAGTTGTGCAGGCTCTTGGACATCTTCTGGTTATCCACGTTGATGAAGCCGTTGTGCATCCAGTAGTGGGCAAACTCGCAGCCGTTGGCGCACTCGCTCTGGGCGATCTCGTTCTCGTGGTGGGGGAAGATCAGATCCTGACCGCCGCAGTGCAGGTCGATGGTCTTGCCCAGATGGGTGCGGCTCATGGCGCTGCACTCGATATGCCAGCCTGGGCGGCCCATGCCATAGGGGCTTTCCCAAGCGGGCTCGCCGGGCTTGGCAGCCTTCCAGACGGCAAAATCGGCGGGGTCTTCCTTCAGGTCATCCTCCATCTGGCTGCGCAGCTCGCGATTGCCGCTCTCCAGATCGTCCAGCTTGAGGTGGCTCAGCTTGCCGTATTCCGGGTCGCTCTTGACGCGGAAATAGACATCCCCGTTCTTGGCAACGTAGGCGTGGCCGGAATCGATCAGGTCCTTGACGATGTCCAGGATCTGCTGGATGTGCTCCGTTGCACGGGGCTGGACGGTGGGCTTTTTGCAGTTCAGACCGGCGGCATCCTTGAGGTACTCGGCCTCAAAGCGCTGGGCCACTTCCTTCATGGAGGTGCCCTCCTCCTGGCCCTTCTTGATGAGCTTATCATCAATATCGGTGATGTTGGAGACATAGATGACCTTGTTGCCGCGGTATTCCAGATAGCGGCGCAGGGTATCGAACACGATCAGCGGGCGGGCGTTGCCGATGTGGATATAGTTGTAAACGGTGGGGCCGCAGACATAGATGCGGTATTCGCCAGGCACCTGCGGCACAAACTCTTCCTTCTGACGGGTCAGGGTGTTGAAAATCTGCATAAGAACTCTCCTTCTTGTAGGGCAAACAAAAGCCGCAGCAGAACCTCTCAGTCTCGCTTCGTTGACTTACGAAAACAAAGAAGTAAAAAAGCCCCCGATGTGATACAATCTCCCATATCACATCGAAGGCGGTTTTCAAAATCGCGGTTCCACTTCTGTTTGTCGCTCAAAGCCGATAACGGCGGCTGCCGCACCGCGATACTCCCCAGCAGGTTTCCCGCGGCGTGCTGCCCGGGCGCACTTCACACATGCTGCTGCAAACAGGCTCCCAGCCAACGGCCCGTTCTCTCTGTCCAGCTCACCTTTGCGCTACTCTGCCCGGGTAAACGCATTTTTCCTGATACATCTGTATTATAGCCGGGCCGGGGGGAGAAGTCAAGCAGAACGCAGGCGCTGGCATTTCAGCGGCAGCTCTGCGCCGATTCAATCGATCTCGTGCTTTTTACAGAAGTGTTTGCTGGCAAAGTACATTCCCGCCCAGATGGCGATGGCAAGCACGAGGTAGAACGGGTTCTTCATGGCGGACACCAGCGACTGCCCGAAAAGGGCCATCATGGCCACCATCACGCCCTTGCCCAGCAGCATGGTGACAAGGTAGCGCTTCTCGTCAAAATCAGAGATGCCGAAGGCAAAGTGCATAAAGGACGAGGGCGTAAAAGGCAGGAGCGACAGCATGAACAGGGACGCGGTGTCGAACCGGCTGACCCATTGCTCCGCCTTTTGCAGCTTGGCCGAGCGGCGGGCAAATTTCCAGAAAAAACGCTTGACGACACGCCGCCAGAGCAGGAACATCACAGTGCCGCCCAGCATCACCCCGGCCCAGCTGTACACAAAGCCCAGAAGCCCGCCGTGGGCCGCAACATTCAGCGCCACAATGGCAATGAGCGGCAGCGGCGGAAAAAAGGATTCCACCATCGCAAGGATCACGGGCGCAATGGGGCCAAGGCCGCCAAAGCCTTCCAGCAGGGCCTTCCAGAATTCCAGCGTTCCCAGCTGGTGGAGCCAGCCTATCATCGTCATTTCCATCCCGCGTGTTCCTTCCCTCTCATTTTTCTTTAGTATATCCGGTTTCTATGACACGCCCGTGAACAAAATACGAGCTTTTTTTGTCATATCACCTATACTACGAGACTGCGGGGGCGTTTCCTGCACAGGGTGGGGATCTTTATGCTTTTCCGTCGGCTTCAGCGGCGGCCTTCTCAGCCCGGGCCTGCATCCGCTCGATCTGCTGGGCGCGCATCCGCTCCCAGCGGGCAAGCCCGGCTTCGTCCGGGATCTGGACGCAGCGGGCAAAGCTCCAGTGCAGGCCGTCCCGCCGGGCCAGCTTATAGCGCTGGAATACGCCCTTTCCAACCTCATTGCCGGTACCGGCGCAGGCAGGGCAGACAGACAGAGTATACCAGCCGCTGTTGCCCTTTTTCAGCCAGATATCATCCGGCTGCAGATTCCCGCCGCACACCGGGCAGCTGGCAGTGATGATCTTTGGGTCGCTGCGCCAGGTGGACTGCTCCACATAGCCGCGGAACACCCGGAAGTCCCGGTAATCGCCGGGGGCGGGGCAGAGGCTTGCCCGCAGGGATTCCTCCTCGGTGGGGTAGGCCGCCAGACCCGCCCGCAGGTCAAGCTTGCGGCAGACATCGGCGGTGTAAAGGGTATCGGACAGGGCATCGTGGAACGGGCGCTCCATCGGGATGCCCATCCGGGTCACAACGCTTTCCAGCGTCATGCCCTCGCCCTCCTTGCGGGGGTGCTCCCGCAGGAAGATCTGCTGCAGATCATACCACTGGGTGGGGCGGCTTTCGTCCAGATTGCAGAGGAAAAGGTTCTGCTTGAGCACCGGCACGTCATCCATACCCCACTCGGCAAACTCGGCATCCGGGCCGCACCACTGCATAAAGCGGCGCAGGCCCTGCACGATGGGCTCGCCCCGGTCCAGGTCGGCCTGGGTCAGGCCCGTCACCTTGGCGATGTGGTGCTGCAGGGTGCGGAAAATGCGGGGCCGCAGGTGGATGGAGAAGGTATCCAGCACGTTGGCATCCTCGTCGATCTTCACCGCGCCGATCTCGATGATCTCGCCCCGGAAGGTCTGCTGCACGCCATGATAATTAAAGATATACGGCTTATAGCCGATGTTCCATTCCAGATCAAATAAAACCAGATTGCGTGGCATTGTTGTTTATGTTCCTCTCAGTTCAGGATAAATTTTTCGATGGCCTCGGCCACGCCGTCGTGGTTGTTGTCGGCGGCGGTGACGTAATCTGCCACAGCCTTGACGGCATCCTCGGCATTCTGCATGGCAACGCCCACCCCGGCATAGGAGATCATGGAGCGGTCGTTCAGGCCGTCGCCGCAGGCCATCAGGTTCTCCCGGGTCAGGCCCATCCGCTCCAGCAGGGCGGCAAGGCTCCTGTCCTTTGCCACGCCCAGCGGCACGGCCTCGATGAAGAAGGGGCTGGAGGGGTACAGGTCGATACGGCCCGCAAACTGCTCCTTTCCGGCGGCACAGACAGCATCCCGCCGGGCAGGGTCAAGGGTGATGAGCATTTTGCAGATCGGATAGTCCACATAGGAGGCCAGATCATCCACATGGAGCATCGGCAGCTTTGTGGTAAAGCACTCCTTGTTTGCCCACACGTCCTGATCCCGCTCACACACGATGCCCTCGCTGTTATAGGTCAGGATGGCCACATCCTGCCGGGCTGCAAATTCGCAGAGCTCCGGGACGAACTCCGCTCCCAGCTGCACCTGATACAGGGCCTCGCCGGTCACGCAGTCCACGATCTTGCCGCCGTTGTAGGCCAGCACACAGCCGCCCTTTTTGTCCAGCCCCAGCTCCTTTGCCAGCGGCAGAATGCCCGCCGTGGGGCGGCCGGAGGCCAGCACGATGGTCACGCCCTGTGCGGCGGCGGCATCCAGCGCCGCGCGGGTGCGGGGGGTAACGATCTTTTCGTCATTGGTCAGGGTGCCGTCCAAGTCCAGAGCCAGCACCCGGATATTCGATCTTGCCATGATTTTTATTCCTCGTTCTCAGGCAGGGGCTTCCCGCCGGATATTTTATTACTTACCCATCTATTTTACAATGCTTTCCCTTTTCTGTAAAGCAGGAAACCTGTTCCCCGCCCAGAGGCAAGCAAAAAAGCCGCCCGGCGAGCAAAACCGGACGGCTGAGAAGGAAGAAAACGCTGTGTTACAGGATGTCGATGTATTCCCCGGCCAACGCCTTGTTCATGCTGCGGACAGCGCAGAACTTGCCGCACATGGAGCAGGTGTCGCTGTGGTCATCCTCAGGCAGGCGGGCATCCCGGATGGCCTTGGCGGTCTCGGGGTCGAGAGCGCAGGCGAACTGGGCATCCCAGTCCAGCACGCGGCGGGCATCGCCCATCTTGTCATCGATATCCCGGGCATGGGGGATGCCCTTGGCGATATCGGCCGCATGGGCGGCGATCTTGGAGGCCACGATGCCCTGCTTCACATCGTCCACGTTGGGCAGAGCCAGATGCTCGGCGGGGGTGACATAGCACAGGAAGGCTGCACCGCTCATGGCGGCAACGGCACCGCCGATGGCAGCCGTGATGTGGTCATAGCCGGGGGCAATGTCGGTAACGAGGGGGCCCAGCACATAGAAGGGAGCGCCCATGCAGATGCTCTTCTGCACCTCCATGTTGGCCGCCACCTGATTCAGGGGCACATGGCCGGGGCCTTCCACCATCACCTGCACGTTGTGTGCCCATGCGCGCTTGGTCAGCTCGCCCAGACGCACCAGCTCTTCGATCTGGCACACGTCGGTGGCGTCAGCCAGACAGCCGGGACGGCAGGCATCGCCCAGCGAGATGGTCACATCGTGCTCGGCGCAGATCTCGCAGATCTCGTCAAAGTGCTCGTAGAAGGGGTTCTCGTTGCCGGTCATGCTCATCCAGGCGAACACCAGAGAGCCGCCGCGGCTGACAATGTTCATCTTCCGCTTGTGGGTGCGGATCTGGTCGATGGTCTTGCGGGTGATGCCGCAGTGCAGGGTGACAAAGTCCACGCCGTCCTCAGCGTGCAGGCGCACCACGTCGATGAAGTCCTGCGCGGTCAGGGTGGCAAGGTCGCGCTGATAGTGGATGACGGAATCGTACACGGGCACAGTGCCGATCATCACGGGGCACTCGTGGGTCAGCTTCTGGCGGAAGGGCTGGGTGTTGCCGTGGCTGGACAGGTCCATGATGGCTTCCGCGCCCATATTGACGGCGCTCATCACCTTTTCCATCTCCACGTTGTAATCCTTGCAGTCGCGGGAAACGCCCAGGTTCACGTTGATCTTGGTGCGCAGCATGGAGCCGATGCCCTCGGGGTTCAGGCAGGTGTGGTGCTTGTTGGCGGGAATGGCCACCTTGCCCTCAGCCACCAGCTGACGGATTTCCTCCGTGGTGCGGTATTCCTTTTTGGCCACGATCTCCATTTCCGGCGTGACGATGCCCTTGCGGGCAGCGTCCATCTGTGTGGTGTAGTTCTGCATGGTACTTTCCTCCAAATGTTTCTTATATCTTGAACAGCACTTTGCGCGCTGAACGTACCGGAAATAGGTTTTTGCGCAGCCTTTCCTCTGTGCGCAATTGGCTCCCCCTTTGGGGGAGCTGGCATCGCGCCAGCGATGACTGAGAGGGCGAGCCGCCTTACAGCTGCTCCGCCAGTGCCTTCAGCTCCCTGCACTCGGCCTCGATGTCCTCCGCGCCGAAGATTGCGCTGACAAGGGCCACACCGTTCACGCCGGTGCCCTTGAGCCGGAGCAGGTTCTCCTTGTGGATGCCGCCGATGGCCACAACGGGGATGTCCACGGCATCGCAGATGGCTTTCATCATGCCCTCGGGCAGAACGTCCACGTCTGCCTTGGTGTGGGTAGAGAAAGCTGCACCCACGCCCAGACAGTCGGCACCGTGCCGGACGGCCTCCAGGGCCTCCTCCACGCTGTGGACAGATACGCCGATCATCATCTCATCGCCCACGCGCTGGCGCACCTGAGCAGCGGCCATATCCTCCTGCCCCACATGGATGCCCTCGGCGTGGCAGCGGATGGCAATGTCCACGTTATCGTTGATGAAAAAGGGCACATTGTATTTTTTGCACAGGTCGTGGAGCTCAAACGCCTCCTTCAGGAAGGCTTCCTCGTCCAGCTCCTTTTCCCGCAGCTGAACACAGGTCACGCCGCCCTTCAGGGCGCTCTCCACCTGCTGATAGAGGGTCTGACCGCCCACCCAGGCACGGTCGGTGACGGCGTAGAGCCGCATATATTCTTCAGCGCACTTCATACTTGGCACCCTCTTCCAGCTGAGCCGGAGTCATATGATAAATGGCATCAATGATGTAATTGCGGTAGGTAGCGTTGCCGTCCAGCGGGGTCAGCCGTGCATGGGCGATCTCGCCCGCAAGGCCCATGGCGCAGACGGCGGCAGCCGCAGCCTCCAGCGGCTGGCCGGGGTTGGCGGTGATAAAGGCCGCCGTCAGGGCAGAGAGCTGGCAGCCCGTGCCGGTGATGGCACTCATCATCGGGTGGCCGTTGCGGATGCAGTAGGCTTTTGCCCCATCGGCCACGATGTCAATGGCACCGGTGATGGCCACAACGGCACCGGTCTTTGCGGCAAATGCCTTGGCAAAGGCCACCGCGCCGTCCAGATTTTCCTCGGTGACCCTGTCGGCCACATCGGCATCCACGCCCTTGGTGGTGCCCGCGCCGGAAGCCAGTGTCTTTACCTCGGAGATATTGCCCCGGATGACCGTGAACCGCACCTCGTCCAGCAGGCGGTAGGCCGTCCCGGTGCGCAGGGCGGAAGCGCCCGCGCCCACGGGGTCCAGCACCACGGGGTGGCCCAGTGCATTGGCCTTTTTGCCTGCCTTGAGCATGGATTCAATGGTGCGGCTGTTCAGGGTGCCGATGTTGATGTTCAGCCCGCCGCAGATGGTGGTGATATCCTCCACCTCGGCGGCATCGTCGGCCATAATGGGCGAAGCACCGCAGGCCAGCACCATATTGGCGCAGTCGTTCACGGTGACGTAGTTGGTGATATTATGGATCAGGGGGCTTTTGGTGCGGACATTGGCAAACTGCTCTGCAAACATGACGCACCCCCGTCAGGAAAGGCTGCTCTGCATGGAGCGCAGGGCACCGGAGTGCTGCAGGCTGTACACCAGCACACCCGCAATGACCGCACCCACAGCGGTGGAGATGAGGAAGGGCACGATGTAGGCGTAGAACGCGATGTCACCGGCGCTCTTGCCCATCAGGCAGATGGCCACCGGGTAAGCGCACAGGCCGCCCAGAATGCTGGTGCCGAACACCTCGCCCACCAGGGTGGCGATCAGGTTTTTGGTCTTTGCGTAGACCAGGCCGCAGAGCAGGGCACCAAACATGCTGCCCGGGAAGGCCATCAGGCTGCCCAGACCCAGGATATTGCGGAGCAGCGAGGCCACAAAGGCCACGCCCACGCCCCACCAGGGGCCCAGCAGCACGGCGCAGAGCACATTGACCATGTGCTGCACGGGGGCACACTTGCTGCCGAACATCGGGAAGCTGAACACACTGCCCACCACGCACAGGGCGCAGAACATTCCAGCGAGAGCCAGCTTTTTCACAGAGAATTTTTTCATTGGAAACTCCTCTTTCTCAAAAAGCGGTCGAGGCTTGCTGGCCTCCTCTCACGCCGGAACACGGCTTCCCATCGCAGTTATTTCAAGGCTCAGGGCGCTCCCCCTCAGCCCGGAGCCGTCCGTTGCGGCGGCTTGCGGCAACAAAAAACAGGAGACACCACAGCGGTGCCTCCTGCAAAAAATCATTTTCCTATGACTTCCTACGGCGGCATTATCCGCATCAGGTCAAGGGTCGAAGTTTGGTTACTTCCTCTCAGCCCGCCTCACGAGCTCCCCTGTGTTTTGTTTTTCGTAGGGTATTGTACACCCGCCGGGGCAAAAAAGCAAGAACAAGTTTTTCTTTCGCCTTTTTGCCGCCTTTTTGCCAAATCGCTTTTACAATTTCCCGGATTATGTTATACTTGTCCCAAATTTCGCAGCGCCCGGGGGAGCCATTCCCCGCTTTGGGGCACTGCCCGGCACAAAAGGAGATTGAAGTTATGGGTCTCATCAAAGCAGCCATGGGCGCGGCATCCGGCGTGATGGGCGACCAGTGGAAGGAATATTTTTATTGTGACGCTCTGCCTGCGGAGGTGCTGGCCGTCAAGGGCCAGAAGCGGACCAATGGCCGCTCCGCCAACCGGCACGGCAGCGAGAACGTCATCTCGGACGGCTCTGTGATCGCCGTGGCCGACGGCCAGTGCGTGCTGATCGTGGAGCAGGGCAAGGTGGTGGACCTCTGCGCCGAGCCCGGCGAGTACACCTACAGCACCGGCACCCAGCCCTCCCTGCTCAGCGGCGGGCTGAAGAACATCGACAGCGTGTTTGCTGAGCTGGGCAAGCGGTTCAGCTTTGGCGGGCAGGCCGGTTCCGACCAGCGCATCTACTATATCAATACCCGGGAGCTCACCGGCAACAAGTACGGCACCCCCAACCCGGTGCCTTTCCGGGTGGTGGACCAGCGCGCCGGCATCGACATTGACATCGGCATCCGGTGCTTCGGCGAATACAGCTACCGGGTGGTCAACCCCATCCTGTTTTACACCAATGTCTGCGGCAATGTGGAAAACGCCTACACCCGCGACGCGCTGGACGGCCAGCTCAAGACCGAGCTGATGACCGCCCTGCAGCCCGCCTTTGCCCGGATCAGCGAGCAGGGCATCCGCTACTCCGCCCTGCCCGGCCACACCGCCGAGCTGGCCGAGGCCCTGAATCAGGAACTGAGCGCCAAGTGGAGCAGGCTGCGCGGCATCGAGATCGTCTCTCTGGGCGTTTCCGGTGTCAAGGCCAGCGAA
>OHQT01000530.1_pt1 | contig 20075 bp, 15 predicted proteins | sample 1578221 | NCBI WGS metagenome assembly OHQT01 (sample SAMEA3879547, study PRJEB24766) | human gut metagenome | biome: human-associated habitat; feature: feces | place: USA | collected 1985/1987
TCCGGGCTCGTACCTGTAATAGCCGCTCATCTTGAGGGGCTTGCGGTTGCACTTGATTCCGAACTGCGTGGCAGCGAGGGGATTGGACATGGCCGCACTGACATTGAACTGTCCGAAGAATATGTTTCCTGCCGCAATGGGCATGCCTACGAGCGCCCCGAGGCTTCCGGTGGAGCAGGTGGTAAGCTTCACGCACTTGCCCTCGACGCCGTTATCGGCCTGAGAGGTAGGATATGCTTCCCTCCCGGCGCCTCCCGCCGACATCTTGAAGCCTGCGTTGCCGCTCTCCCAGGTCAGCCGCACCCCGTTGCCCGTCTCCGTGAACACGTCGTAGCCAGGCGCGCTCGAGACGGTCTCGAAATGGTAGCTGTCGGGAATAGGCCTCGCGGCGTCGACATACGCCAGGACGCTGTAGACGCGCTGCCAGTTCCTGTCTTCGGAGGTCACGGTATAGCGCACCGGACTCGAAAGGTTCTGGACGCTTCCGCTCGCAGGCTCTATGGTGGCGCCCTCGGTCAGGGTAAACTCCGGAGCAAGGGCGGTGATGTCCACTCCCTCCTTTACGGAGATATAGATCGGATAGGCCTCCTGTGCATAGTCGTAAGGAAGCGCGACGTTCACCTCGGCCGACAGCATGTTCTCGTCGGGCAGGGTGCAGGACAATATGTCGGCCTCGGCATTGGGAGCCTCCTCCTTTATGCAGGAAGAGAAGATGCACGCAAGCGCGGACAGTCCCGCGAAAATCATCTTGAGTTTCATTTCTTCGTATTCGTTTTTAGTGCAAAGGCCGCCCCGAAAAGTCGGGAACGGCCTTTTGTCATATCTGCGACGGTGTGAAGCTTAGAACACTTCGTCCACCGTCTCCTTGTAGTCATCTATTTCGGGTGCCGGAGCATCGTTGCGGGGACCCGCATTCCTGCGGGGACGCGCATCGCGGCGCTCCCTGTGGGCGTCCCTGTCGGAGCCCCTGCGGTCGGAACCCCTGCGCTCGCCGCGCTCGGAACCTCTGCGGTCGGAATTCCTGCGCTCGCCGCGCTCGGGACGGGGCCTGCGCTCAGGCTCCACATATCCCTCGGGCTTATCCATGAGGGCGCGCATCGAGAGGCGCATCTTGCCGGTCTTGGGATCGATCTCGAGGAGCTTGACATCCACCTCGTCGCCTACGCTCAGCACATCCTCGACATTCTCGGTCTTGTTCCAGGCGATCTCAGACACATGGAGCAGGCCTTCCTTGCCGGGAAGTATCTCGACGAAGGCACCGAACTCGAGTATCGACACGACCTTTCCGTGGTATACCTGTCCTACCTCGGGAACGGCGCATATGCCCTTGATCCACTCGATAGCCTTCTGCATGTTCTCCTTGTTGACGGAGGCGATGTCCACGACTCCCTCGGTGAGGTTGGTTCCGGGAATCGGCTCCTCGTCGATGCTGATCGTGGTTCCGGTCTCCTTCTGGATCTTCTGGATAGTCTCGCCGCCCTTTCCGATGATTGCACCGATAAACTCGGCGGCAACCCTGAGCTGCTCGATACGGGGAACGAAAGGCTTGTAATCCTCACGGGGCTCGCTGATCGTCTTCATCATCTCGCCCATTATGTGCATGCGGCCGCGGCGTGCCTGCTCGAGGGCCTTCTCGAGGACATCGTATGAAAGGCCGTCGACCTTGATGTCCATTTGGGTGGCGGTTATGCCGTCGGCGGTACCCGCAACCTTGAAGTCCATGTCTCCGAGATGATCCTCGTCTCCGAGTATGTCGGTAAGTATCGCATAGCGCTCGTTAGGGCGCGTCTCGTCAGTGATGAGTCCCATTGCCACTCCGGCAACCGGCTTCCTTATCTTGACACCGGCATCCATGAGAGCGAGGCATCCGCCGCATACCGAAGCCATTGACGAAGAACCGTTGGACTCCAGGATGTCGGACACTACCCTCACGGCGTAGGGATTCTCGGGAGCGAGGGGAACTACGGGCTTGAGCGCACGGAGGGCAAGGTTGCCGTGGCCTATCTCGCGGCGTCCCACGCCGCGCTGGGGTCTGGCCTCTCCCGTCGCGAAAGGAGGGAAGTTGTAGTGGAGCACGAACTGCTGGTCGTCCTGTATGAGGACCTCGTCGGTCTCCTTCATATCCATTTTGGTTCCGAGCGTCACGGTGGCGAGGCTCTGGGTCTCGCCGCGGGTGAATATGGCGGAACCGTGGGCGCAGGGCAGGTAGTCAATCTCGCACCAGATAGGACGGACTTCGTCGCAGACGCGGCCGTCGAGACGGATTCCCTCGTCGAGGATCATGTTGCGCATCGCCTCCTTCTCCTCGGCATGGTAGTATCTCTCTACGAGAGGGGTCTTTTCCTCGAGCTCCTCCTCGGGTATGGTGGCGAGGAACTCCTCCTTTATGGCCTTGAAGCCGGCCTCCCTCTCCTTCTTGGGCTTCGCCGACTTGGCGAGGGCATAGCACTTGTCGTAGCAGAAGTCGTGCACGGCCTTCCTGAGATCCTCGTCCTGCACGTCGTGGGGATAGTCACGCTTGTTGACGTCGGTGCCGAGCTCGTGCATGAGCTCCTTCTGCACGCGGCAGTGCCTCTTGATCTCCTCGTGGGCGAACTTGATTGCCTCGAGCATGGTGTGCTCGCTGACCTCGTTCATCTCGCCCTCTACCATCATGATGTTCTCCTCGGTGGCCGCGACCATGAGGTCGAGGTCGGCGTCCTTCATCTGCGAGAAGTTCGGGTTGATCACGAACTCGCCGTTTATCCTGCACACGCGTACCTCGGAGACAGGGCCTCCGAAAGGAAGGTCGGATGTCGCGAGGGCGCAGGAGGCTGCAAGGCCTGCGAGCGCATCGGGCTGGATGTCGTTCTCGGCAGAGATGAGGGTTACGTTCACGAACACCTCGAGGTGGAAGTCATCCGGCCAGAGGGGACGGATAGGCCTGTCTATGAGGCGTGAAATAAGGATCTCGTAATCGCTGGACTTGCCTTCCCTCTTCATGAATCCTCCGGGGAAGCGTCCTGCAGAGTAGTATTTCTCCTTGTAGTCCACTGTCAGGGGCATGAAATCAGTCCCCTCCTTGACTTCTTCAGCTGCGGTGACAGTGGCGAGAAGCATGGTGCCCCCCATCTTTACCACAGCCGATCCGGCCGCCTGCTTGGCGAGTTTGCCGGTCTCGATTTCGATCACGCGGCCGTCCGCGAGCTCGATCTTCTTGTTGATGATGTTCATTACTGTGTCTCTTAACTTCTTTCAAAAAGGGATGGCTTCCCTAAGAAACCATCCCTGGATCTTCCTATCTTCGACTATCGGCGGAGACCAAGCTCCTTGACGATATTCCTGTATCTCTCGATGTCCACCTTCTGGAGATAGTCCAGAATCTGGCGTCTCTTGCCGACGAGGCGAAGAAGCGAACGGCGCGTAACCACGTCCTTCTTGTTCTTCTTCACATGCTCGGTAAGATGAGCGATACGGTAGGAAAATAAAGCAACTTGACTCTCAGGAGAGCCGGTGTCTCTATTGGACTTTCCGTACTTCGCGAAAATCTCTTGCTTCTTCTCAGGCATCAGATATTCAGCCATTTCAGCAAAAAATTAAAATGTAATTGTTAATAAAAAAACCAAAACTCCCTCCAAAATGCGGAAAGAGACGGCAAATTTACACAATTTCCATCTCTTTCCAAATTATTTTTGAATATATCGTATTGCAGATCAGAAATTCAGCGCCAGACCGAAGCCGTGCCTCTGGGCGCCGAAACTGATGCTCGGAGAGAAAGACTCCCCGAGTTCGCGCCTCGAGTTCTGCTCCCATGTGATATCGTCCAGCCTGTTGTTGGCGAGGACATGGAGCGGGACGCCGACAAGTATCATGACGCCTCCCGTGACGAGCATCGCCGTACCCTCTCCGCCATGCACCCTGTCGAGGCTCAGGCCGCCGCAGACGCCGCTGGCTCCGAAGACCCAGAGGGCTATGCCGGCGAACCTCATGTTCGACGCGGAGCGCCACCTCTCGTAGAGGTCACGGTCGAGAACGGCACCCGCCTGCACATGGGTGCCCTTTATGTAGAGCCCCGCACCCTCGCGGTACATGGGGCCGGAAGGATATTCGTAATAATACGACAGGTCGGTGCCGTAGTCGCCCACATGCCCGCGGAGCCTCCTGACGACTCCTACCCCGCCGCCGCTGTCCTCCTGCGCGCCGTAGGTCTCGACCTCGCCGTTCTCATACCTTATCTCGCGCACCTCGCTGAGGGGCATGCGGTACCTGGGTCCGTCAGGATTGCTCCATTTCCTGTAGACGAGCTCCTCCGGGCCGACCTCCAGAACCCTGGCCTCTATCTCCTTTCCGTCAAAGGTGCTGATCCTGTCCTGCGCCTGCGCCGCCTGGCAGAAGGCAAGGAGGGCGAACGCCAAAGCAAAAAAACATTTCGTCTTCATAAAGTATGATATTTAGAATCTGTTCCGATGTATCCTGGACGGGTCCCATTTGTCCTTGGGACGCTCGTCACCCGCAGGAAAGCCGACGGGAACCACGCACAGGGGCATGACCCCGTCCGGGATTCCGAGTATGCGCCTGACCACCGCGCTCCTCTCCGCATCCGAGGCCGCCGTCCATACCGCACCGAGCCCGAGGGCTTCGGCGGCGAGCAGCAGGTTCTCGGTAGCGGCAGAGGCATCCTGCGCCCAGAACACGTTCTCGACCTGCGTGCCGTCGGGCCGTACCGTCACCGTATCGGCGCATACGGCTATCGCCAGCGGCGCCCCGTAGAGCATCTTCGCATACCTGAGCCCGGAGGCCAGGGCGTCGAGCGTCTCCCTGTCGTCCACGACTATGAACGACCAGGGCCGCCGGTCCTTCGCCGAAGGGGCGGCCATAGCCGCCCTCAGCAGCGCCTCGATCATCTCCTCGGGGACTTTCCTGTCGGAATAAGACCTTACGCTCCTGCGCGACGCTATGTTGTCGAGCACGGCCCGTGCGGCCGCCATATCGTTTCCGTCTGTCTGCATAGATAAAATGGATATCCGTCCGTTAAATATACTACATTTTTTCGAGTTGCGGCAGACCCCGGGACTTCAAAAGCACATTATAGCGGTCAAGGGCCTCTCCCACACAGTCTTCCCAGGAGCGCACCAGGGTCTTCGAGGCCTGGAGGCCTACACGGTGCACCCTTGCGGGATCGGAGATGAGTTCACGCAGGAGAGCCGCCATGCTGTCGGGGTCGTTCTCCACGAGGAATCCGTCCTGTCCGTCGCTCAGGATAGACGAAGCCGTGGCGCCGCGCGTCATCACCGACGGCGTGTGCAGTGCCGCGGCCTCGCGCACCACCAGCGGGGCGTTGTCGTAGAGGGAGGGGAAGAGGAAAAGGTCGGAAGCCGCATAATAGCTGGTCAGGAGCGCCCTGTCGGTTATGGTCCCGACAAAGGTCACCCGGGAGTCGAGCCCTTTCTCCGACACCAGCTCCTTCATGGCACTGGCGGCATATCCGTTGCCGACGAAATACATCCTGAAGCGGCAGTCCGGTATCCGCGAGAGGGCTTCGATTATGAGCCTCGGGTTCTTCTCCCATATATGCTGCCCCACGAAGAGCATCACGAACTCGTCAGGAGCGATGCCCAGTCTGTTCCGGGCTTCGATGAAATATTTCTCCGGATAGTCCGCCACGAGGTCGGAACCGTTGTCCATTACCTCCACCCTGCCCTTGTAGCCGTACTCGCGTATCACGTCTATCACCGATTCCTGGGGCACCCAGACGAGGTCTGCATGCTCGTAGAACTCCACTATCAGCTTTACGACAGCCTTCACGGCAGGCTCGGGGAGCACGCGTGCAAAGTCGTCCCGGTACTTGGAATGGAAGGTGGCCACGAGAGGGATCTTCCTCTTGCGGGCTATGCGCATCGCGGCAATGCCGGAAGCGAACGGGCAGTGCGCGTGGACTATCTTGAACTCGATCTTGGAGACACGGGAAATGAACGAGGGGTCTATCTCGGCTATACCGGTGACATACGGATGCCGGAAAGGCACGGGCACGGAGAAATAGTCCAGCACCTTATAGGGCAGGGCGGAATAGTCCGCACCCGGCACGTTGGGTGTTATGACATAGGTTCCCCCGTATCTTGCCTGAGACCAGTATGCATAGTTCTGCATACATACCGACACCCCGTCCATCACCGGAGGGAAGCAGTCGCAGAACAGTCCAACGTTTGCGGGACGCGACGAGGGGGAAAACAGGGTCTCGAGATCCATGGCACCGTATCAGAAGCTAAGCCACACTATGCCGAGATCCACGATTCCCACAATGTGCAGCACCGCTGCGGCGACAAGCGCGAGCACCAGCACCGCTATCAGCCACTTCCACCATGACGAGGGCTTGAGGGCGTTGGGGTCGGCTATGCGCAGCTTGGGGTACTGCGCCACACTCGTCAGCTTCGCACCGAACACTATGTTCACAAGCACCTTGGAGTTAATGGCCCAGCCGTTGGCATTTAGCACGGGACCGAGGTTGCGCCTGCGGAGCTTGCTCCACGCGATGAAGCACGAGGGACCGGAGATGATCAGCATGATTACCGCCACAGCCAGCAGCAGCTGCCACCAGGGAGTCGCAGCGATGCCGGCTGCAAGCTTGGTCAGGAACGAGCCGATATAGCCTAGGGCCAATCCCAAGGCGGCGAAGATACCAGCGAACTTCGCTATATCGAAAGGCTGCTTCCTGGAGGCGTCGGCAGCAGGGGTGCCGGCGGCAGTGACAGCCGCAGGTGCCGACTTGGCAGCCTCCGAAGCCTTGGCCTGCATGTCGCTCATCATCTTCGCATCCTTGTCGGCCGCAGACTTGTTTATGAGTCCGACGCAAAACTCCCAGAACTTGCGGTAGGGAGACCAGAAAGCCTGCTTGATGCTCACGGGATTGTCGACCACCTTGGTCACGGTGGCGTCCCAGTCATGTCCGGCACAGTCGTAGAATACGCCGTTCTTTCCCGGACGCAGCTCGGAAATGTCTCCGTCGGTCATGACCGCAACTATGTCCATAGTCTTGCCGAGCAGCTTGGAAGTGCACTTGCAGTATATGAGAAACATTCCGCTGAGCTTGGCCATATCCGCGTGCCGGGCCATATCCGACACGCGTATGCACAGGTCGCAGCAGCGCTGGTCGATATAGAGCTTTCCGGCTTCGAAAATTGCCCTGCGCCCGTCGAAACGGGCATAGAAATCACTGAATATCAAATAATTGTTAAGCAACCTGGCATAGTCCCTATAGAGCAGCATGAGTTTTTTGACATCGTCGATAGAATTGGACTCCTGCTCGAGAGCCCTGTCCTTCTCCACGAGGTCGAGGAGGTACTGCTTCCTGTCGGCCTTGAGTATCGCGCGCACCCGCTCCGCACCGAGGCCCTCTACCTGTGCGCCCTTCTTGGATCCTAGCCACTGCGTATAGGGTACGAACCTGGCGAGCACCCCGGCCCAGCCTGCCTCGTCAAGCCCCTTCGAAGACTTGGGAAGGGAGACGAATTTCATAAGGCTGTCGAAAGCATCCTGCCAGAAAGGATTTATGCCGTCGAGAGGCAGCAGTCCGCTTTCCCTCGGATGGGCTATGGGACAGGATGCGACATCCGACATCGCGCTCACCGGTACGCTGACCGCGGCGGCGGCATCCTTGTCGTATGCGAGGAGACGGCATCTCGTGAAATAATCGTCGATCTTGTCCCTTACGGCAGTCACCGCGTCGTATGCGGCCGCGGTATCGGCGCCGAACGGGAATATCCTGTCTTTCTCCGCTTCGGACATGGCAAGCCAGGCATCGTAATCGGCACAGGCGGCGTAGAAAGCCTCTATCATATCCGCTGTGACGCCCTGCTCCCCGCTCCTGTCGGGCGCAGAGCCAATGGCCGCCATGCAGTCCGTCACGGCCGCGGCGGCCTCGGGGTCGTCACAGCTTGCCGGAATGATCACTCCGTCGCCGTTCAGCAGCGTCCCCTTGAAAATCGCTATGCTGTCGGACGCGTCGGCGACGCTGATGCGGTCGGAATCCTTGCCAAGGTTATGAAGTATCTGCCTTGCGGAATCATACAGCCTCTGTCCCTGCCCGCAGGAACGGTCGATATTGTCGAGCCCCAGCTCGGACTCTCCCTTGAATATGCTGTCCTTGTCCTTGATGACGGAGCAGAGCCACCTCGCCGCACCGACCATTTCGCCGACCCGGATCTTGCCGTCATTGTCGCTGTCAATAAGCCTGAGGGTTTCCTTGTCGAATTCCAAATCGGCGACAGGGCAGCTCAGGACGGTCCAGTACTTCTCGTCGAGTTCTCCGAGCCTCTGGAGGTCGCGCCCGTTGTCGATCTTCACTCTGATGGCTCCTCCGAGGGAGCAGTAATTCCACGCGGGAACCGTAGTTTTCATAAGTATTCTCGAATCGATCTTTGAACGTGCTAAGTTACATTAATTTTTTATATTCTCATCTTCTTGCTAAATTAGCAGACGAGACAAAGAGATTCTGAATGGACACTTTCATGGCCATAATTGCCGTCCTGTTGGGACTGGTCGGCATTCTGGGCAGCATACTCCCCGTCCTTCCGGGACCGCCGCTGGGATGGGTCGGCATGCTGCTGATATATTTCCGCGGCGGAACCGACGCCTCGGGCGACCCGATGAGCCCCGCGGTACTCTTCATCTGGCTCGGAATCACCCTAGCGGTGACGCTGCTCGACTATATAGTCCCCGCATGGTTCACGAAGCTCGGCGGAGGCAGCAAATATGCCGGCTGGGGCGCCACAATAGGGCTTTTCGCAGGAATGCTGCTGCCGCTGCCGGTGGGAATGATAGGCATGTCGATCATCGGAGCGTTCCTCGCGGAGATGATTTTCGCCGGGAAGGGGACCGGGGCTTCGCTCAAGGCCTCGCTCGGCGCATTCGCAGGATTCATGTTCGGAACCGGCATCAAGCTTGTCAGTTCGGCCGCGATGCTGTACTATATCATAGTCTACATTTAACCCTGACCTCTCGCAATTATGAAAAAATTCCGCGTGGCCGCACTGGCCGTAACCGTAACCGCCGGACTGAGCCTGGCATTCTGTACATGGAGGATCCCTGCTGGAGACGCCAGCCCCTCCGGCTCCTTCGACACCGGGAACGTCATTTCAGACATACGCGTGATCTCGAAGGACCACCATTCCGTAATCCACCCCGAAGAAAGGGCGCAGGTGAGGGACTACCTTGTCTCGAGGCTGCGCGCGCTCGGCAGCGAGCCGGAGATACTCGTGTATCCCGGTCTCGAGGCGAGGGGCTACAGCTTCGACGCCTCCTGCATAGTAGCCGAATTTCCGCCGCTTGCGGCCTCTCCCGACACGACATGGCTCATGATGACGGCCCATTATGACTCACGCTACCCCTGGGTCCCGGTCAGGGACAGCGTATGCTCCTACGGAGCCGCGGACGACGGATACGGGCTCGGAGTGACGCTTGAATGCGCACGCGTCGCCCTCGAGGGCCGGAAAGACTGGAAACAGGGGCTCAGAATACTTTTCACCGATGCGGAAGAAGTCGGAATGGTGGGTATGAAAGCCGTTTATGCCGACAGGAAAGACCTGTTCGACGATGTCGGTATGATAATCAACGTCGAGGCCCGGGGACCTTTCGGTCCGGCGCTGCTGTTCGAGACTTCGGGCGATTCCGGAAGGATACTCGACCTGTATTCGCAGGCCGGACGCCCTTACACCTATTCACTCACCAATGTCGTGTACGGCTTCATGCCGAATTTCACGGACTTCACCGTGGTCAAGGACTCGATTCCCGGAATGAACTTCTCCACCGTCGCCGACATAAACCACTACCATACCGACCTCGACCGCTTCGATGCGGTAAACCCCGAGTCTATCGCGCACTACGGCAGGCAGATTGTCCCGGTAATGGAACGCTACCTGTGCGGTAAAGAGTATTCCGACCGTGACTTCCTCCGCGGTGGCGGGGACGGAAGGGTGTTCTTCACCATTCCCCTGCTCGGGCTGCTGGAATTCTCCCGCACCGGATACCTCGCCCTGAACGCGGCCGTACTGCTGGTATTCCTGCTTCTGGTCGTCCTCAACCGGAGGAACCTGCGGGGACTGGGAATACGCTGCCTGTCCGTCCTGGGGACGGCGGTCGCAGCCCTTGCATGCGGACTCGCACTGACATGGCTGGCATGCCTTGTCACCGGCGCGGATTTCAAGCCGTTCGGGATAATCACCGGAATCGGCTTCGACAACGCGCTTATGGCTGTATCCTGCGCGGTGCTTTTCGTACTCATAGTACGCACCTTCCTCATCAAGGACGACATGGGGCTGCGCATCTTCGCGACGATGACCATCCTTTCCGTCCTGAGCGCGGTGCTGCTCGCCCTGACAGGAGAGAACCTGCTCTTCCTGATACCGCTGTCGGCCGCATGCATATCCATACTGCTCTGGCAGCTGAGCTCCTGGAGGGTGCTGCTGATACCGGGCATACTGCTGGTCACGCTTCACGGGGCATCGTTCCTACACACGCTCGCCATGGCGCTTACCATCGGAGCCTTCGGCCTGGTGCTGATGATCGCGGCCCTGGACATGCTCGTCCTGACAGGCCTGTGCGGCTGTTTTCTGCTCGAAAAGGAAGGAAAGTGAATTATTATCGGATTTATTTATAACTTTAACGAATAATTGAAAACATCATTCGCCATGAAAAAGATCCTATTGATCGCGGCTCTTTCAGCCGCATGTCTGACAATGTCGGCACAGCAGAAAGGTGACATGGCCGTCGGTGGCGTAATCGGCATCAGCGGCGGTTCTGCGACGACAAAGACCACCGTTGCCGGCAACAGCACCAGCACGACCTCCCCCGCAGCCACGATGCTGACCTTCAGCCCGGAATTCAGCTATTTCGCCGCCGACAGGCTCGAGCTGTCCATAGGCGTCAGCTACGACATGCAGAGAAGCCAGATCGGCACCAGCAACGACAGGAAGCTGTTCACCACCAGAAACCTGGCCATGCTGACCCTCGGAGTCAACTACTATCTTCCGCTCGTCGACGGCGCGTCTTTCTACTATACGCCCGGAATCAGCCTGGGCTTCGGAGGCGGCTCGACTGTCCGCCAGACAAGCGCCAGCAGCAAGACCACTACGAGCATTCCGTTCGCAATGGGCATAGACCTCGAACTCGGCAAGATCGAATTCAAACCGCTCGACTTCCTCGGAATCTACGTCAACCTGCTCGACCTCAACATCTCGAATATCACGAGGACCGACACCGTGGGCAACGAGGAGATTAAATACTCGTCCACCGACTTCACGGCAAGCTTGAACTACGGCATCACCGCCGGAGTGAAATATTATTTCTAGACAGGTATTTCCAGGCCGGGAGACGGTTCTCCCGGGAAGTGACGGCTCTCCGATGCGGATTCGCTCCGCGCGGCTGAGCCGTCACCTTTTTCCAGCGCCGAAGCGCCACCCGAGGCCGAGCATCAGGTTGTTCGGCTCGTGGAAACGGTAGAGCTGATATCCGACATGGATAAAGAGATGTCTGGTCAGGGAAGCCTTAAGCGCCGCTATCTGGTAGAAGCCGTCGGTGTCGTCACCCCTGCAGACGAAGTTCCGTCCGATTCCGAAGTCCACCGAGAATATCGGAAGGACGAGTTCCACCCGGGCCGATATACCGGCAGAGAACTGTTCGATGAACGGAGGCCTGTAGAACTTTGTGAACTGGCTGTACGGATCGAGGGCGTATTTATCGATGTTGGCGCTTTCGTCATACCTGAGGTCCAGAGACAAACCAGCACGGAAATACCTGCTCACATTGTACATAGGGGCGAAGTTCAGCCCGGCGACTGCGAACTTTCCGGGAAGCAGGAACGGGTCTATGGCAAGTTTCACACCCTTGAAGCGCCAGGCGCCGTACACGACGAGATCATAGGATAAGTGCCGCCTGAAAGGAGCGGCCTCGCTCCTTCCGCTGCCGCGACGGGTGCCATCATCATTATGGAAAGCCTTCGACACTCCGATTCTCGCGCCTATGGTATTCACTCCCTTGTTGGGATAGCTGGTGTTCCCGTTCGAGTAATGGGAGATATCCACCCCGGCCGTCACGCTCCAGCCCCGCGGCAGGTCATATCCCAACAGCAGACCAAGACCTATGTATGCATTCGCCCAGGAGCCGACCACATCGTTGAAGCCGGGGTTCTGCTCAGCCCAGGCATCGAAAGACTTCCAGCCGGCAGAAAGGCCGAAGGCCCATTCGAAATCCAGCGACAGGCCATTGCCGACCGGCAGCAGCTCCGCCCTCTGGAAGACATAGACTGCAAGCGGGTCACCGATATCCGTCCGGTTGAAGAAAGTATTGTATGCGAGTCCGACACCCTGCGACACATGCGGATAGTCCCGTCCGAGCTCCGTGTCCGGACCGAACCTGAACGCATACCTCAGATGCGAGGCATAGGTTACGCGCATCGGCCTGCCGAGCGAATTCTCTCCCCTGAAGAAGGACGAGGTCGGGAAGATATAGCCGGGCCTGGAATCCAGGCTGACGCCGTGGACAAGCCTTACGGTATCGCGCCGCTCACCGCCGTCGGCGGCAGACAGTTCCGCCCGTCCCGACAGCAGCGCCATACATATGCAGCATACCGCCGCAAGCGCACTCCTCTTCCCAAGACCCGCCGGCATTATCTTCCAGTTCCCAGAGGAACGCAGTCCCCGGACTCCGTATGAATGTCCACAACATGTCTTGACGAGGGGCCGATTTTCAGACTCAGAGAGCGGCTGTCATAATCGTTTCCGACCACAAGAGTCATCACCACCTCCTCGGCCGCGGCACTGTCGGCCCGTATCTCCAGCGACTTGCCGTCCCTGCGGACAAGACGGCAGAGGCAGAGGCCGTCCACTTCGGCATCGACTATGCCGAGCCCGTGCAGCAGGCCGTCCCCGGTCGGGACAGGATTGCCTTCCAGGTCGGTCACACGGCATTCCACCCGGGAAAAGGACGACGAGTAGAAAGACTGTATGTCCCAGTTGTCCGAAAGGAAACTGACGGTATATTCCGGATTGACGGCATCGAGGACTATCTCCTCCGGAATGTCGGGCATGAATCTCTCGACGAACACCTCCCTGTTGCAGCCGGAAAGGAGCATTACGCAAAAAAGCGCCGCCATGCAGACGGTGCCGCGCAGATACCCCATTCCGATACAAACTGACATGACGGGACGAAGATAGGAATAAATAATCATTTCTCCACCTGTCACGAAGGCGAGTCCACCTTAACGGAGCAATCGTCCACCCCCCCCCTTGAAATTCTCAGGATATTTGAGAAACCACATTTTATTCCTAACCACAAAAAAACTACAGATGAAAAAGTTAACCAACCTTTTCTGTCATCTCGTAGGGCTCTTTTTGCTTTGCTCGCCAGCGGCTTTCGCCCAGAGCAACGTGAATGTAAGCGGAAGAGTGACAGACGAAGCCGGCCAGCCTATCATAGGGGCCGGAGTAATGCTAAGCAGTGACCAGACAGTCGGAACGACCACCGATCTCGACGGAAACTATTCACTATCTATTCCTTCCAACGCGACGCTCGTCATATCCTGCATAGGATACCAGACCGAGACGGTAGCGGTTGCCGGACGTTCGGAAGTGAATGTCACGATGCGGGAAGACGCCGAATTCCTGGAAGAAACCGTAGTTGTAGGCTATGGCGTCCAGCGCAAGAGCGACATCACCGGCGCGATAGCGTCTGTCGGAGAGGCTGATCTGCAGAACAGGACTGTAACCAATGCAGCGGCGGCACTCCAGGGAAAGGCATCCGGCGTCCAGATACTCAACTTCTCCGCAGAGCCCGGAGCCGAATCCAACATCCGCGTGCGCGGTTATTCTTCAAACTCCAGCAATATCGGCCCCTTGCTCATCGTTGACGGACTGCAGGTAGACAATATCAACTACCTCGACCCTTCGATGATCGAAAGCATGGAAGTGCTCAAGGATGCAGCCTCGGCAGCAATCTACGGTGCCCAGGCAGGTAACGGTGTCGTACTGATTACGACAAAGCAGGGCGAAAGGGGAAGAGGAACCATCACATACGATGTAAAGCTTATAAGGAACGATCTTGCAAAAGTTCCTGAAATCATGAACGCCGCACAGTTCATAGACTATAAGAGAATGTCTGGCATCGATATCGACAGCATGCTCGAATCCTATAACTATGACGGCACGGATACCGACTGGATCCACGAGTTCTTCGGTCCCAGCTTCACACAGCAGCACTCGCTGAGCTTCTCCGGCGGAAACAACAACGGACATTACTATATGTCCCTGAACTATATCGACAACAACGGTATCATCCGCGGCGACCGCGACACATATAAGAGACTCTCATACCAGTTGAATGCCGACTACAAGATCAAGGACTGGTTCACGGTAGGAACCAACACCTCTATCGAGAGGAATGTTACACAGTCCGCATCCCAGCATTCCGAATCCGGCGTGATGATCTCCGTACTTCAGGCCGACCCGCTCACCCCGGTATATTATTATGACCCGAGCGAGTTCACCAACCTGATGCAACAGACCTACGCAGAAAATCCGGATCTGATCATGAAAGCTCCCAACGGAGCATGGTGGGCCGTATCGCCTTATGTGGAAACCTATCAGGGCAATCCTTTCCTCCAGCTCTACAGGGGAACGAACTCAAACGAGAGAATCAACATACGGGGAACCGTATATGCCAACCTCACACCCATAGAAGGACTGGTATTCACCTCAAGGTTCGGTTACCGTCTCAGCCAGAGCGCCAGCCACAGCTATTCGACGCCGTACTTCGCTTCCAGCATGTCGAAAGACGACAACTACAGCATCTCGGCATCGACATCGGTCGGAAGATACTACCAGTGGGAAAACTTTGCGAACTACAGCAAGACCCTCGGAAAGCACACCTTCGGCATAATGGCCGGTATGTCCTACATCGAGAACAACAACGATGGCGTATCGGCACCTGCACAGGGCCCTGACATACTCAAGGGATATGACCCCAACTTCCAGTATCTCAACTATGTGAACAACAACGCCAATACGGCCAAGTCTTTCTCCAACGCACCGAGCAAATCGGCCAGCATCTCATACTACGGCCGTCTGACCTATAACTACGACGACCGATATAACGTGCAGGCCATATTCAGGGCCGATGCATACGACTCATCCAAACTGTCACGGCAGGCACGCTGGGGTTACTTCCCCTCATTCTCCGCAGGATGGACGATAAGCAACGAGCGCTTCATCAAGGACAATGTCAGCAGGGACATACTCTCGCTGATGAAACTCCGCGCCTCCTGGGGACGGAACGGTAATGTGAACGTACTCAACAACTACCGGTATGCCACCACCATATCGAAGAACGGCTCATGGTATCAGTACGACATCGCCGACGGCGTACTCTCATATGGTTCCGGACCTTCAGGCCTTGCAAATCCCAATCTGAAATGGGAGACTTCAGAGCAGATCGACGTGGGTCTCGACACCAGGTTCTTCAGCGACCGTCTGACCTTCACCGCCGACTATTTCTACAAGACGACCAAGGACCTGCTCATCAGCATTACTCCTGTCGCCGAGACCGGTATCTCGTCTACGACGATCAATGCAGGGCGCGTGCTCAACACCGGTCTGGAACTTGAGGCATCGTGGAGAGACAACATAGGCGACTTCAACTACAGTGTCAGCGCAAACTTCTCGACCCTGAACAACAGAGTGACCTACCTTGATCCTTCCGTATCCAGAATCGAGTCGGACCGCGGTCAGTTCGCCACATTCAGGAATGCATTCGAGGTAGGATATCCGATATGGTATTTCAGAGGGTATCAGTATGACGGCGTAGACCATGAAACCGGAGAACCTATCTATCACGATTTCAACGGCGACGGAACTGTCAACGATGAAGACCGCACCTATATAGGAAAGGGCATTCCCGACTATACCTACGGCATAACCGTCAATCTGAGCTATAAGGGATTCGACTTCCTGCTCTTCGGCACCGGCGTAGGAGGAAACGATATCTTCTCTATCCTGTACCGTGCAGACAGGCCTTTCCACAACTCGCTCGCATACTACTACGAGAATGCATGGACACCCGACAACAAGGATGCGACAATGCCCGCTCCTTCGGCTGTGGCATCAAGCGAGATGTTCTGGTCGTCATCCGCGCAGGTATTCAACGGCGCATACTTCAAGATCAAGCAGATACAGCTCGGATATACGATTCCAGAAAACATCACCAAGAGATTTGCCGTCAGCAGGCTGAGGGTATATGCATCTCTTGACGACTACTTCACCATCACCAGCTATCCCGGACTCGATCCTGAAACAGCCTCCTCGGGAACGAGCAACATGGGCGTGGACATGGGTTCATATCCTACATCAAAGAAACTTGTCTTCGGTGTAAACCTCACATTCTAACATCAACATCCGACTATCATGAAATACAAGTTAATAGCATCAGTCCTCGGCCTCGCTGCATTATTCAGTTCCTGCAGCCAGAGCCTGTTGGACATACCGCAGAAAGGAGTCGTAGCGACAGAAAACTTCTATATTACAGATGAAGACGCTACGGAAGCCCTGAACAACGCATACGCAAGATTCGGGGAGCAGCTGACAAGAGGCGGAGGAGCGATTTCCCACTCTCCGTACATAGTACTGTACAATCTGCCCGGGGACGACATCTACTCCGCAGGTGCAATGTACGGAGCTACAAACAGCCGCCAGCAGGTGAATGAATTCCGGGCGACTACCGACAATGAGATCTACACTCAGATGTACAAGGCCTTCTATACGGCAATCTATCATTCCAACCTTGTAATCAACAACTTCGAATACGGCGACAGCGACATCAAGGACAAGGCGATCTCAGAGGCAAGGGTGCTGCGTGCATTCTGCCATATGATGCTGGCCCTCGGCTGGGGACAGCCCCCGCTCGTGACCGAAGTGCTTACAGGCGACGCCAAGCCCGGCAACTACCCCGGAACCCAGGCAGAACTGCTGCAGTGGTGTGCCGACGAATGTGAAGAGGTTCTTCCCTATCTTGACGAGAGGGAGAGTCCCCAGGACAAGAACGGCGCAGTAAAGGTCACCAAGGGTTTTGCACTCACCATAATCGGAAAGGCCCTGCTGTTCGCCGGAGACTATGAGGGAGCCCGGGCAGCGCTCAAACAGGTAATCGATTCAGGGAAATACCAGCTCGTCCCCGGGAACAGGATCCGCGAGAGCTTCCATATCGAGGGTGACGGTAACGAAGAAAAGATATTCGAATGCAACCTCGCGCTGAATTCGAGCCTTACACCTTTCAGTTACGCGAGCAAGAGCCTCTGGCAGCATAACATGACCTGGAACTGGAACCTCGCCAATATGGCGGGAACTCCTCTCGAGATATTCAATACCGGATGGGGAGGACTTGGAGTCCGTGAAGACTTTGCCGCCGACTTCGTCGCAAATGACGGTGATTCATACCGCAGAAAGGCCTGGATAGTCTCATTCGACGAACTTATCGAGGAACTCTCCTACTCGAATGATGCAGAAGTGGACGACAAATGGACCGATCCTAACCGGGGTATCAAAGAGCCCGGCCTGTATGCAAACGGCTATTATATGTCGTTCAAGCGAAACGCAAGCCGCGAGGACGAGTATAACAATTCATTCAACATGACGAACTTTCTTATCTTCAGATATGCCGAAGTCCTCCTCATGTATGCAGAATGTCAGGCAGTCCTCGGAGACACCGACGGAAGCGGGCTCAAGGCCCTCAACGACATCCAGAACAGGGCCGGATCGAAGCATGTCAGCACCGCATGTACGCTTGACGAAGTAAAGAACGAGAAACGCTTCGAGATGTGGTTGGAAGGCTGCCGCTGGCTTGACATGGTACGCTGGGGCGACCTTGACGGCGTACTGAACAGCGGAAAGAACATCCCCACGCTGCATGACGCCTTCTTCGCCGACGGCGAGCCGAGACATCGCGCATATATCACACACAGCAATCCCAACGAAGGCATCGCCGAGACAGGATTCCAGGCAGGCAAGCACGAGCTGTTCCCCTATCCTTTCTCCGAGACTTCGATCAACGAAAACATAAGGCAGAATCCCGGCTGGGATAAATAATTCCGATACTTAACTGTTTTCTCTGTAAGATACTCCTGCCCGCGCACCGGCACGGCAGGAGTATCTTGTATTGTTTCCCGGCGCGGAAATACATATCTTTACGCATTCACACACATAAAAGACCAAGGGAACATGTTACAGAAAGGCACCAAGGCTCCCGACTTCACGGGAACGGATGAAAACGGCAATACCGTAAGGCTCGGCGACTTCGCCGGAAAGAAACTGGTACTCTACTTCTACCCCAAGGACAGCACTCCCGGCTGCACCGCCGAAGCCTGCGACCTGAGGGACAACTACGAGAGGTTCCTTGCCGCAGGATATGCGGTCCTCGGCGTCAGCAAGGATTCGCAGGCATCGCACAGGAAGTTCATAGAGAAATACTCGCTCCCCTTCCACCTGATTTCAGACCCCGACTGCACGATTCTCAAGGCCTACGAGGCCTGGGGACCGAAAAAGTTCATGGGAAGGGAGACCGTCGGCACGCTGCGCACGACCTATGTCATAGACGAAGACGGGACAATCATCGATGCTATCGGCAAGGTGGACACCAAGAACCACAGCAGCCAGATCCTATAGGGAGGTCTCTCCTGCGGCAGCAATCTACCCTGCTGCATATTTCTGATAGGCACTCCTCGGAGAGCCGTCGTCGGTGTAGATTATGCCGCATCTGACAAAACCCGCTCCCTCGAGCAGGCGCCGCATCACCGCGTTGTCGGCATGTGTGTCTGCACGAAGATTGTGGATACGCTCCCAGCACCAGTCGAAGCAGGCTGCGGCCACTCCTCCGGTCTTTCCGGAGGAAGCGAGCCTGTGTATCGTCCCATAAGGCCCGGGATGCAGCCATGCACCCTGCTCTATTATCCGGTATGTAGGGTCTTCTCCCATGATGAAGCAGAATGTCCCGACCGCCTCGCCGTCCTCCGTCCCGCAGACAAGACAATGTCCGGCAGCTATCTCCGAACGCATCAGCGACTCCGAAGGATAGCCGCCATCCCACTGGTGCATGTTCCCGCTCCGGCGCATGAAACTGCGCGCCGAGGCGAAAATCCGCATCAGCGCGTCCAGGTCCCCAGGCTCTGCCGGGCGTATCACAAGGTCCCCTTTCACAGTCATGCCGCAAAAATACTTCTTCCTACGAATGGCGCGGCCTCGTCTTCCTGAACACCTTGCCGAGGGTGCGCTGTATCGCACCGGTCATGATTATCAGGGTCACGGCCAGCAGCACCAGCAGTATGCCGAATCCCTCGCGCAGCGTGAAATCCTCGCCGAACACCAGTGCGCCTATGCACACGGCTGTCAGAGGCTCCAGTGCACCGAGCACGGATGTGAGCGTGCCGCCGATGTGCTGCACCGCCAGCACGAGGGTGATGTTGGAGACCACCGTGGGCAGCACTGCGAGCAGTATCAGGCAGCCGACCGAAGACGGGTCGGGAGGCAGTTGAAGGCTTCCGGAGGCCATGTCCTTGACGGCAAAGATAACGGTAGTGAACACGAACACATAGAACGCCAGTTTGCGGCTGTTCATGCTGTGTACCCTCGACTTGTTCACCCCGACTATGTAGCTTCCGTATGCGACCGCCGACAGCAGGACTATGATGATTCCCTTTACATCGGCCTGCATCCCGGTCGAGGGCAGCGAGAGCATAGCCACTCCACCCACGGCGAGCGCGATAGCCACCCAGATCAGCCAGGACGCCTTCTCCCTGAACAGGAGCAGCATCAGCAGGGTCACGAACACCGGATAGGTGAAATGCAGGGTCGTGGCGACGCCGGCACCCATATAGCCGTAGCCGCAGAGCAGGAAAAGCGACGAGAAGGTATAGAAGAAGGCCAGCAGGACGAAGGTCGGAAGGTCCCTCGCCGTAATGCGGAACGACTCGCCCTTGACCAGCATCACTCCGGCGAGCGCAAGAGACGCGAACAGGAAACGATAGAACAGAATCGAATCATATCCCATCCCCTTCCCTATCAGCG
>OHQT01000532.1_pt1 | contig 19915 bp, 21 predicted proteins | sample 1578221 | NCBI WGS metagenome assembly OHQT01 (sample SAMEA3879547, study PRJEB24766) | human gut metagenome | biome: human-associated habitat; feature: feces | place: USA | collected 1985/1987
AATTATTTTTTATTGGTTCAAGCGTAAATGAAAACTTCTTGCTCAACTTATTCCTGCATACATATATAATAAGGTAATACGGGAGCAAGGCTGACAAAGCAACAAGCGCCGACCTTAACTCATCCCCCCCCGTAAGACGCATGGAAATAAATAAAGTAATCAGCAATACCAAGAAAGGGATACCAAAAGCCAGCAATACGGCTTGCATCCCCATGGAAGTAGTACCATAAATCATCACCTCCTCACCTATGCGGTAAGAAGATGCCTTCATGTCAAAAACATCAATCAGTTTCTCTTTACTTTCAGATGCATTGCAATGCCCTTTCACACTACAAGCCGAACAGGCAGAAGTTTGTACGATTCTCACCCGCACGTGAGAACCTTCAATGTTTTCCACAATACCACGATGTTTGATTATATCGGTCATTTTTGCAAACTCTACATTACAAAACTGCGACAAATGTACGACTTTAATTGGATTCTAAGAAGTATAAAATGATATTTTCACTATAAAAATCGATTTTTTGTGTGGAGAAATTAAAATTAGAAGCAAGAAAAGGAAGAAATATTTAATTTTCCTCCTTTCTACTTGTAAGGTATATAATTTATTTCATTATCACATAGCCTGCATCCAACAGTTTTTGACGAATGGATGCTATATGTTCCTCGTTTCTGGTTTCCATAACGACACGAAGGGCACATCCGGTGACATCTGCACTCTCACTATTTCGCTCATGATGTACAGAAATTACATTTCCTCCCTGCTCTGCGACAATTTTGCTGACTCCCAACAGCTGCCCCGGCTTGTCTATCAAGTCCAAAGTTACTGCATAGGTACGTCCCGACTTCGCCATACCGCGACTGATGACACGGCTCAATATCGTCACATCAATATTGCCTCCGGACACCAGGCAGACAGTTTTCTTACCCTTTACCGGTACTTTATTGAACATGGCTGCGGCAACAGACACAGCTCCCGCTCCCTCTGCAACAATCCGCTGGCGTTCTATCAATGCCAGAATAGCTGCGGCAATCTCGTCCTCAGTCACAGTTACAACTCCGTCCACATACTGATTTACCAAGTCAAAAGTATTTGTTCCCGGCTCTTTCACCGCGATTCCATCGGCAAAAGTGGAAACAGAGTGAAGACGCTCAATACGCGAATGAAGAATAGAATTTGCCATACTGGCCGCACCCAACGCCTGTACGCCATATACCTTGACAGATGGTTTCAAAGCCTTCAACGCATAAGCCACTCCCGAAATCAGTCCTCCCCCACCAATGGGAACAATGACTACCTCCACATCCGGCATTTCCTCCAATAATTCCAAACCGATAGTACCTTGTCCGGCTATCACGTTCTCGTCATCAAAGGGATGAACAAAAGTATATCCCTTTTCATCACGCAATTGCAGGGCTTTCTGATAAGCATCATCATAGACTCCCGGAACCAAACAAACTTCCGCCCCATAATGCTTCGTAGCCTCAACTTTAGATATAGGCGCTCCTTCCGGAAGACAAATCAACGACTTGATACCGCACTTAGTGGCAGCCAATGCCACCCCTTGCGCATGATTACCGGCAGAACAGGCTATCACGCCTCTCGCCTTTTCTTCATCGGACAATTGGGAAATCTTGTAATAAGCACCACGCACTTTAAACGATCCTGTGAGTTGCAGGTTTTCGGGCTTCAGATAAACTGTACTCTCAGGATTTATCTGAGGAGCATAAATCAAATCAGTGCGACGGACAACCTCTTTCAGGACATGAGCCGCTTTGTATATTGCATCTAATTGTAGCATAGGTATAACACTCTTGTTTTTAAATTGGGTGCAAAGCTACAAATAAAATTGATTCCTTACACTCACATACAACGTAAAATTGTATTCTTTTCTCTTTGTTCTCCTTTTCACTTGTCGACAGAGTTCACACTCAAGGAAATATGTAAAAGCCCCGGCAGCACTATCGTTTTCATTTTGACACTCCTTATCTGCTGTCTTATCTGGATTTCGATATAATCTGTTTTTCACTTTTACTCTCGGCCACCTCTACCAGATAAACACTGGCACAAATAAGAACAATCGCCGCCAACTGCGTCCATGAGAAGCGATCCTGCCCCAAAACAAAAGAAGTCACCGTAGCAACAATCAATATTAAATACCCGTAAATGGCTACTAATGTCGTTTTCAGATATTTCAGCCCGAGAGGAAGTAATAAATAACTAATGGTGGTAGGAAATACCAAAACAAAAAGCAAGACCAACATAGGCGTAGAGAAAAGTGACATTTTCAGTATAGGAGCATCAAAACCATAAATCGTATTGACAACAACAGCCATAACAGCCGCCCCTAAAAAAGTATATTTTAACATCGTCATATCTCCCACTCCTTTTAACAGACGGTTACTGAAAACAAGATAGACGGCATAAACCAATGAACTGGCCAAACACATCAAATTACCTAACGGAGCATTGGAGGCAAGATCGTCACTAGGTTGTGTGAATATGCATAGAACAGCTCCTCCCAATCCCATTCCAATGCCAAGCACTTTCATCCAGGTTACTTTTTCCTTATAAAACAATACAGAGATAATGAATACCCATATAGGCTCCAAACTGACAAAAATAGAACTGGAAACCGGAGTAGTCTTACTGATACCCAACAAATAAAAAAACATATATCCATAAATACCTAAAGCCCCTAAAATAAAGAGCTGCCATTTCTGACGGATAGTGGAGTTTTCGGGCTTGCAAAATATATCAATAAGCCAAAAAGCGGCGGCCCCAAATACCAATCGGAAAGTAACCCCTGTCACAGGAGCTATCCACAAAGGTAAAAGATACTTCAGTGCGTTCATATTAAGGCCTCCCAACGCTTTGGAGACAACCATGCTAAGGTTTGCTTCAACTTGTCTATTCATACTTCATGCTGTTATTACGTGGGTATTTTTCTTATAAACTCAGTTTTTCCTGCTTCATCACAATAAACATCCCCATCAAGGCTACCATCAGATTAAGCCAGAAGGCAAAGGTTTGCGAATGAGAATGGAACAGATTCTGAAAAGCATCCACAATAAACGGACAAAGCAGTATGGCCACATAATTCATCGCCATGACAAAAGCAAGTGCCAACGTCACTTTGTGAGGAACCGCCACATCAGAAGTCTTATCATAAATCAACGGTTGGATAATACCGTATGAAAGCCCGTTCAGAATACATCCCAAAGCAATCAGTATTTCGGAACGACTAAGCAGAATAATCCCCATTCCGCAGGCTATCATCAACAAACAAACCATATAGATACGACGGCCCAAGACCCGCACTATCTTATTCAGGACAAAACCCGGTGCCATAATAGCGAGAAAAAACAAAGATATCAAGATGCCTGCCCTACCACTGGACAGTCCATATTCTTCCATCAGGAAAGGCAGATTGAAACTAATAATAATCACCAGATAAGTAGCCAATCCGTAAAAAGCCATCAGCTTGACCAAAGCCTTGACATTAATTCCCCGCTTACCCATTTCCCTGACAGTATCGGCTGGAATATCATCAGAGGAATGATAATTGGAGAGATCTTTTTTCAGATAACGAGTAAGGAAAACGGATACAAAAGGAAACAGATAGACCAAAAACGGCAAATGCCAGTTCACTTCTGCCAGATATCCTGTCAGCGTAGTGGCAAGCACCAGCGTGATATTGGTGATGGCAGAACTGTAACCAAATTGCTTTGTACGGTAACTTCCCACAAAATAACGGGATATCAATCCGGTAGAAAGCGGAACAATCAATCCCGACCCCATCCCCAACATGGCGCTGACGGCTATCAACTGCCACATTTTATCAGAAAGCAGATAAAGAATACCACTCGCCCCGAAAAGAGCCAGCCCTATCTGCAACAACAAAAGGTTGTTCACTTTCTCTGTCAATTTACCTGATAACAAGATAAAGGGTATGATAAGAAGTGACGGCAACGAAGACAACATCTGGATCTCCAGATCTGTAGCAGAGGGAAATATTTTATTCAAATCTCCCAAAATGGGCGACACCGCCAGTCCCGGCAATGCATTGAGTGCCGAGATGGAAAATATACCTACTAACGTAATGAGGGGAATGGTCCCCTGCCCTGTTTGTACTTTCATAATGAAATCGGTTTAGATTGTGATAGAAACAAAGTGTAAAAGAATTGGTTCAAAGCCGGTTTATAATTGGTCAATGCAATCATGTGCCCATATGCTACTATGCCAATTGGCTGCGCTATGTTCCGCATGACACATTATCCCCCATAAATTAAAAAACATAAAATCAAGAAACTTTTCTCCAAACCTCCTGTTGAGGGAGAAAAACGCGGGAAACTCCCATGTTTTCCATTGTATTACTAATCTAAACTTTAAGTAAAATGAAAGAATGTAATTGTGATTTGAGAGACGGTGACGCAAAGACAGCCGTGTTTGGTTCAAACGAAATGCTACAGCCTGCCCCGGTAGATACCATCCCTATGGAACCTACCACCCCACAGATTGCTTATCAAATGGTAAAAGACGAAACATTCGCCCAAACCCAGCCACGCCTTAACCTGGCCACTTTCGTTACCACCTACATGGACGACTATGCCACCAAACTGATGAACGAAGCCATCAGCATCAACTACATTGATGAAACAGAATATCCTCGTATCGCAGTGATGAATGCCAAATGTATCAATATCATGGCTAATTTGTGGAATTCGCCCGAACAGGCAAAATGGAAAACCGGAGCACTGGCTATCGGCTCCAGCGAGGCTTGTATGCTGGGAGGAGTAGCCGCCTGGTTACGCTGGAAAGACAGACGTAAAGCTCAGGGGAAACCGACTGACAAGCCTAACTTTGTCATTTCAAGCGGTTTTCAGGTTGTTTGGGAAAAGTTCGCCCAACTTTGGCAAATTGAAATGCGCCAAGTACCTCTCACCTTGGACAAAACCACTCTGGACCCCGAAGAAGCACTGAAGATGTGTGACGAGAACACCATCTGCATCGTTCCCATCCAAGGTGTGACATGGACAGGTTTGAACGATGACGTGGAAGCGTTGGACAAAGCACTGGATGCCTACAACGCCAAAACCGGCTATGATATTCCTATCCATGTAGATGCTGCAACCGGCGGTTTCATCCTGCCGTTCCTCAATCCCGACACAAAATGGGACTTCCGCTTGAAATGGGTTCTCTCCATCAGCACTTCCGGCCACAAGTTCGGACTGGTTTACCCGGGACTGGGATGGGTAGTATGGAAAGACAAGAAATACCTTCCGGATGCCATGTCGTTCAGTGTCAATTATCTGGGTGCGAACATCACACAGGTTGGTTTGAACTTCAGCCGTCCCGCCGCACAGATTCTGGGACAGTACTACCAATTTATCCGTCTGGGATTCCAAGGATACAAAGCCATCCAATACAATTCCATGGAAATCACCAAGTACATCCACAGCGAAATAGCCAAGATGGCTCCGTTCGTAAATTACAGCGATGACGTAGTAAATCCTTTGTTCATCTGGTACATGAAACCCGAATATGCAAAGAACGCCAAATGGACTCTGTACGATTTGCAGGCTAAATTGCAGCAAAGCGGCTGGATGGTTCCTGCCTACACCTTGCCGGAAAATATCCAGAATTACGTGGTTATGCGTGTTGTGGTACGTCAGGGATTCAGCCGTGACATGGCGGATATGTTGTTGAACGACATCAAGAATGCCATCTGCGAGTTCGAGAAACTGGAATATCCCACTCCTACCCGCATCGCCCAAGACAAGAATATCGCTGTAAAAGGTACTGTGTTCACTCACAATGCCCATAGCAACGCCGCTAAAAAATAAGCATAGATAACAATAATGCAACCATCCGCCGTTAAGGTAGATGGTTACTTCAATCAAATTAATTTATGGAAAGAACTATAACTATCCAGCAAATAAAGGATGTTGCCCAGGAGGCTTACAATCTGTACAAGGACAATACAGACGGTAAGAACGCCGACTACATCCCTTATCTGGCAAATATTGATCCCAAACTGTTCGGGATCAGTATCTGTCTGATGAACGGAGAAATCATCCAACTGGGTGACTCTCAGTACCGTTTCGGTATCGAGTCCGTTTCCAAGGTGCTGACCGCCATCCTGGTACTCCGCCAATACGGTGCTCCCAAGGTGCTCGAAATGATTGGCGCCGATGCTACCGGACTGCCGTTCAACTCCATCATGGCCATCTTGTTGGAAAACGACCATCCGTCCACCCCATTGGTAAACGCCGGCGCCATCTCGGCCAACAGTATGGTGCAACCCGTAGGAAACAGCGATGCCAAGTGGAAAGCCATCGTAGACAATATGACCGAACTATGCGGAAGTACCCCGCAACTGATCGACGAACTGTACCGGTCAGAGTCGGCGACAAATTTCAACAACCGTTCCATCGCCTGGCTATTGAAAAATTATAACCGTATCTACGATGACCCCGATATGTCGCTCGACCTCTACACCCGCCAGTGTTCCATGGGCATCACTGCAGAACAGTTGTCCATCTGTGGAGCCACCATCGCCAACGAAGGATTGAACCCGAACACCAACAAGCAAGTGTTCGACAAAGCCCTCTCCCCGAAAATCACCTCCATGATAGCTACCGTAGGTTTCTATCAGCACACAGGCGACTGGCTTTACACTTCGGGAATTCCTGCCAAGACAGGCGTAGGAGGCGGTGTCATGGGCGTAATGCCGGGTGTCATGGGCATTGCAGCCTTCGCGCCTCCTCTGGATGACGCCGGCAACTCCGTGAAAGCACAGCTTGCCATCAAGCATATTATGAACAAACTGGGCATGAACGTATTCAATGGCCATCGCATCCACGTGCAATAATCCATTTCGTTCCCATAGGAAAACCGGTATTTCTCTCACTCCGAGAGGAGTACCGGCTTTTTAATTAAAAATTTTTTCCGCTAAAATTTCTCACACTCTTACATTATGCCTATCTTTGCACTGACAAATTCATCATATTATGAAGAACAAAGTCATCCGTAAAGAACCGGACCAATGACGAACTCACGCAGAGAAACCATTGGAGTTCCCTTGGCGGAATATTTGAAAGAGAAATGCTGGAACAGCCCAAAGCGCCCGATGACGTTGATTATGGAATTGAATTAACTATTAAATAACTTTATGAGTAACAAATCAAAAATCGAGATTTGCGCCAACTCCGTGGAAAGTGCTGTGAAGGCACAACAAGCCGGTGCTTATCGTGTAGAACTATGTGCAGGTATTCCGGAAGGCGGAACAACCCCGTCTTTTGGTGAAATCCGTATGGCACGCCAATTATTGAACCAAACAAAACTGCATGTCATTATCCGTCCCCGTGGCGGAGATTTCCTATATTCTCCTATTGAACAAGAAATCATGCTGCATGATATTAAAGTGGCACGCCAGCTGGGTGCGGACGGTGTGGTATTCGGCTGTCTTACCGCAGAAGGCTATGTCGATGTGCCTCTGATGCAGAAACTGATGAATGCGGTAGGCGAGATGAGTGTCACCTTCCACCGTGCTTTTGATATGTGCAGCAATCCCAAAGAGGCCTTGGAACAGATTATCGGACTGGGTATAGACCGGGTTCTTACTTCCGGACAGGAAGCTACCGCCGAAAAGGGAATCCCTCTTCTGAAAGAATTGGTGGAACAGGCCGACGGACGGATCATCATCATGCCGGGATGCGGTGTGAATGCCGGTAATATCCGTAAGATTGCCGAAGAAACCGGAACTTCGGAATTTCATTTCTCCGGACGGAGCAGCGTAGACAGCGGCATGATTTATCGTAACTCAAAAGTATCCATGGGAGGTACTGTAAAGATAGAAGAGTATCTGAAAGACGTTACCAATCCTGACAAAGTAAAAGCCGCCTTGTCCGAACTGGCAATGAAAGACGAAAACGACAAAGCACTGGAAAAGAAAAACAAAAGCCTCAACCCCAAGAAATCAAAGAAAGAGGATGACTGGGACGATGAGGACGATGACTTGGATGATGACAAGTAAACAGATAAGCATAAACGCTATCAATATATTTAACGCGGATATTCAGTTTGCAAACTTGAATATCCGCGTTACTTTTTGTTTATACTGAATCCTACAGCTTATGTATCACCTTCATCAGCTGCTCACCCAGTCCGATGGTATATCCTTGTGACACGAATACCACCCGGTTAAAGGTATCCCCAATGATAAACATAGGCAGGATAGTCTTGTTAGACAACTTCATGCCTTCTGCAATCTGCTTCTGGATGGAACCGTCCACATCAATACCGTAAGTAATGGTAGCCGGTAATCCGGGGAATTCCTGCGGGCGGAACTTCTTGTACTGCTCCTCGTTGGGGAACAACAGCACGATTCCTCTGCCCCATTCATCAAACTCCTTACCCAATGCCGCAATATCACGCAAGGCATGGTTCGTAGGTTCTTGTCCGGCACCCAGTACGGCTACAATGTAGTAACCACGTCCTGTAGTGGCAAGAATAGACTTCAGTTCATCGCTATCTATCGGTTTATAAGTAGATTCCGAGTTGAAGTTACCGATCACCTGAATATCATCCTTACTTTCACGCATCACCAAGTCCACCGTAGTCGTTTCCCCCGGCTTGATGGTAAAGAAAGTCAGCTGGGACAATACGCCGCCGTTGGCCAGACGAGTACCGGTCACCATCACATAATTGCCGGCATCCAGTGCCGTTCCGTTCTTCAACAGATTAGCCCAAGTAGCACCGCCACCCATATCAATATCGCCTTCATCATAATTCAGCAATTTCAAGGTTCCGGCAGGAGTCAGTCTGGAAATAGAGAAATGAGAATAATACTTCGGGTCGGCCAAAGACTTGATCGGCGTATATCTGGCAATAAACTTGCCGGTAGGCGCACTGGCCTGTTCCATCGCCTCAAAGTTCACATCAACAGTACCTTCATCACCCATCAACTGCACTTTTCCGGTCACTTCGTCTATACGTGCAGGAATACCCATGCTGCGTGCCATGGAAACAAAGAAGATATCACGGCTGTGCGCATCGGCTGTACGGGCCTTCCACACCCCTTCCGGAGTAATCGGAGAACCGCCCAGATTGCAATCCTTGTCCACACGGATATTTTCGGCAACCCATGCAACCAGCTTCATCGGATCGGCAAGGTAAGCCTCACGCTCCTGTTCGGGCACTGCTTTCTCAAAGAATCCTTTGTACGGAGTAATCATTTCGTTGCTCACACGCGGATTACGCACAAATCTGCGGAAATAATCGGCATTGGCGCACAGATGTGAATTCATCATGTGGTCTATCAACACTTCGGAACTTACATCGCGAAGGTCTTTGGCGGAAATCTGCTGAAGCAGGTCAATGCCGCCCTTCTTTGACTTGTCCGAACGGAGACGGGCCATAAAGTCACGGATGGTTTCGTGGTTACCACGTGATGCCACCAGCAATTTGGCAACAACATCCTCATCCAACTGATACTCTTTAGCGAAATGACGGGCCGATTCATCCGTCATGAACGTAGCCACGTAGGCATTGCGGATAGAGTCCTCCAAGGCCATGCGGCGATTGTTCTCCGCACGTTGTTCGGGAGTCACTTCGGGCATATTGGCGCCTTCCACCGGAGGAATGATATCCATATCCAGTGTATAAGCCTCGCCGGCCGTCTTGTCCAGTTTCACGGTCAAGGCATTGTCTTTTCCGAAAGACAGTTTGGAGTAACCGAATTTTCCATCTTTGGAAGCCCATACCAGCATATCCCCTTTTCCGGCTGTCAGGAACGTCTTGCCGTCCGCATCCGTCCAGCGGTCTGTGTGCCAGCATTTCTGCCAGTTTTCCACCCACTCCCAATTCTCCTGCCACCACGGTGACCAGATGCCCCAGGACGCCGAGGTCACCTGCTCCTTTTCTGGAACAGACGCCGGCCTGAAGCCGTTGTTGCGGTCATCCGCCAGGGGATTGGGCGGGTCATTGCCGTCCAGATCCACGATATTGCAGGTGATGGTACCCTGCGCCGAGCCGCCGCCGTACACGCTGACGGAAATCGTTATGACGCAGGGTTCCGCGGGAGTACGCCAGCGCACCCATGCCAGCTGGCTGTCACCATCCGGGTAGTAGACATTACTGACAGTGTAAGTCCTGCCCTGAATGTTAAAGCGTACCGATACGGGGTTATCCGGGTCGGACTGTCCGCCGCGCACCTCTACAGAGGTGATAACTTCTGTGTTGGTACGGTATTCGTAGTCATATTCGCCGGGTTCGGGCGGCGTGGTCACCTCGTTGAAGCGGACGATGCCGATACCAAGAGAGGAGATGATGTCGCCGTTGGATGCCTTCTCTGTGCGGCTGCCGGACCATGCGGTGTAGCCGAGATCCGCTTCCTCCAGAAAAATCGCCAGCGGCAGATTTTTATGGGTGAGCGTACCCAGCTTCTTTCTAAGATCTCCGTTGACGATCTGGTCATACAGCGCCGCTTCCGTGGCGGTCATGGCGAACTGTTGGCCGTTATAGCAAAGATAGGCCAGCGGCTCTACTACGATTCTGTAATCTCCACTGATAAGCAAATCAAAGTCGATTCCAACATATCCGGCAATCGCTCGGATGACCTGTTCATCGGTGAAATAGCTGCGAATCGCGGCGATGCTGGCTTTACTGCTGCCGGTGGAGATGATCTTGGGCAGCTTCTGCGTTGGCTGCACGCAGACATAGCCACCCACCGCGGGAGATAAGGTTCTCCCAGCATTATAGGAGAGCTTGGACACTTTTCCGAAATGAGCAATGTTTGCGTTGGGCTTCTGATTGCTCCAATCCACCACACTTCCAATAACTGCTCTGTTGTCAGCATGAATGACAGATAATCTCACTCCGTCCATGCCGGGATTCCAGTAGTTGGTCTTTGTGCCGTCCCCCATGCCGCTGCCGCCGCTGTCCATGTTACCGTCCCCTGTGGCATAGGCGGGAATAGCGGCGGATATCGCTATCACCAATGCCAGCAGCAGGGATAATATCCTTTTCATACGCATTCCTCCAGTCGTGAAGATAAAAAGAGACACGGCCGTTTCTCAGCCGTGTCTCTCTTGGAAGGGCGCGATCAGCCGCCCATGATACCGATCTTGTTGCCGTTCTCATAGATGTCCTGCCCATCGATGACTGTGTTTGGACCGCTGGGCGTGATGTAGCCGAAGCCCGGAACATACACCTGTCCGGCATCATTGGTGCTGCCGCCCGCAGGCTCTGTGGGCTGGGGCTTTACCTCAGTCTGCTCCGGCTTGTAGGTGGGCGGCGTTTCCTTGTTGCGGTCCGCGTCCGGCACATCATCCGCCGCATGGTCCTTCTCCGTCTTGCCGGGATGCTCCGGCGCGTCCGGCTTGGTGGGCGCACCCTGAATGGCCTGCTCTGTACCGGAGCTGTCCGCATCCCTGCCGGGATCATGCTGTTCGTCATCCGTCTTGCTATCCACCTTTACCTCTGGATCGCTGATGTTCACAACCGGATCTTTCGTGTCGGGTGTATCGTCCGGGATGGCGGGGTCGATGGGCATGGGTACCGCCGCAAGGCGGCTGACGATCCCCACCACCAGTGCCGCACAGAGCAGGACGCCTGCCGCAATGAGGATGATGCGTTTTGTTTTGTCTGTCATAATCGAACTCCTCCTTTGTAGGGGTCAGTGGTTTTTCTTATCCCGAACATACCACAGCTGTCTCCGGAAGTCTACCGAAAGAAGCAAAAAGAACTAAAACTTCGGGATATACTTGGCCTGCACCTGCAGATTTAGGCTCACGGGCGGCAGCACACGTCCGGCAAAGCGGGTGGGGACCTCCAGATGGAGGGTGGCGGTTGCGAGATACCCCTCGCTCCGGCCTGATGCGATGGCGTTGTTGGAGATATGAACGGACAGGTCGGAGATCGTATACTCCAGCTCATTTCCGGCGTATTTCATGTAGCCTTCGCCATCTGTGGTAAGGCCGAGGATATAGGACAGGTTGCCGTAGATATCACCGGCGTCGATGGACTCGAACCACTCGCCGTCCCCCTCCGGAAACCAGCCTGCGGCATAGCCCTCCCGCACAGAGTGGTACACATCGTCATAGTTCTCATTGACCGTGGCAATGACCGCCTGCTGCACCGCGTCCCGCACGCCCTGCACGATGATGTTCACCCGGAAATATTCCGCTATGACCATAAAGAGCATGAGCAGGCAGAGTGTCACAGCGATGACCATGGGATAGCCCTCACCGGAGCGGGAGCGAAAAAGCAGCTTTCTCATTTCCAATACACCTCCGATCTGCCGCTGGCCTGTGCCGTCAGCTCAATGGGGAAGCTGCCAAGCCCACCGAAGCCGATGTCCACATCCATGGTCAGCGTCACCGGCACCTCCTCATTGAGTTGGATGCGGCCGGTACGGGACCAGCGGATGTCCGGGTCGATCTCCAACCGCTCAGACAGCACCTGCGCGCGTGAGGTCGTTTCACTCCCAACTCTGCCGGTGATCTCGGCTTCCCGCACCAGCTCGGCGGCGAAGGTGTCAAGCTGCTGTTTCGCCACATACACCGGCAGCACCTTCACCGCCAATGCGATCACCAGCATGGCGCAGAGGATGAGGACACAGGTATCGATGTAGCCCTCGCCGGAGCGTTTCTTCCATTTGTTTCTCATCCGAACAGCCCTCCCATCGAGGTGAGGATCTGCATGAGGATGACCACAATGTAGATGAGCATAAAGCAGACCAGCATGACGAAGGAGTACACACGGATCTTGGGCGGGATCTTCGCCGCCTGCGCCTTGAGCCGCTGAAGCTCCAGCTGTTTCATATCGTGGGAGAGCATCTGAAAATAGATGCGGCCGTCATCGCCGCGCAGGACGCCGATGAGCCCTCGCACGATGTCCGAGAGCATGGGCGACGCCAGCCTGCCCTCGAAGCGAACCAGTGCCGCCTCGTAAGAGGATGAGCGCATATCCGCCGTCAGTACATCCAGCTCACGGGCGAAGTCGGGACCGGCGTGACGCTTATAGTTTTCCAAGATCGTCAGCACGTCGCGGCTGGCTCCCAGCTCCTACTCCACTGTGGCAACAAAGCGGGGCAGCTCACCCTCGATCTTCTCGCGGCGTTCGGTGACCTTTTCCTCCGCCTTGCGGCTCTCCTTGAAGTAAAGCAATATCGACAGCAGCACCACGATGGGCGAGAGCAGAGGAAAGATCAGCAGACACGGAATGACCGCCAGCAGCGCGGCGGCAGGCTTGAGGATGGTATAGGCAAAATAGACCTCCGGCGTCATGTCCATGCCGGCGGCACTCAGCGTGCGCTCCATGCGGTGACGCTTGTATTCATCCATTCGGATAAACTTGGAGAGCTTGATGGCCCAGCCAAGGAAGAGGGCGTCCAGCGACTTCATCCGCTTTTTCTCGGTTCGCCCTGCGGACAGGAGGGCCTTCTCCGTGGAGAGACGGGGCAGCTTCAGAATGTCCGCCAAGATGAAGAACAGTCCCGCGGCAACAGCCACGCCGAAAAGGAACAGTAAGATCGTCATGTCCGTCACCTCCGATATTCAATGGGCTGGGTCAGCTTGACCACTCTGGCAAAGGAGAGAAAGATAGCGGCGGCACAGACCGCCAGCACTGCCTTGCCGGGTACGGTGGTCATCAAGGCTGCATACCAGTCCTTGTTGAGAAAGTACAGCAGAGGGATATTCAGCACCACCAGCGCCGCCATGGAGATGAATTCCTTACGGGGCGCGAACACGAGATTCTCCAGCTCCCCATTGATGATGCGCATATCCGAGAGCTTTGCCACAATGGGATTAAGGGTGCTTTTCATGCTGTGGTCATACTGGCAGGCGGAGAGTGCCTCGCACCACTCCCGCCACACTTCATTGTCAATGGCAGACTTCAGCTCCGCCAACGCCGCATTCATATCCGGGTCGATGTGCTTGATGCGGGTGAGGAAGCTGCGGAACACACCTTGCACAGGCGGGTTTAGGTAGTTGATGTTCTCCTCCACGGCGGTCTGCAGATCCTCACTGCGGAGGTATGCCGTGGTGATGATAGAAAGTGCTGTTTCCAGCTCGGCGGTAACAGCTTTCCTGTAGTGTCCGGCCGTGAGCTTGATGTACCAAAAGGGCAGGAACATCATGCCGGCCGCCAGCACCGGCACCAGCAAGAGGTTATTTATGATGATGGCGATGCCCGCACCCACGGCAAAGAGCAGCAGGGATGCCGCACACAGCACGGGAAAGCGTTCCTCCTTGCCGGTGGCTTGCAGGACCGTCTGCGCTTCCGATATCTCACGGCGGAAGAGGCCGGGCTTTTTGCGATGAGTGGTTTCGTTGATCTCATCCCGGATGCTTTTGGGCCCGGCGGTCAACCGGCGGAACACACCCAGCGTGAAGTCCATGGGCGAGATACGGAAGATAAGAAATGCGCCGGTGATCATGCCGACGCACGCAGTCAGCAGCAGGGCTGTCAAGTGGCGTTCACCTCCTTTTCGGGTTTCAAAAGAGCCTGCAGCTCCTCGTTGGGCATACCGTTTTCCAGCAGGCGTTTGCGCAGACTCACGGAGATCTCGTTCACCTGCGTGTGATGTCCTTCGATGACGAATTTGCCGTCCTCCATGTGATTCTCCGTGATAACATAGCGGAATAGCGTGTTGTAGCGGCGATCCCCATTGGGCAGGATCTCACATTCCATGATCTCCATCATGCGGCGCTGCTTGTTCTCCAGCTGCTTGCAGAAGACCACGATGGGGTATGCCTCCGTCACATAGCTGAGAAGCGTTTCGCCCGACATATCCACGGCTCGCTTACACAGGGACACCATGCGGCGGTAGGTCGCCTCGCAGGAGTTGGAGTGGATGGTGGTCAGCACCGCCACGCCCACGCGGGCGGCCTCCTGCGCGGCATTGGCCTCGGCGCCGCGCATCTCACCCACCACCAGGATGTCCGGGTTGAAGCGCAGGCAGATATCCACCAACGCGATCTGATCGATCCGCTGACGCTCATTTTCGCTGTCACGTGTCAAGGTATGGACCACCGAGTTGGTCACCTTACCGTTTTCCTCCCGCACCAGCTCCAGCTCACGGGAGCCGTTCTCAATGGTGAAGATGCGTTTGCTGTCGGGGATCGTGGTCAGCAGCCAGCCTGCCGCCGTGGTCTTGCCGGAAGAGGTGGCTCCCGCCACACAGATGGAGATCCCATAGCGTAAAAATACGGAAAGCCAGTCCAGCATTTCCTCTGTGGCCGTACCGCTGCGCAGCAGATCCTCACGGCTGAGATTGTGGCGGTTGACGATTCGGATGGAGGCGGCAACGCCCACATCCTCATCCACCACGGGGGATTTCATAGCGGCGATACGGGTGTTGCGGGTCAGGTGTCCCGTGACCAGAGGGCTGGCGTTGTCCAGCACCATGCCGGAGGCGTGGAGCATTCGTCGGATGACGGCAAGCGCGTGTTCCGGCGAATCGAAGTGTTCCGTGAGCTTTTCGCTTCGACCGTCCGAATACTGCACCTCGATATCCCGCCACGAGTTGATGTTGATCTCCTCAATGCCGTCGGCGTAGATATAGCGGGTCAGAAAGCCGAACTCCGCCATCTCGGAATAGATGGCGTCCACCAGCTCCGTCTGCGTCATGCCTGCTACGGCGATACGCTGGTCCTGCAGGTACTTGGTGATGTAACGCATGAGCTGTTCCTTGGAGTCCTCGCCGCCTTCGGTGATGAGTGCGGCGTAGGCGCCGGAGATGTATTCCTGCACTTCCTGCAGCACGGAATTGAAGTCCCTGCCCTCTGCCGACGGGGTAAAGAACAGGTTGTGCGCCCGTCCGAGCGTACCAATGTCGGTGTTCAGAGTCCGCTGCGGCGTGTCGTCCACCACTACAGGGACGACCTCCGGCTCCGAGGTGACCTGATATTCCGCCGCGTCCCGCCGCTGCGCGGCTGTGGCAAAGACCGAACCGTTTCGCTTTTCGCCAAGAGCCATATTAAAACACCTCCCCAGGCGCACACATTTTCTGCGGAAAATGCCTGCTCACTTCGTTCGCGGTGCGCCTCCAAAGGGGGACCAGTCCCCCTTTGGGGAACCCCCTGCTCTCCGAGGGGGACGATAAGTTTTCCTTTCTCATTTTCAAAACACCTCTGCAATGATGCGCTCTAACTCCTTGCGGAAGGATCGGCTGTCCTTGAGGGTGAGGTCGGCAAGAAGGTTGCCCGCCAGATACTGCTCCTCCAGCTCCTGCGAATAGGGCAGCACGAAGGTCGTGTCGCCCAGCACCTTGCCGATGTGGTCCGCTGCCTGATAGGGCTTCACATTGGATGCCACCTTATACTGCTTGTCCATGTCCCACTCGGGCCCGTCCAGCAGCGGGAGCTGACTTGCAAAGTAGTTGACGCTCTTGGGGTCGCAGTTGGCAAGGCGCAGGATACTGTCCGCCTCCATCAGCGCCACGGCGGAGAGGATGTCATTGGCGATGTAGCTGCCGCAGTCCACGATGACATAGGGCGCGATCTGACGCAGGCCGTCCAGCAGCTCTACCACCTGCTTCTGCGTAAAGGGCGGAGTGCTGTACTCGTTCTGCCGTTCGAGCAGCCCCAATACCGCAAGGCAGCTGTTGCGCTTAAAGGTGACAAGGTTATGCTTGATGAGGTTCTCGCTGATACGGGCGGCTGCCAGGACGCCGGCAAGAGAGCCTTTGCTCTCCAGAGCGTCCGCGGGACAGATGCACGGCAGCATGGGAGCGGCCATGTCACAGAGCAGAAGGATGACATTTTTCTTTCTGGCGGAGAGCATTTTTGCGATTTTCACCGCCGTTATTGTCTTTCCGCTGCCGGGACTGCCCCAGACCGCCAGCATACCGCCGCTGTCATTCTGCTCCTCCGGCTTCTCTGTGTCGCGCTGAAAGATGCTGGCCTTTCTGAAATTCATCCTGTCACCTCACTCTCCGGTGTGGCTGCGGTAGGATCGGCGGCTTCGCCCTCCTCAATGGGATCTTCCTCCGGCTCTGCGTACAACTCCTCAATGAGTTTGTCCTGTGCCTCAATGAACTGCTTTGCACCGTCTGCCGTGCCGCGGTAGACGAGCGCTAAATGGAGCTTGGCGACCTGTTCCAGCTCCGCCAGCACCTTGGCCTGCTCCGGCAGGACAAGGAAGGTCACAGTAGAGGGCAGCTCCTTCTCGTCACCCTTCGCTTCACCGGTATTGGCGTCATAGCCGGTGCTGGCGGTAACGCTGATGATCTCCACATACTGCAGTTCAGCAGGAATGGAAGTTTCACCATCCTCTGGGTAGTCCGCCACAATGACCGATACGATGTCGCCGCTCTGGAGCTTACCGGACAGTCCTGTGGCGAAGCTCTTGATGGTGACGGAGATGGCCTGCTTCGTGCCGTCCAGATTATAGAGATACGCATTTTCGGCGGCAGGCGCGTCCGAGAGCTTGGCGGCGAGAATATAATCGCCAACGGCAAGGTCCGCCTTGGCGTATTTGCCCACCACATTGTCTTTCGCGGTCATAAGGCCGGAGGGGAGATTATAGGAGCCGACCTCGGCCGTGGCGACCATGTCCTTGGTGATGAGCTCACCGGCGTGAATGTCCTTTGTAACGCGGACGATCTCCGCCTTCTGACTGATCCCCTGATTGAACAGCGGCGTGATGCCGAAGCAGATCACCAGCGCCAGTAGAATGCAGATGACGCCGATGACCGTGCGGTTTTTGAAAATACTCATGGAGCAAGTCCTCCTTTGTTTTAGATGATATATGCGGTAAAGAAGCCCGCTGCAAGGAATGGCGCGAATGGATAGCTCTCCAGTGGGCGCTCTTGCCTGCGGATCTTGTGCAGGGCGGCTATTGCGAGGTAAAAAAGGCAGTACAGCAGCAGTGCCAGCACCAGCCCGGCGACTCCGCGCAGAAAGCCCAGCAGGAAGCCGGAGGCGGCGATGAGGAACGCATCTCCCATGCCGCCGCGTCCTCTCCGGCTTGCCAGCCAAAATGGAACGGCCAGCGCCAGGCCGAGAAGCCGGGCGGGGCTGAAGGAAATCAGCCCCGCCCCTGCGATGACGATACCGGAAAGGTCATAGATCTGCCTGCGCCGGAGATCCGTCCATGCCGCGCTCATAAGTCCGATGAGGAACAGCGTCCCCTGCAGGACAGATGCCACGGATCAGCCGCCCAGTGCGCCGGCGTAGTTGAACATATCCTTGATACGCTGGTTCAACGTGGGCATGACCACATCGCCGAACAAAGCGTAGAGGCCCGCCAGCAGCAGCGCGCCCAGCACCACGGCGATGAGGATCTTGACGGCGGTGTCGATGTAGCCCTCACCGGAGCGGCGGGTGGCGGCAAGGCGGATGGCCTTGGTGCGGATGGAATTGGCGGTGTTCTTAATAATCTTCTTCATGTGATAATTTCCTCCTACAAGTTATATGTTTCGTATTGTGGGTGACTTACATGACCTGCTCCGCGGCGGGAGCATTGTCCGGCTGCTGGGCCTGCCCGAGCGACTGCTCGTAGGCGTTCAGCACCGCATCGTTGAACTGCTGGCGAGCCTCCTTCGTGCAGGGGAAGCAGATGTCGCGGTAGTCCCCATGGCTGTCCTTGTACTGCGGCATGGCGACAAAGGGGCCTTTCTCGCCGCGGATGACCTTCACGCCGCGAATGGCGAATACGCCGTTGATGTCCACATTGGCGTTGGCGAGGGTGTACTTGCTGTCCTTCACGGGATAGACTCGGACATCGAAGGACACGGCGAACCGGCTTTCCTGCGCGGGAACGGGAGTGCTTGCTTTGTTCTGGCTCTTGGGCATTTTTCTTTCCTCCTATTTCTGATATTGATATGAAAAAAGCACCCGGCCGGGTGCTCAATTCACGGACACAGCTCCATTTCCTGCCGCGGCGCGAACTCGATCTGCCGGAAGCCGACACGGTCGCAGTAGTAGAACTCGCTGCCGTCGGCGTCGTACAGCTCCAGCACATCCGAGATGCCGATGGGTCTGCCGTCGTAGCCGGGAACCGGGTCGCGGAAGAGCGTGTAGATCTCCTCCGGGTCATTGGTCCCGACCAGACCGTCATAGACTTTTTCGTAGTGCCTGCGGTCGGGCTGTCCGAAACGCTCCAGCAGGGCTTCATACGGGATGAAGCGCATATTGATGGGGCTGTCCCGCGTGAGCTGCCACACACGGCAGCTTTTCAGGGGCGGAGCCTCCGGGTCGAAGCGGCCGCCCCTCTGCCCCAGCAGGAGGCGGTCATAGACACCGTCCTCCCAGCGGATGGGAATTGCCTGCTTTTGCAGAAAACGCTCCAGCTCCTGCGTTTGGAACATGGTGTCCACCACCGCCTCCTTTCCCGCGATGTATCCGGCAGGGTTGCCGTAGCAGAGGATGCGGTCATGGTTATCGATAAAGATTCGCTGCACTTGTTTCACCCCCAATCATTCCAATTTCATTTCACCTGTGGTAGTTTTCTCCTGCCGGGGCGCAGTCAGCTCCGCCAGCTTTTCCTGCGCCCATTCGGGCAGGAACTGCTCGTCCAGCACACCGATGAACTCATCTCGATTCCAACGAGTCATCTCGCCGTCGCCCAGACAGGTGCAGCGTACCGAGCGCCCAATAGCGTGGGGGCTGCATCCGAAGCCATCATGGGCATACCAGAGTTGGTTTTCCTGACTCCAACAGGATTCCTTGAGCGTATCTGGCGACAGCACCAGCACCTTGCCGGTGAAGTCCTGCTCGGCGCGGTCACCGACGCAATGCTCCGCACCGAAGAGATTTAACGCCTGCACCGCCTTGCGGTAGAGACTGACGAAGCCATCCAGCACGGCCGGATGGCTTCGGACAACAAAATCGCTGTTGTGGTTGAGATCTGTGGGAATATATATCTTCTCTGCCCAATGCTTGTTGGCGTAGCTGAAACGCC
>OHQT01000538.1_pt1 | contig 19734 bp, 19 predicted proteins | sample 1578221 | NCBI WGS metagenome assembly OHQT01 (sample SAMEA3879547, study PRJEB24766) | human gut metagenome | biome: human-associated habitat; feature: feces | place: USA | collected 1985/1987
AATTGCTCCGCCTTTATTGGCGCATGGGTGCAGACATCTGTGAGAAACAGAAATCTGCCTCCTGGGGAGACGGATGGCTTAAAGAACTAAGCCGTGAACTAATGACAGAATTTCCTGATATGAAAGGGTTCTCTCATAGAAACTTGCAATACATCAGACAATGGTATCTCTTTTATAATCAAGAAAATACAATTGTGCAACAAGTTGTTGCACAATTAGAAGATGTAAATGTGCAACAACCTGTTGCCAAATTAGACGATGATATGAGGCAACAACCTGTTGCACAAATCAGCGAGGATGTTTTCTTCTCCGTTCCATGGGGACATCATTTGTATATCATATCACAGTGCAAGGATGTAAGTCGTGCCGTGTTCTACCTAAAAAAAACAGTTGAAAATGGTTGGAGCCGTGCTGTTCTGCTTAATTACCTTGATACCAACCTATATGAGCGACAAGGCAAGGCCGTGAATAATTTCAGTCGTCTGCTACCAAAACCGCAAAGTGACCTAGCTCTACAGACACTCAAAGACCCCTATAACTTCGATTTCCTCACACTTGACGGTGAATACAGAGAACGGGAGTTAGAACACGCTCTTACTCATAACGTCACACGGTTTTTGCTTGAGTTAGGCACAGGCTTTGCTTTTGTCGGGAGTCAAGTTCCCTTGCAAGTGGGAGAAGACACCGTATATCCCGACTTGCTTTTCTATCATCTGGAGCTACGATGCTATGTGGTCGTAGAGTTGAAGGTCACAAAATTCAAAGGTGAGCATTTGGGACAATTAGGTGTGTATGTGAGTGCAGTCAACCACATCAAGAAGAAACCGACTGACAATCCAACTATCGGATTGCTCATCTGCAAGACGAAGAATAACGTGATGGCGCAATATGCCCTTGAATCAACAAACCAGCCGATAAGCATCTCTGAATATCAGCTGTCAAAACTCATGCCTGAGCATATTCAAAGCCAATTGCCTACTATTGAAGATATAGAGGCCACGCTTTCTGATAATGACGACAATGCAGATTCTTGAAGTCGCAATTTGCGACATCAAGGTATTTAATGTAAAAGAATAAAGAATGACAACTATGGCAGATAATAAAGATAAAAAAGTCCTTAATGTTCCCCATTTGAGATTTCCAGAGTTTACGGAAGAATGGAAAAGGAAAAGGTTTAAGGATGTATGCAATATAACAACAGGCAATAAGAATACCCAAGACAAGTCCGATGACGGAATTTATCCTTTTTATGTTCGTTCGCAAATTGTTGAACGAATTAACTCATGGACTTTTGACGGAGAGGCTATTCTAACTGCTGGTGACGGTGTAGGTGTTGGCAAGGTTTTCCATTATTCCACAGGGAAAATTGGTGTGCATCAGCGCGTTTATATTCTGAGCGATTTTAAATGTGATGGTAAGTATCTATATTCATACTTCGCAGGGAATTTTTATAATCGTGTCAAGCGAATGAGTGCTAAAAACTCAGTAGATTCTGTAAGAATGGAGATGATTGCAGATATGCCCATTTCTTTGCCATCTAATGAAGAACAAAAGAAAATAGGCCATTTGCTGGCATTACTTGATGAACGTATTGCTACCCAAAACAAAGTCATTGAGAAACTGGAATCCTTAATCAAGGGACTAAATAATTCTTTATACTATAGATATGGTGATGGTATAAGGACTTCTTTTGCGGGATTAGGATATTCGTACTCGGGATTATCAGGAAAGTCAGCTATGGATTTCGGGAAAGGGAAACCGTTCATTACATATTTGAATGTCTATTCCAACAATGTCGTGAATGATAACGACTATCAATATGTACAAATAGACGAGGGCGAGAAACAGAATGTTGTTCAATATGGTGATGTATTGTTTACTCTCTCTTCTGAAACACCAGAGGAAGTTGGGATTGGGTCTGTTTATTTAGGACAGGATGAGGTGTATTTGAATAGCTTTTGCTTTGGAATCCATATCGTGAACGAGGAACTGGCTTATTCACCATACATATCATACTACGTTTCTTCTACTCCGTTTAGAAAGTTCATATATCCGTTTGCACAAGGAAGCACACGGTTTAATCTTTGCAAGGCAGACTTTGAGAAAGCATGCATTACTTTGCCATCTTTGGATAATCAAAAGCGAATACACTCAGTATTGAACAGTGTAGCAATGAAGATAAGCACCGAAAGAGCGATGCTTGAACAGTATGTAACTCAAAAACAGTATCTTCTCCGTCAAATGTTTATATGAACATCAGACGGAGTAAGTATTGCTTCTGGCTATTCAAACTGATGAAAACTTTCTGTTCTATCAATAGTTTGGCATCTATAGCCTCCAACATCTTGGCATATCTAAGTTGCTTAGAATATGATAAACAGAATATCTTGGCTTTGCTGTAATCTTTGAAATAAATATGTGGAATAGCCATTCCTGTTTTGTATGGTTCAAAGTTGAACACTTTCAGCATGTAGTATAGGAACTGAAGTGAGTAATCCTGTTTGGCAGTTAAGATATTCAAGGTTCCAGTTGCTGAACATTTTCCTTTTACATAGGCAACAGAACCAACTCCAGAGCCGTCCTTTACAATATAGATTGCTTCGTCAGGTGTGTTATAACTATCAAGAAACCCCACAATCCCATTTGCTCCATAAACAGGATAAGGTCCTAAATCTGACACTTCACTTTCTTGCAATGTTGAGGATGTACATTCAAGACATTCTTTTAAGCAAACATTAGGCTTACCCATTCCAGCAACCCTATGCGCAATTCCCTTGATTAAGGATTAAGAAACTGAAATGTCCGCAATTGCAGAAACAGTATTCAACAACATGAAAGGTCACCTTACAAATCTTTCAGCTATTTGTAATATTGTAAAAGGCAAGCAAGTTAATGGAGAAGAGCTTTCTGAAAAAGGGAAATATTATGTTATGAATGGCGGCATCACACCGTCAGGCTATTATGACCAATGTAATACTCCTGCCAATACGATTTCAATAAGCGAAGGAGGAAACTCATGTGGTTATGTGCAGTACAATAAATCATCATTTTGGAGCGGCGGACATTGTTACACACTACAAGACATCTGTAGTGGAGTTGAGTCCCAATATCTCTTTCATTATTTGAAACGATATGAAAGCAACATAATGAATTTACGTATAGGAACAGGGTTGCCGAATATCCAAAAGAAAGATTTAGAGAATTTCAGAATCGAATTACCACCCTCTAATGTTCAAAAGGAAATCGCCACATGCTTAACTGCTATTGAACACAAAATATTGGTAGAAATCAATTGGCTGGATAGAGTCCAAAAGGAAAAAAAGCATTTACTTCGTCAGATGTTCATATAAACATCTGGCGAAGCAGATAATGCTTTTGTTCCACTAATTTGCAATGATAATGAGTCTCGATATCTATTTTATCCAATAAAACTGATATTTTCTTGCCAATTGTATGCTGTTCCTCAGAACTTGGGATATAAATTGGGATGTTGCATATACTCTCAAAAGATAGGCATTGGCGTACACTGCCTTCCAATCGTTTTTGCATTTCATAGAAGAAATAGCTTGTTGAAAAGAAATGTTCCATATACTCTGTTGCAACACCATTTTTCACTCTAAAGCATATATACATTGGGCTTACAATACCTGTATCAATGGTTGTCAATCGTGCGATAGAACCAACATTGATTCTTGCTGGATTGTAGGCAAAATCGTTCTTGTGAACAATCTTGTAGTTTGATGTGTCCTCACTCGCAATAATTCTATCTTCAAACTGTTCGCTCTGATTTATAAAACCCTGTTTATTGCTGACAGACAAAACCATATCAATAGACTTGTCTTTGTTCCTTTCTGAAATTTGCTCAATAACATCGCCTATGCGACATGGATGGTATGAGCGATTGCGATAAGCCCTTTCAATAATTGCGGACTTTAGTAATTTCAAATCCTCAATGACTTTGTTTTGGGTAGCTATTCGTTCGTCAATGAGAGACAATAGACGTGTTATCTTCTTTTGTTCCTCGATGACAGGATGATAAACTCTAATATGCTTTAAGTTTTCACCATACAGGTGTACGACTGAAACACCTTGGGCGACACGAGCGATGTCTTTTTTACGAGCACCATTAAGTTGATAGGCAAAGAATCCTCCATCATCATGTTTGAGTCTTATGATATTCAGATCTCCACCCAGCAGGATGTTATTAAATGGAACACACCGGGCTGTTGATATGTCTATAGCAGTTTCTCCAGAACATGGGATTATGACATCATTAGCCTTACTTTTAACCAGCGATGATGATTCCAGCTCTGTTCTGCTATATACCACACCAATAACTTCAGAATTGTACTTGGTGTAAAGTTCACCATACAATATGCAAGGAGAGCCTTGTTCAGATAATTGGTCTTTAGATATTCCACTGCCTTTTGTTATCTCTGAAATTTTGCCCAATGTAGTTTCTTCCCATTCCCCACTGAACTCCGGAAATCTCAAATGGGGAACATCGCTCATTATATTTCTCTAATTATAAGCACTTATCATTTTTTATAGAATTATGAGCAACAAAACGATTAGAGAAATTGCGGAGGCTTGGAAAGAGTACAAGCGTCCCTACGTGAAGCAGTCCACAATGGCTGCCTACGTGTTAATTCTGGAGAACCATGTTCTTCCTGAGTTTGGTGACAACGATTCGCTCCATGAGCATGAAGTTCAAGCATTCGTCTTGAAAAAGATCGAGCGTGGATTGAGTGTGAAATCGGTTAAGGACATTCTTATCGTCCTGAAGATGGTGATGAAGTTCGGGGTAAAGAACGAGTGGATGAACCACTATGAGTGGGATATAAAATATCCTGCCAACAACATGCCCAAGGAACTGGAGGTTCTCTCCGTAGCCAATCACAGAAAGATACTGGACTATGTGCGGCACAACTTCACCTTCATGAGCCTCGGCATCTACATCAGTCTGAGTACAGGATTGCGCATTGGCGAAATATGCGCTTTGAAGTGGAGCGACATCAATGTGGCTGACGGAACAATCACCGTGCAACGCACCATCGAAAGGATATACGTCGTGGAGGGTGAGAAGAAACATACGCAGCTTGTTATCAATACCCCGAAGACGGTGAACTCATGCCGGGAGATACCCATGAGCAAGGAGTTGCTGGCCATGGTGAAGCCAATGAAGAAAGTGGTCAATGGAGATTTCTATGTGTTGACCAACGAGGACAAACCGACAGAGCCACGCACATACCGCAACTATTACAACAGACTCATGGAGAAACTTGACATCCCGAAGTTGAAGTTCCACGGACTCCGGCACAGCTTTGCCACAAGGTGCATTGAGGCAGGATGCGACTACAAGACAGTAAGCGTACTGTTAGGACATTCCAATATCTCCACGACCTTGAATCTCTATGTTCATCCCAATATGGAGCAGAAGAAACGCTGCATCAACAAGATGCTTAAATCCTTGGGGAAGTAACACCTTTCATTGCAAAAAGACAGTATTTGTGGGCAATTCATGGTAAATAATTCTAATTCTTCTGTCCATTTGATTGAATTTGCGCTTTTCAAGCGTAACTTTGCAGATAAATTCACAAGTTGAATGGATAATAATATAGAATGGGATTCCTAAATAGCCTGTTTGGTTGCGCACTAACAAAATATGATGCACAGAAATACTTCGACTATGCCGAGAAACAGAAAGCCAAAGGCAATATAGTTGAAGCATTGAACTATTACGCCAAAGTCATCAATCATGGTGACCTTGGCGTAAAGCCATTTGTGCCCTACATTGAGTTGTGCATGGAACATGACGAATGGGAAAAGCTACCTGCTTGTATCAAAGTCTATCGAAAGAGGTTTCCGAAAGAAAACTCAGGGTGGATTGACAAGATTGAAAAGAAAACCATTGAGCAACTCAGAAGGCAAGGTCTATTGCCAATAGAGGTGAAGGAACAGCAAAACCCAAAAGGTCCAAAGATTTGTCCATCCAACCCGAAAACAGCAGATTTCCCCAAAGGCGAGAAAAAGGGACAGCAAAAGAAACCTTTCGTTCTCACTTTTCCAACGAATATCAAGCACCCGACACTCGGAGAACGCTATGACGAGTATTGTGCCAGTCTTCCTCCATTTGACTTTTATGAGGGTGATAACGAAGACAAAATCCCTGTGGATGCGGACATGGAAATCAGCGACTACCTGAACAGGTTGGCAGACACACTCGCATATTGTAGGGATGTTGAGAAGAAGCAAGGATTTGTGGCAGCGGAACAATACTATTTATTCCTTATCGGGCATCATCCTTGGGAACCTGATGCCTACGATGACCTGCTGGAACTGTATCGTAACAATGGCAAGAACGATGCGTTTGAAGCCTTGCGCCTTTATTCCATTGACCATTTCTCTAAGAGACGTGAACGGATGGAACGGCAACTGACCATACTTGCAGAACAGCAGGGAGTGAAAGAGATGGCAACGGAAGCCATAAGAAAAGGGGAAAAGGTCTCGTACTTCCGAGGGCTGTTTACCCTGTATGACCCTTTCCCCTGTATAGAACACTGGCAGCGACTGATGCCTATCTTCTCACGCTCCGAGTAGCCGACTTGGAAGGTTTGTTCCTGCTGGCATATCTGGCGGCACGATGGGCAAACCTCCACCAGTCCTCCTCATCATCTTTCTTTGGTTTGTCATCAGAAGACGAACCGCCACCTCCACCTGAATACATGGGAGTGGTAGCATCACCGATGGCGGCTGCCACCATTCCTGCGGCAGTGGAAATGACATCTTCCAATGTGCCGTCAAACAGGTCTTCAACGATAGTTCCCTGCACTCTCTCCAAAGCATAGGCAGTTGGCTTCGGCATGTTATCCAGGAATGTTCGCAAGCCAGAAAGCATATCATCGAAGATTGCCCCTTTGACCATCATGACGGAGTTACCCAGTTGTGCCTCCTTCATCCTTTCCACATTATTTGCCGCTTGTCTTACCGCAACCTCAGCATTAGCCTGCCGCTGGCGAAGCGATGCAATCTGGTTCTCGCATTGCATGAGTCGGCTCTTGCGGTCACGGATTTTGTCACCCAAGGCAATCTTCTGCTTCATCAGTTCTGATGTTCGTTCCTCATATTCATCCAGAGTGATTTTCTTGTTCTCCAAGTCCTGCTTCAAGGATTCAATCTGATGGCTAAGTCCATTGTATTGCAGTTCCAACTTGCTGATAAAGATTCTAAGCTCAATGGCACGATTTTCCAACTCCGGCAATTCACGCTTCAACTGATAGTACATCTGAACCTTGTCCTTATGCTGTGCGCCCGAAATCTCCACAGGGTCGCCACGCATCAACCCATATTTGCTGTTCACCTGTTCGTAGAGTTCCGTGTGCAGCTGCTTCATAATCTCCTGACCAGTTGCCTTGTCCTTACCGAACAGCCCTTTGTATGAAACCACAGGCCGTTCCCTGCCAGTCTTCTTTTCTGTTCTCATCACAACAGGAATGATGGTCGCATGGCAATGTGCCGTAGTCTCATCAAGATGTACATCAAATCCGATGATGTTCTCTTCACCATACTTCTTTGCCATCCAGTCATAGAGGTCGGTAGCCCATTGCTCGATTTCAGTCATTCGCTGGATGTGGCTGTTGTCCGCTGTTCCGTCACGCTCGAAATCGACAGCCTGATTCCCGAATGCCATCATGTTCATTACTTCGTGGTCACCGCTGAAAACGAACTCCACAATCTGGTTGGACATCTTCGCAGCTGCTGGGTCGTTCTTCTTTACTTCCGGGTTGGGCTTCACGCCCAGTTCCTCCAACCTCTCCTTGAAACGTTCCTCAACAGGTTTTGATGTTCCAATCTTTTGGATAATACCACCCTTGGAGACCTCAAAATTGAGATGTGCACGGGTGATGTCGTACCAATGCAGCGGTTTCTTGTTCACTGTCTGATAGTGCTTCTCGTCCCACCTGCGCTGGTTCTCGGCAGCCTCCATCGCTCCGATGGACTTTCTGCCCTCAAAGTGCATTGCACCTTTTGGCTCATTACTCATATTTCCGCTCTGTTACGTTATAGTTTTAAATTGGGGATGTCCTCACGTTCCAAGCCTATGGATCGTGAGACATTCCTTTTCTTGTATTGCTTTGTGGTAGTGGGGGCATTCATCCATGTCCCAGGCTATAGGCTGGCATGGCAGGTACGGGAACATGTGGGGCATGAGACCGTTGCTGTGCCGCCCTGAACCTCGCAGAGGTGAACGGGCATATTGTGTTATGCCCCCACTTAATCAGTTGGGCCGTGGAGCAAGCTCTGCGCACCCAACCATCCTACTTATGCTGCCCATCAGGAACATCAGTTCCGTCTTCGACTGCGAAATCAAAGAGGCTCTGAGGCATCTTTGCTATTTTGGAGGGTATAGTTACCTCGGAAGAGGTGATAATAGTCGCCTGAGGCTTTTCTGATGTCTCCATGATGACAGTAGCCGTATCTGCGCCTTGTACAGATTGGGCTGGTGGTGATAAAACTGGAGAAGTCTGATTTCTCTCAGCAAGGAGAAGACAGTTGGGATTGGTGAACACCTGTCCCATGGCATGACCATCCTGCACACTCACGACATCTACGATGGAGGTGACGAAATCAGACGAGCGGCTGATAAGCCCCAGCTGTTCCATCTTGTCGAGCAGGTTGCGCCCCTGCTTGCGCTTGATACCCCACACTTCTTCAAGGGAAGAGACCGAGAGTGAACATTGGCAGGTGCCCGTTTCGACACGGATGCCTCGCACTATTTGCGACTTGTCACCGATGGTCATAGTGTGGAGGATGTACAGATAGTACATGAGGTTAAGCCGTCCTTTTGTTGTCCCCATAAGGAATGTAATCGCATCCGCTGAAAGATGAAGCGTGATGTCAGTAAAGGGAAATGACTTCTCCAGAAAAGAGTCAATAGGCAGAATTGCTGCCTCGTTGTTGTTGCCTTGCATATTCAGTAAAGAGAAAAAGGAACGGCAGACAGATGTGTCTTGCTTCCTGCGCATGGTGTTCCTGCCATGCCGTCCCTGGTTTGACATTTGGTTAATTGATAAATTCCTTGGGCATTCCACATTTACAAGACTGGTACAGTATCTGCGTACAATGGGCAATATGAGATTGATGTGCCGTTGGTGCTAATGGGCTTAGAGAGGTGGAAAGATGGAACGTTTCTTTCTGCTGTCCTTCTGTAGTAATACTGCTTCATACCAGATAGGATTATTAACCTTGCAGCGTTAGGATTATTATTCTTTCGGCATTAAGGTTATTAACCTTGTTACTCTTGAAACAGATATACGTTGTTGTTCCAAACAGAGGGAAGAAGGGGAAATGTTATCTACGCATGCCCAATTGTTGCTTGGGCGCATCGTCCTCTGCTATCCTCTTTAATTCCTGTTCCACCTTATGCAATTCATCCTTGCTCAGGAAAGCGATGCTTTTGATGGTGAGTTGCTGCGCACAGATTCTTCTCCTGTCAATGATGCTCTCATCCGTCATGGCTTGGTTTGCACCTACCTCCTCCATATAGTCATTGACTGCATCACGCATGGAGAATTGCCTTAGCCCGGTCTTTGCCCAGTGGACAGCCAGCTCTACTGCCAGTTCCTGCTTGTACTCGTATTCTGCCATACTCCAGTCTATTTGGTAGCGAGACGCTGAATGATTCGTTCTGCCTCCTCGGAAATCTCCGCCTCAGAGGACACACGGTTCTTTCGCACCCATGCCAAGAGGTCTGACTTCTCGAAGAAGATCATCTTGCCATTCGGCTTGTAGAACGGGATAGTCTGCTCGTGGGTCATCTTGTAGAGTGAACTGCGGGCAATGCCCATGAACTTGGCTGCCTCTTCCAAGGTCAGCACATCCTTCCCCTGATGAAGAAGCTGCTCCAAAGACTTGACTCGCCCCTGGAGTTCGGCAACCTGCTTGCTGAGGTTTGCCTCCTTGTTACTTTGTACTTGTTGTGTCATACGCAATTATTAATAGAGTGAATATATGTATATGTCTATGTGCCTTGATGATGTCTGTAGGTGTATAAGCCACTTCGATAAGGAACAACTGTCCACATCTGCCCAAGAACATCAGTCCGGCAAGAGCAAAGTTACTATGGGTATATCAGTGCAATGCAATCTTATATCGAATAGAAGACTGAATTTAATTGTAATTATCATTTAAGTATGATTTTGTGCCAATAATCATACTTAAAAGTCTCAGAGAATGATTTTATCTTCGATTTGAAAATATATCAAACATCGCAGCTTCGTGCCAGATGATGAGACCGAAATCTGATGAAATCCGAGGATAAAAATTTGAGAGAAAACAACTCCAAACAAGAGAAAAATGAGAGGACAACAGAAAAAGGGAAACAACCATTTTTTCAATACTGACCTGCCAATATGCCCTCACAGCACCTTCATTTGATTTTTTTATTGATATTTTGGTGCAGGTTTGTTGCGTATGGCTTATGTATATACATAATTTATCTGATATAGAATGAGTTAAGTAATAAAAATAACCTACGAAGTACAGCATAGCTCCGTAGAAGTGTACAGTCAGATAACGTATGAGCCACTTTGCCCAGGCACCTTCCCATTTGGGCAGAAGACTGAATGCCCACTGTATCGGTCCGAAGATGGTCAACATCCCCAACAGGATTTGCTGGCAGTAGATGGTTGCCCACCAACCGATGCGATAAACTATCAGAGCGATGAGCATAATGATTTTATCTAGTCCGACCACTGCACCAGCTGTGAGTGAAGTAAACCATAGTCTGGATGCGTCCTTTTCCATGTTGGTCACTTCTTCAACACCGGTCTGTTCCATCGTGGACTCAATAAGATTCGGATCGGACGTTCCTGAATGTGCTACGTCAGCCTGAGCTTGCAAGGATGTATAGAGAGTGTCCCTGACATAAATGAGTTCCTGGACTTCCTCAAATTTATCTTCTATCTGTAAGGATTCTGCCTGATAAAGGTCATGAGTATATGAACCGATACAGTTAGGAATGTAAGAAAGAAAGTCAAGGAAGCACCAACTGCTTCCGCTGTTAGTTATACCCGTATCTGCAGGTGGATACCACCAGCATAGAATAACGGATATAGCTAATGGCCGGAACAGTTTCATAACGTCCAGAGGCTCGTGCTTCACCATCATCTTATAGGCTATATTTCCTGCCACTACAATAGAGAACAGAGCAGCGAGAGCCATGCACATTTGGAGAATCCACCAGAATGGTCCTTGTGAACCTGTGAATGTGGCATCTGTAAGGAACTCGTTTGTCTGGAAAATCACGTCATCAATCTCTTCTTCAAGAATATTGATACCGAAATCTGAGAGTATATTTGAATCTGCCATGATTTTAGTTTCCTTTTATGTTATAATTCTCTGTTAATTGTGCCCTTCTGAATTTAGTTGCCCGGCTTCTCGCCAACGGCTAAATGCTTCGGTTGCATGAGAAGCAACATCAGTTCGTCTGTTCAAGCGGGCGGCCAACAAGGAAGCTGTCTTGTTCCTGTTGCTTAACTGAATCAGATACGCTATGAGAATTTCATTCTGATGCTCTATATCAGCATATATCGCAAGGTATTGTCTTTTCCTTTGGGCGTTTGGCATATAAGCGTCCTGGGTTTCTTTAATGGCTGTCCTGAACATATTGTAGTATTCGTTCCATCGCGTTTTATCATTTACCGTACCTCCAGAACTGATGATGCGGTTGATATTCTTTTCAAAGTCTGATAGCTTGTTATTCACTTTGCTGCCTTCTGCAAGCCAGGCAATATCAATCTGTCTATCGGCAATATTGAGAGCTTCAATTTCTGCCCGCTGAGTCAGTGACGCTTGAATGCTGTCAGCTAAATCTACCTGTTGGTATGATTCTACACCAGCCAGTGTCCTAAAGCTCAGCTTGTTTTTACTTGCTGCCGATTTCTGGTAGCTGTTATGAAAGAGGGTGTAGTAGAAAGCAGGGGTTAGTCCGCCAACACCTATTTCCTGAACTGTAATCTGATTCATCTTTGTAGCATCGTGGTTGTATGTCACATAAGACTGGGCAGCTGCTTTGAAACAAAGCAGCATTGCACATAAACATAATGTTGTCCGATAACTGATAGAATGTACCATATCTGTTGAGTTTTAAATTGTTATTTAATAGCCTAAATAGCCCGCAACTTTCCACCGGCCAAAAGCATCATTAATAATCTCTTCCTTGGTCTTTGCACGATAAACCTGTCTTTTCCAATATCCGATGCGTACCTGAATGTATCTCCAGGTCTCAAAGTATGCCCTGTTCAGATGCGTCCTGATATTGTCAAGTGAGTTGTTTATGTTCATCAGAATGAGATAGAGATCCGCTGTAGAACAGGCTGCCGCACCGGTAGCATACAGGATTAAATCACTGACCGAACGATACAGATTGTCTCCTTCTTCGGCAATCTTTGCCAAGGCCCCGGCATTGACTGTGATTATCAAGGTATCTGTACTTACAATGTTTCCTCTGTCCAGACACTTCTTTCTGAAGTCTTCAAGCATGTTTTTATAATCACCCACACGGTCACTGATGTTTTCGTAGGTGTTGTAGATATTGAGACTAGTTCTAAGAGACTGATACAGAATGTCAATAACGTCAAACGCACGTGTGTATCTGTCAAGTTCCTTATTGATGTCCCTGAAGCCGATATTGGCATCACTGCTGTACTCATGCAGAAGTTTGTTGCTCGCTTCCAGTGTGGATCGAGCAAGCAGCAGACTTCGTTGTTGTTTATGGTCGTTGATATAGGCTTCTATGGAAGCTACATCAAAACCATATTGAGCCTTGGCAGTGAACGGGAACAATACCAAAAGGCAAACAATAATCGGCAATATTTTATTCCTGGTCGCTTTCATCTTCATCGTATTTACCATTATATGTATCTGAGTGGGCACTGGAGGCTGCCTGACGCAACCATCGTTTTCTACATTGTTCAATGAGTGTCAATCTTCTGCCACTGTCATCGTTGATATACGGGACTACGCTTTTCAGCATATCTATGATGGAATGTTTGTAGTGCATCATCTTTTCCAATGACACAAGGTCGGCATAGATATTGGTTAGTCTCGTGTCAATCTGACGGGCTATTTCAAGTCTGTCACTTGACCAGAGCAGATGATAGGTATCACCGGTATCATCTGTTTCTATAGGACTGCTTTTGGCATATTCCACAGAAGGAGTGCAATCCGGAAATTCTCTGGCCACTTCTGATAATTTTGAATTGACCTCGTTGGCTTTTTCCGCATCCGATTTGGACGGATCGAGATTGATAACTTCAACAACCTGTGTGTCACTGTACTCAGTAGTAAGCGTCCATGAAATTTGTACGATAGCACGGTGTATCTTAATCCAAAGGAAATACTTTGGTTTCCGGGCTATGGATATGGTTGCCTTAAAGGTTATGGTACCGTTGATGTTGGGCATGGAGGCTGTACGAACGAATGTATTGCCTTCCCATGCACCTGAACCGTTCCACGACAGATTATAGGCTGTTTTACAATCCTGCATGATAGCCGGTATGCGGTAGTAGTCATCCGTGGCAGCATTCTCACCGTCGATAGCTTCCTGCTTTGCCTGTTCATACTGTGACAGTTCTGTCTCATACGAGCTCATCTCAGCTTTTAGGCTTGATATTCTGTCCTTGTTCTCATTGTAGGACTGTCTGTATATTGCAGCATCCTCAACGCTTGCTGTCTGGATTTTTTTCAGGAGCTCTGCGTTTTCTGCCTCCAGTGCTGTTATTTCTGATTGTACTGAGACAATATTTCGTTTCAACTCCGTTATTTTGGAGTCTATTTCAGATATATTGATACTTCCTTCGGAAACACTTGTTGCCATAGAACATTGCTTGGTATGGTTGTTTACACTGCTTCCACAATCAGAACATTTGTATTGTGTTGAACCTTCTCCTAATTTGGCGCCACCATGACAGGTTACGCTGATGGTTGCTGTCTCACATCCTGAAATTTTCTGGGCATTGGTAGTCTGGTAGTATTTCTTTGGGTCACTTCCCAGATAATAGGTATAGCCTTCTTCATTATCGTTAAGTTCAGACAGACGTGCGTTCATCCCGGCCTTAAAGGTATTCAGGTCCATAGTGTATGAATCAAATATGTCTTCATAGGCTACTTCCTTACGATTCCAGCTTTTGGTAGCATAAATCTCGTAAGCGTATGCTTTTGCATATAATCCTTTTTTTGAAGAAGTAATCTTATATGCGAGCATGTAGTATGAGATGCTGTAGGTATAACCATCATTGGCTTTGTTCAGATTGGCTATCTGTGAACGGCTGTATCCTGCATGATTCTCGGAGTTCTGCAGTGCAGCTTCTCGTTGGGTAGATGATGGATAAAAGTTTTCATCTGTAGTGCTGATTCTGTACCAGTGATCACCATTGATAATTGAGTTATTGTCTTCGGGAGGATAATAGTCGCAAAGTTTAATGGTGCCAGCATCTACACGGTAGATATACCACCTTTGTGTGTAGTACTGGCCGAATGCTTCATTGGCATAGTCTGTAATCCATGCCGTTGTGTTGTAATTCGACAAAGAGAAGAGATTGGCGATGCCTTCCTCACCACAGATAAACTGTAATAAGGTATTTCCGGCATTCTTGGAAAGATTGCCGTATAAGTCGTACACATTCTCGGCTATCTCAATGACACTGCTTGTCTTCTCCATGATGGTACCGTTAAAGGAACTGTTCCCAAGAATGGAACTTACAGCATTGCCGGCTCCAGCTGAAGCAAGGCTAACGCCCATCGCATAGAGGTTATCTATGTCTTGCTTCAGGTTTTCCTTTGTGAAGTTTGTCCCGATATTTGAGAAGCTTTCAAGCAGAACATTCCAATCCACATTGCCCAGTTCTGACAATTTCAGAATTGCTGCAAGTTCCTGGTTGATTTCAAGAAATACGATGTCCTTGAATGACAAAGTACTATTGGTAACAATAGACTCAAACTGATAACACAAAGTCTTTACCTCATCACAGATCTTATAGAGATAGCTACCCCAATAGAGGGCGTTATGAGGACTTTTAAGCATCATGCCGGCAACAGTCCATATTTTGGGCATAATTTTGGCAGACACCATGTTGTATATACGGCGGTAATAGTAGTTCTCTGTTGCACTGGTCCAAAGTCCCAGATTTGTGAGAGCTCTGCGATCGAGGAACTTGGAACTGAAGATTCCTGCAGCAGCCACTTCCGCTGCCTGATAATGTTCCCTGATCTTGGCTATCTGTTGAGCATAATACGCCTCAGTAGCAGCTTCTGTACCGAAAGCCGCCGACATTTCCGCTACAGTGCGAGTATCATAATTTACACTGTAATACTGTGCCATAGCAGGCACTATAGCACAGAGAAATAGAAGTCGTATTATCAGATAGCGTTTCATTTTCAAATCTTACATTTCTGTTTTTGTTTTGAGATTAAGAACATGTTGAGCCTGGTTCACCTTTTGTGCAAAGGCCAAAGACTTGGTTATTCCTGAAAGACTCCAATCCCGGCAATAGGCTTCTATGGCATGCTGATGGTCACACTTCAACTCTCTTTTATAGAGTTTCAAGGCTTCCTTTTCAGCTCGCTCTGTAGTGTAAGTCATGTAGCATTCACGTGGCTCTTCAACTCCAAATACGGCCCCGACACTTCCACGTCGGATAAAGACCTCACGGAAGAAACTTCGTCCTTCCTTATTCTCCAGACGGTTGATAGTGAAAATCTTCTTACAATCAACGTCCGTCAAACCGAGCGTGGCTTTAATCTCATCAAATCGCTCACGGAATTTGCTCTGGTCGAGCAGCATTACCACGTCTGAGTTATTGATGATAGCTTCCTTGACAATAGGACTTCCTACAATATCCTGTATTTCCTGCGTTACAACACCGACAGAAGCCCAGAACTTTCGGGCAGTCTTGTAGAGATACTTGATATATTCGGCCATCATGGGAGAGGCGATAGCCTTCCATGCCTCTTCGATAACCAGTACCTTACGGTTCTTCTTGATTCTCATCTTCTGGATGAATACATCCATGATGATAAGCGTAACAAGAGGGAATAGAAGAGGGTCATCCTTAATGGAGTCGATTTCAAACACGATGAAGGTCTCATCAAACAGTTTGGTGTCCAGGTTCTCATTCAGCGTCACCTCATGGCTTCCACCCTTGTAGAAGTCCTTCAATAGATAGTTGTAGGCTGCCAAGTCAATGCCGGAAAGTTTATTTTCTTCAATGATTTGTGGAATGCGGACAATACTGTATTCATAGAAGGTGTTAAACGAGAGATTCTCAATACGACGGTTCACAAAATACTCGTCAAAGTATTCTTTGATGACTTGCTCAATAAGCCGGTCTTCCGTCTTGGTAACTACTCCCTGGGTGCCTTTCCAGATAAGCATAATCAGATTCTTCAAGAAACCGATTTTCTCGATGTTCAGCTCTTCATGTTTGATAGCAAAAGGGTTCATCGTGATAGGATGCTCCTCGGTATAGCTGATATACTTGCCACCTACATACTCGCAAAGTCCCTCGTATGAATTACCTGTATCAACCATTACAACATCAGTGTTCTGCTCCCACATCTGACGTACCACGCTGTTCATGTGGAAACTTTTGCCACTGCCCGAAGGACCAAGACAGAAGAAGTTGGAGTTATCTGTAATCTTGTTCTTACCTTCCTTACCACTGATGTCTATGGCAACAGGCACTCCCTGTCTGTCGGTGTAGTATATTTTCAGCGGTGTTTCTTCGCTATGCTGAATCCTTTCCTTGTACATAAGGCAAGTTGCTGCATCACTAAGGGTCAGGAAGCGGTCGTATTCGGGATTGGTAGAATAGCAATTGCCGGGGAATGAATTGACAAAAAGCTCCAACTGATTGTACGATTGCTTGCTGATGTGGATTCCCAACTTGCTGAAGAGATTCTCCAGATGATTGGTACATCGCTGAATATCCGTATCGATGGGTACTCCAACGATAAGATTGAAATGGGTATATACCAACTGTTTGTTTTCTCTTGCGATAACATCCTGTACATTTTTAATGTCCTCCACGGCAATCTGGTTGCTTGGATTGGGCATACTTGCATGGCGGTTTTTTTTCTTTTCAAGCAGAGAAAGCTCTTTTTTCTGGTTGGGAATGAAGAGCATCTGGTTATACACGACCATCTCAGCTGACGGTATGCTGTCTAACAATGATACCATGTCTACTGGCATGGAAACATTGTTCACCTCAATGTTTGTAAACGGACGTACCAGAGAGGGGATGTTGATGCAGTCCACATCCACGAGACTATATATCTTGCATCTTCTATCACCCATGGTAATAGCTTCGTCATCTACCTTGAAATTGTTCATCGACAAATTTTTGTCCGTGAAGTTCATTGAGAAATAGCGGTCTACGTAATCACGGGCTTTATTGCCATCAAGAAATTGGGCATCCACACCGGAGTCTCTCAACTGGTCTTTGACCTTGCGTATCTTTACCATGAAATCACGCCATTTCTTGCTGTCAAATGAAAAAAGATTGCTCTTCTTGTTTTCCTGAGTAATAATCATGTAGCTCTGACAGTCGGTATAGGTACGACCTGTGAAATAGTTGAAATATGATTCCGACAGAAATTCATGATTATCATTACTATCGTCATGAAACTTCTTGCGGATGAATACATCTTGTTTGTGGATGGCATATCCATCACCTAAAGTCTGTGCAAGGGCAGTGAAGAGATGATTGAACTCGTAGTAACTGTCAATGTCCGCCGAATATTTCTGTACCGGGTTTTCCATCTTCAGAATGGCCGAGTATTCACCGGTCTTGGTGTAAAGCACCCCGATACCGTTGACCTCTTCCAAAGAGAAGTAGATATTCTGGAAGATTTTCTTGCGTTTCCCTCCAGTACCGAAAGCCATGACTGAGATAGCCATACCAATAAGGATTGCCACAAATGTTAAGATGACGTATAGAATCATTGTTCTTTGAATTTATTATTCGATTACTTATCAGTTACGTTCACAATCTGAGAGTTGTCGTATAAACTATGTTAGGCTCATCCTAACGGGAGGGTGAGCCTAACCACACACTATTCAAAATCCAACTCTCTTGCTCATTTATCATGTTGTCCGATTACATCTTATGTGCATTGGCATAGATGAATACGCCATGTTCCTCTTTCTTGGTGTGTAATCCTTTCCTTTGTTTGAAAAAGATAAGTGCAGCACCGGTGCATAGAGTTGCAGCAAGGACGATGAGTCCGGCAATAAATCCGAGGATGCAATACACTATGATAAAGCTGAGAATACCTCCACCTACAGTTGCTGCAGCCCAGGTGATATACCTGCCTTGGAATCCCATAAATTCAAGGGGTTTTTGAAGCCCCTTAACCATGGGATAGCTGACGTATTGATGATTGCCCGATTCCTTTGTCATGATGAATCCATATTACTTGGATAATAGTTAGATACCAAAAAACAAAGGCAGAGCCTGTGCAGCAGCTACAAGGAAGATACATGCACCAACAACCATCATGATCTTCTTCTTGAAATCTTACCGATTGCTCGTAATATATTGATAATCAACACTAATTGGAATGACAAAATGACGAAAGAAACAAAATAGGAACAACAAAATCAAGAAACCCCAAAATGAAAGCATGAGAAAACATAAATTAACACTGAAAACAATGATAAATTTCCGATTTTGTCATTTTAAGAGTATGGCAAAGAGAACAAATATTTATGAACGCATACTGGTATCTTACCGTATTGGAAAACCAATTGTTTTGTTCCATTTTTGCAGATTATATTTCTATTTTATCTAAATAACGTCGGAATACAGCAGATATTCAAGGGATTTGGATGGATTATCACGATAAAATATTATTTTTGTAGCGTAAAAACGATAAAAACATGAAGTTAAATCGCATAAGAGCAGTCTTAGAGGACAAAGGGATAAGCCAAACATGGCTTGCAAAGAAGTTAGGAAGGAGTTTCAGTACGGTCAATGCTTACGTATGCAACCGCTCTCAACCTAACCTTACCACACTTCTTGAAATTGCACAGTTCTTGTCTGTGGATATGAAAGAACTTATTACAGATGAGAAGGAGCGTACTAATTAGTAGTGATTGTGAATAAAATACCCGATTGATGAAATATTTGTTATGAGAAAATTGTTAATGATTTGCTTAACTGTAATTTTCTTACTGGTTGTGTTTTATGCCATATTTGCTGTAAATGCATATATCAGCATAAAATACGAGGTGGAAACTATAGATAACGACAATATAATAGGTATGATTTACCAAATATTTGATGTCGGTGTTATTGTAAATTTTATTGGGCTTGTCATAAATATGCTAATAATCGGTGGCTTACATATGAAATTTCGTGGCAAACACAAATCAGTAGAAACTAAAAACGAACATTTATGAAATATCTATATTTTATTTTCTGTATTTTGTAATTCTTCTTGCAAACTTAAAAAGTTTTCATTTGCTTTTAAATTTGGATAATTTTCTGCTACAGCCATGATTGTCTTTAATGTATCTGATAATTCATTGTCTAATTTAGCTTTTTCATCAACTGTATTAGCATTTGCCCAAGAAGAACGTAAATCTGTTACTTTAGTTAATACATCTGATTCATGAGTCATATATCCTTTTACAGATTCTACTAAATTTGGTATTAAATCTGCTCTTCTTTG
>OHQT01000542.1_pt1 | contig 19583 bp, 17 predicted proteins | sample 1578221 | NCBI WGS metagenome assembly OHQT01 (sample SAMEA3879547, study PRJEB24766) | human gut metagenome | biome: human-associated habitat; feature: feces | place: USA | collected 1985/1987
TAATATAAAGTAAAGAGAAGAAGGGATTAATATGTATTACAATGATGTGCTTGATCTGATAGGGAATACTCCGCTTATGTGTCTGAAAAAGTCGACAGGATACAATATATTTGCCAAGGCGGAATTCCTTAATCCTGGTGGAAGTATTAAAGACAGGATCGCAAAAAATATGCTGGAGGTTGCAGAGAGTGAGGGAAAACTCAAGCCGGGAATGACTATTATAGAGCCTACGAGCGGTAATACCGGAATAGGGCTTGCACTCTGTGGTGTTCAGAAAGGTTATAAAGTGGTAATTGTGATGCCGGAGAATATGAGTGAGGAGCGAAAGAAGGTTATCAGGGCATTTGGTGCTGAGCTGGTACTTACGGATCCGGTTCTAAGCATCGGTGGTGCTGTTGATAAGGCAAATGAGATAGCAGAATCTGATCCAGAGAAGTATTTCATGCCGCAGCAGTTTGTCAATCAGGCAAATCCAGATGCGCATTATCGCACAACAGCAGTAGAGATGTGTGAACAGCTTGGTCAGAAGATAGACATATATGTGTCTGGTGTTGGAAGTGGGGGTACTCTCCAAGGTATAGCTAAATATCTGTTGGAGAAAAATCCAGATACGAAGATTGTTGCCGTTGAGCCTAAGGGAGTGTCAGCGCTACATGGAGATGGCCCGGGAATCCATCAGATACAGGGAATAGGCGATGGATTTATACCGGATGTTCTGGATACATCACTGGTAACAGATGTGGTGGAAGTGGCGGATAAGGAGGCCATTGAGATGGCGAGACGACTTGCCAAAGAACAGGGACTCCTTGTAGGTACGTCATCCGGTGCAAATGTATGGGCGGCTATGAAGATGGCAGAAAAATATGGGAAAGATAAAATTATAGCCACTGTGATGGCGGACAGAGCTGAAAGATATTTCAGTGTAGGTTTATTATAAAATAGGAAATAAATTTATTTAGTGTCTGCTGATTAAGCAGCTATCTGTAACTTCCAACTCTTACATTTGTTCCGGTCATGCCAGAATCGGAACAGATGCAAAAGAGCACAAAGTATTCGCCTCTGAATCCTGAACAGATTCGTCACGAATACAGATAATGCGATAGATGTCAACTGCGTTTCTTCCAGTTTTGTGGTAATGCAGCTCATACCATAACAGCGTTTGCTCAGGCTGAAGGTGCGCTCCACTTCGATTCTATCGGTATTATCCTGATACTCTTGTTTTTTATCAACTTTTGCTGTGGCGCTTGGTCTGCCCAGTTTTGGACCTGATAACCGGATCCCATGCTCTTTGCAATAACTCCTGTTTTCCCTGGTCCGGTATATCTGATCTGCCAGGACACGTTCTGGATAATAACCGGTACGCTCTTTGAAGCGTTCTATTGTTTCAATCAGGCAGGTGCTCTCGTTGTATGCCTCGAAAGATATTTTTTCGAGGCGCCCATAACCTTCGCTGTCAAGACTGAGATCAAATTTTGCGCCAAATTCAACAGGTGCTTTGACCTTCCCTCTGACAATCGGCCGAAGCCATGGCTGCGAAATGCTTACAATGCGATGCTCTACAGAATGGATTCTGTTATCATACATATACTGTTGCTGTTCATACAGCCTGATGATGGTAAGATATAGGCCGATATCCTTACCTGTCATGGCGTATCCATCACTCATGAACTGTTCCAGATAGCCAAGATCTCTTTTCACGTAGCCAAGCTGTCTGCGGAGTGCGCTGCGGATTTTCTTTGCCGTGTGCTTTCTGCTCTTGGCAAATGCAAGATACTCTTTTCTGGCACGTTTGCGGTATCTTCTTGGCAACTTAAGACCATAACATTTACAAAAACAGTAAATCATGTTTTCCAGCTTTTCTCTTGCTTCGTTCAAAAGCGAGATGTCCTGCGGATAACGTATGTTTGCAGGTGCGCAGGTTGCATCAAGTGTCAGAGTCCCTTTGTTTGTATCTTCTTTTGCAGTACCATCATCACCGGATTTTCCTACGGATGGAGGAGTATGGTCATCTTTGTCATCCTCCTTGTGAGCAAGAAGATACTCATTTACTTCCATCAGCATATCTGCTGAAATGCGTTTACGGAAAAGAACCAGTGTACTTGCATCAAACGGAGCTTCTTCCCGAAAACCGGGAAGCCCGATAAAGTATTGCAGATACGGATTCTCAGCGATCTGTTCCACAAGCTCACGGTCGGAAAATTGGAACTTGGTCTGGATGATCAGGGCTCCTAATGCCATGCGAAGAGGCTTGGCAACATTACCCGTATCACTTGGAAACAGCTTGGCATATTTTACTTCGAATTCATCCCATGGGATTCGGTCAGCCAGTCTGACCCAGCGGTTATCCGGATTCATGTGGAGTCCCATAGGTTGGTTGAAATCGAGGAATGAATGCTGTAACTTGTCGATCGGTTTGTACATTGTTTTAGCCCCTTTATACTTAAAATCTGTAAGAAAACTGCAAGAAAAACGATTTGTTTTTGTCAAAATCCTTGCAATCATTATACCAGAAAATGGGGCAAAAGTCAGTAAAATCAAGTGTTTTCAGTTTGCTCAGCAGACACTAAATAAAAAGGGGATTTTGTATTTTAATGCTTTATTCAGAGAAACTGATCCAGAATATATATCTTTTTATAATGTCGCATTAGAGGAATTTCATAATGTGGCATTAGGTAAAGTAGTTCAACGAGATTTAAAAAAGTGTTTGTTAGCGATTAAAAGGAGACAACACGAAATTTATCAACAGGATGCTAAAAAGTATATTTTTGAATCAATGTATAAATTGTTAGAAATCCTATTTGCAGAATCTAAGAAGGTAGAAGGAACCTCAAAGGATAAATATGAATATATTGATTTTACTTTAGAAAATAAAGGTTTAAAACACATGATGGAATTTATAGATGAGCAAATAGTTTTGACTACTATACATGCCGCAAAAGGTTTAGAATGGGAATATGTAATTATTCCCAAATTAAATGGTTTTGCTTTTCCAAATTCGTATATGTGCAACTCTTGTCAAGATACAGGAAGTTGTAATAGAGGATTTGATTATTGTGAGTTTACATATAGACAAACAATGGAAAGTAAGTTCAAGGAAGAAATGAGTATTTTTTATGTTGCAATTACAAGAGCAAAAAAGGATGTCTTTTTTACTGTAAATACAGGGGTCAACAAATGGAATTATGTGAAGACTATAAGTTGCTTGCTTAATCTTGAAGGACTTACTTCTGAAGATTATGAATGGGAAAATGTAATTTAATAAGAAAAGGTATCATAAAACAACAGTATCAGGAAAAAGGGATGGTAGATCCCACGGAGACAGACATCGTGTAGGTGCCTGTCTTTTTTTCGCAGAAAATTAGAAAAAGATTTTGAAGGGAGGTGATAGGAAACGTGAGTATCAGTATTCATGAATTATTGGCAGTAGCCAGAGAGTCGGAAGGTGTGAAGGCAGTACAGGGAGATGTCATGCTATGTGAAAAACGGTTTGCACCGGATACCCAGTATATGGTGGAGTTTTTGGTGTTGAAGCAGACGGAGCAGTTTGGGGAAGCGGGAATATATCATCGTTACTTTTTAACAAAGAAGGCATATTACGAAATGGTGGAGCTGCAGAATAGGGGAATCCTCCGTTTTCAAAGACAAGCACTTGTTTTGGAAGGAACACTGCATTATCTTCCAGTCCAGACATTTCTTCGAGACCGGGAGTAGGAAAAATAACAGGCTGGAAAGAAAAGAATGCCTGCCGGGGTGCGCTTTTGGGTGCAAGGGCTTTTTCACCGGAAATTTAACATAGAACAGAAAAGAAGGGAGTGGTAAGTAATGGTCATTGGAATCGATCATGGATATTACGCCATCAAAACAAAGCAGGTGTGTTTCCCCACAGGGATCATCCGGTATGAATACGAACCCTATACCATGCAGAATGTTCTCCAGTACCGGGGAGAATATTATGTGTGTGGGACTGGGAGACAGACCTTGGTAAAGGATAAGACCGCCAACGACAATTATTATCTTTTGACGCTGGCTGCACTGGCACAGGAGATCCGAAAGCGAAAGGGGGAAAGGACAGCGAAAGTTGTTCTTGCAGCAGGACTTCCCCTTACCGGGTTTGGAAGGGAAAAACAGAAATTCAAGGAGTATCTGTTTCGGAAGGAACAGCCGATCCGTTTTTTATATGAAGGGGAACGCTATGAGATCCAGATTGAGGATGTGAAACTGTTCCCCCAGGGATATTCAGCCCTGGCTCTTTATCCAGAGTATTTAAAAGATGAGCCTTCTGTGCTTCTTGTTGATATCGGAGGCTGGACGGTGGACTTGATGCGCCTTGATAATGCTGTTCCTAACGCAGCTACCTGTAGAAGCCTGGAACTGGGTGTCATCCGCTGTATGGATGAAATCAGGGAACAGGTAAGGAGAAATACAGGGCTGTCGGTAACGGAGACGCAGATCGAGCGTGTCTTACATGGAAAAACCAGCAGTATGCCTGCGGAAGTCGTGTCTTTGATTGAGAAACAGGGCAGGCTATACATTGAAAAGATACTGTCTGCAATCACCGAAGCAGGCTTTGACCTGCGGGCAGTCCCATCTGTTTTCATGGGAGGCGGGGCTGCTATTTTTAAACACCGTGTAAGCGACCAGAACCGCCTGTGTCGCCCGATTTACTTGACGGACGTTCATGCCAACGCTGCCGGATATGAACGGATTGTGAGGCAGATGAGGACGCTGTGAGCCGTCCGGTCTTTTCCTTCCGCCCAAACCTTAAGAACCCGGAACATGAAAAAGCGTGGCAGCTTTTGATGGAAATTCCGGCAGGGCAGAGGAATCAGTATCTGGTGGATGTGATCCTGGAACAAGAAGAGAGGGAAACTTTAAAAAGACTCATTCAGGAGGCTGTCCGGGAAGAGCTAAAAAGTGGCGATGTGGAACGGATGTCAGCACAGGAAAAGGAAGAAATTCCCGGTCAGATGCTGGATTTTTTATTTCAGATGGAGCAGGAGTAAAGGGGGTGAGGCCTATGGGAAAGGAAAGCATGGCATTGTTGGATATGCTTTGGTTTTGCATACATTTGACATGGTTTCTTTAGTGGGTATTGTGAATAGCTTTCTTTCAAATTTTGGAGTATGTTGTGTATAACAAAACGAAAGGGGAAAACGCTTATGGCAGAGATGAAGAACATATGCGGAAAGATCCCGGTGGAATTACATGAGAAGGTACGAGCCGAGATCGAAGAAAAGGAAACGAGTACACAGATATTTATCCGGCAGGTGATCGAAGAACACTTTAACAGACTGGAGAACAAAGGAGAAGAGAGCATGGAAAAAAGAACATTAGCAGTACAGGTCACAGAGGAATTATTCCAGAGAGTCAAATGGGTAGTCGCAAAGGAAGGCATCAAACAGAAAGATTTTATCATCCGCATCATCGAAAAAGCGGTGGAAGAGGTAGAAGCTAAATGGCAGGAACTAGATCAGCCGGAGGAAATCGAAGAAACAGATAATCTGGAAGAAGCGGAAGATACTAGTGAAGAAGAGGTGGTGGAATCCGCAGAGAAAGAGATGAATGCAGAAATTTCTGAGGATGCAGAAGAAGAGATTCCAGAATCCGAGGAAGAAACCGAAGAGATCGCATAATGCCAAATAAATAGAACTATAAAACCAGCAGGCGGTGTGGGAGAAAAACCATGCCGCCTGTTTTTTTATTCAGCAAAGGAGGTTGATAGCCGCAACCATTCGATTTTTTGATTTATTCAGCGGGATCGGGGGATTCCGGGAAGGGTTAAGACGTGCAGGCGGTTTTACCTGTGTGGGACACTGTGAGGTGGATGCTTATGCGGATAAGAACTACCGATTGCTGTTCGACACAGAAGGGGAGTGGTTTTGTAATGACGCAAGAAAAATCGAAACAGACCGAATGCCAGACTTTGATCTTTTGTGTGCAGGATTTCCTTGCCAGGCATTCTCTATCGCCGGAAAGCGGGAAGGATTTGCAGATGCCAGAGGAACTCTGTTCTTCGAGATTGCCAGACTGGTTGCAGACAGGCGACCTGCGTATTTCATCCTTGAAAATGTTCCCGGACTGCTTTCGCATGACAAAGGCAGGACGTTTCACACCATCCTCAGTACGTTATCTGAGCTGGGGTACGGTGTGGAATGGAAAGTGCTTAACAGCAAGGATTTTGGAGTCCCCCAATCCAGAAAACGGGTGTATATTGTCGGATATCTTGATCGACGATGTGCCGGAAAAATATTACCTTTCCCAACAGCAAATGGAACGCCTCTTGTACAAATCCAGACAGGAAGGCAAGGGGAACGGATCTACAAAGCCGAAGGGTTAAGCTGTACCCTGACTTCCGGAGCCGGAGGTGTGGGTGGTAAGACAGGGTTGTATGAAGTGGGTGTTCCTATTAAGGAGAATACAAAGCAGGGATATAAGATGGCGTATCCAGGCGACAGCATTGACTTAGGATATGCAGGACTGAACACCAGAAGAGGGCGTGTGGGGCATCAGATCGCCCATACCCTTACCACAGGAATCCAGCAGGGAACGCTTCATTTTGTAGATCTGTCTCCGCCGCCTTTGGTAACAGAGCATTGCAGATGTCTGAACACCAGACAGTCCGGCATCCATAATCACAAAGGGGAATGTTCCGGTGTCTTAAAAGAGGAAGGCGCCAGGGCAGTGCTGACTCCGGGAAGGGAAGAAACCCGGCAGAATGGCCGGAGGATGAAGGAGCCGGAAGAGCCGATGTTCACCATTACTGCCACGGACCGGCATGGAGTTGCCTATCGGGGTAGAATCCGGAGGCTGGTGCCAAGGGAGTGTCTGCGGCTGCAAGGCTTTTATGACTGGCAGATTGACCGCATAGAACAGGAGACTTCGGACAGCCAGCTTTATAAACAGGCCGGAAATGGAGTGACCGTCAACGTGATCGAAGCCATCGGAACGCTTCTTCGGCAGGCAGATGCAGAAATCCGGGCAGAGGATGAAAAGACAAAGAGGTAAGGCAGTATGGCAATTGGAATTCAGGATCAGTATTTTGGTACAGAGATTGAGATGACAGGGATCACCAGGCAGAGGGCTGCGGAGAAAGTGGCAGAGCTGTTTGGAACAAGGGCGGTTTGCAATGGCGGATATTATGGGGTCTGGTCTGTGACAGATCAGGAAGGAAAGAAATGGAAGTTCATGTATGATGGGAGCATCTATACGGAACGCAGGGAGCGTGGACGCATGGTTCCTGCCGGAAGAGAATACAGCACCGAGATGGTCAGTCCGAAACTTTCCTATGGAGAAATGGGAAAATTGCAGGAAGTGGTGCGGTGTCTCAGGCATCATGGGGCGAAGGTAAATGCATCCTGCGGGCAGCATGTGCATGTGGATGCTTCCAATCACACCCCAAGAAGCCTTAAAAATGCCATGACCATTATGTATTCCAAAGAGGACATCCTGTTTAAGGCATTGAAGGTGCAGACATCAAGGGAACAGGAGTATTGCCAGAAGGTACGCCCCATTGTGCTGGAGAAGATCCGCCGGATGCCAAACAGCACCATTTCCATGGAAAAGTTGAAACGGGTATGGTATGGGGGCAGGGATGGAAGCCATGATCATTATGACGATACCCGGTACTATGCGTTGAACCTTCATGCAGTGTTTTCCAAAGGAACTTTGGAGTGGAGATGTTTTGAGAGTACCCTCCATGCAGGAAAAGTGCGGGCAAATATCACTTTGGCTCTTGCCATCTCTGCCCAGGCCATCAATCAGAAATGCACCCAGATGCGGAAAACGGAGATCACAGAGAATCCGGCATTTACCTTCCGTACCTTTTTATTGCGGCTGGGGCTCATTGGACCGGAATATAAGAATGTCCGGGAACATCTGCTTGCCAATCTGGAGGGTGACAGGGCATGGAGATATGACCGCAGTACCTATGAATGTTTGAATCGAAATCATCGGGCGGAGGATGCCCGTTAGGAGGTAAGAGATGAAAGAATCCTATTATTTTGCCTATGGCAGCAACATGAACTTAGACCAGATGGCGTACCGCTGTCCGGCAGCTTCCGTAGTGGAGAAGGTCAAGCTGGAGGGATACCGCCTGACCTTCTGTGGCAGGGGGAAAGGATGCGGTGTTGCCACTATTTTGCCGGAAGAGGGCAGCCGGGTGGAAGGGGTGCTTTGGAAGATCACACCGGAGTGTGAAAAAAGCCTGGACTTTTATGAAGGGTATCCCCACCTGTATGGGAAGGAGACTGTTCTTGTTCAGGGAAAGGATGGTGTGAAACGGGAAGTCATGGCATATACCATGAATGCACCCTATAAGGATCAGCCTGCCATCCCCTCGGATCTTTATTTTATGGGAATCGTGGAAGGCTGCCATCAGAATGGGATTTCCAGCCGATCTGTGACCGATGCGCTAAAGCGTACAAGACAGGAAGTGGGAAAGAAAAAAGCCAGTCACAAGAAAACAGAAGTCAGTAGATAACAACGCCGCAGGGGAAATCCTCTGCGGTATTTTTAACGAAAAAAGGAGAATGCAATGAAGAGCAGGAATATCAAAACAAGACTTGCAGCCTTTGGGCTCGCACTGCTCATGGGTCTTAGTCCGCTTGGGAACTTAGCGGATGTCCATGCGGCAGAAACAAAAAATCCGTCAGAGCCAGTGACGGAGAGCGTAGAAATATCTGAAACGGAACAGACAGAGGAAGCTTCAGAAGCTGCGAAACATTTGGTAACAGCAGAAGATATCACGAAAGATATTTCCGACAAGGATTTTATGGCAGAGACTTGTATGGAAGGTATCCATTACAATTCAGAACAAGAGGATGTTACCTTGGAACGTATCGAAGCGGAAGATGGAGGGAGCTACCACCCTGACCAGGCAGGAACCTATATTGCAACCTACTGGGTTGTGCCAAAGGATGCGCGTGACAGCTATTCTGTGAGCAGAAAGATCATCCTGACGGATACGGAAGGGCAGGCTCATACAGAAGAAAATGGCGGTCAGAAACAGAAGGAGGATACGAATTCTGAAGAAGATTCGGAGACGCCTGTGCAGGAGATCCCGGATGTGGAAGTGACGGTATCCGGGGAAGATGCGGATGCACAGGCAGCAAGGGAACTGGAAGAAAAGATTGAGGATGGGGAAGTGATGATGCTTTCCGGTGCGGAAAACACGTTCCGAGCAAAGGAAACCGTACATCTGGAAAAAGGGGAGACCATCTACTATCCAAGTTATATTGGAAATTACTTAACCTGCTGGTTTACGGTCAATGGAAAGATCGCTTACTGTCTGGAATCCCATCGTTCCTCACCGCCGAGTGGAGACTATGTGGCACAGGTACTGGACAGCAATAAGAACTTGCAGAAGGTGCTGTATTATGGTTATGGCGGCGCCGGGGATATTACAGGCAGTTATCTGTCCGGGAAAAGTGCAGAAGAGAAATATGTATATACCCACATCGCAGCCAGCTATGCCTATGCAGGTGAGGCAGGATTTACAGGATGTAAGTATGAAGATCTGGTAAACGCAGGCGTGATCGCCTATATTGACCACCTGTTTGCTATGGAAGAGCCGCCGAAGGGGGAAATCTCCCTTTCCAAGACTTCTGTAAAAGCAGTCCGAAATGGAAATGTACAGAAAACACCGGATATCACATTGTCCGGGGATCACCGAAACTACATTTCAGTCAATGTACCAAAAGACATCACTATTTATAACAAGACAAAGGGAACTTCCGCAGAGAATGGTGCGTTAAAAATCTATGGCGGAGATACCTTTTATCTGACTGCCCCAATGCTTCATACCGGAAAATATTCCTCCGGGGAACTGCATGGTTCTGTAGGGGAAACCTGGAGAACGCTGGTATTATCCACAGGAAACAGCAATCAGGACATTGGAGTCTTTGAATCGGAGAAAGCCAATCCGGTAAGTTTTACGGTAGACTGGCTGGAGATGACAAGGATCGAGCTTTTCAAACAGGATGCGGATACCAAGAATCCTTTAGACGGTGCAGTGTATGGCATTTATACAGACAGCAAGTGTGAGCATCTTTTGATGGAAATGCCAGTCACCGGGGAAGAGGGAAAAGCAGTCAGTGATTATTTTGAGGCAGCCATCAAAACAGTATATGTGAAGGAGATCAAGGCTCCAGACAAGTATGCACAGAGTGATGTGATCCATAAGGTGGATGTGGAAGCCGGAAAGACGGTCACCATCTCAGCAACCGATGAGAGGGTGAAAGGTGCTGTCCATATCCAAAAGATCGATAAGGAGACACAGGCTTTTCTTCCCCAGGGAGATAGTTCCCTTGCCGGGGCTGTGTATGGTCTGTATGCCAGAGAGGATATCGTCCACCCGGATGGAAAGACGGGGGTTCTGTTCAAAAAAGACAGCCTCATCGCACAGGGCGTGATCAAGGAGGATGGTACCTTAGATTTTTCCAAATTGTATCTGGGGAAAATGTATGTGAAAGAGATCACTCCGCCGGAAGGCTATACGGTAGATCCAACAGAGTATGAGGTGGACCTTGCTTACGAAGGACAGGAAGTGGCAGAGGTAGCCAGGGACCTGACGGTACAGGAACAGGTGAAAAAGCAGGCGTTCCAGCTGATCAAGATCAGCGAAGATGGAGACCAGACAGAAACAGACCTTGTGGAAGGGGCAGGTTTTAAGGTGTATCTGATCAGCAGCCTTTCCAAAGTAGAGAGTGGGGAATTACAGCCATCCAATGGGGATCAGTTTACTGCGGAAGATTTCCGAGGTTATGATTTCAGTAAGGAAGAGGTGGCAGTGACCTATGTGGATGGCAAGGCTGTCCCGGTACAGGAGCTTATTACAGATAAAAAAGGATATGCTCTCAGTCCGGAGCTTCCGTATGGTCTTTATGTGGTAGAGGAAAGCACCGTACCGGAGAACTTGAAAGCCATCGATCCGTTTTTGGTGAAGGTTGATGAGGACAGCAGAGAACCGATGGTATGGCGTGTGTTCGATGACCGTCCGTTTGAGTTTTTGTTAAAAATCGTGAAAAAGGATGCACAGACAGGCAATCCGGTTTTAAAAGCAGGAGCTTCCTATAAAATCTTTGACATGGAAAAAGAGGAATATGTAGAGCAGACGGTATTCTATCCGAAGAAAGAGACCATCAGCGTTTTTAAGACCAATGAGGAAGGCTATCTGGTAACACCGGAAGAATTGAAATGTTCTACTTACCGGATCGAAGAAGTGAAAGCACCGGAAGGGTTTGTAAGACAGGGATATGAGAGTTCCTTGTATGAAGGGGAAAAAGTAATTTCTCCATTGGAAGTGACCGGAAAAGGCAGTTACAAAGAGAACCCGAAAGAGGGAATCGTGATCACGGTTTCTTCCGATACCGCCCATCAGATCGATCCCGATACCGGGGCAGTCATCGTGGAAGTCGAGCAGCCAAACGATGAGCAGGTGGGAAGCCTGACACTGACCAAAACCGGGGAACAGCCAGTGGAAGTGAAGGGGGATTCCCTGCTTGCAAAGGCAAAGAGACTGGCAGGAAAGATCAAAGATGCAGTGACCGGAGAGGATACCGATACCGGAGTGTTCCATGATTTTGTCTATGAAGAATCCGGTGTGGAAGGGGCAGCCTTTGAACTGTATGCCAAGGACACCATTTATTCCCCGGACGGAGCAAAGGATGAGCAGGGCAATCCGGTCATCCGTTATGAAAAAGACGATCTGGTGGCAACTTTAGTGACCGATTCAGAAGGAAAGGCAGTGGTAAATAATCTTCCATTGGGTTCTTATTATCTGAAAGAAACGGTGGCAGGTGACCATTTCGTATTGAACCCGGAACAGAAAGAATTTACCCTGACCGCAGAGGATGATACGCAGGCAGTGGTTTATGAAGGGGTCGCTTATAAAAATGAGCGACAGAAGATTTCCGTTTCTGTAGAAAAGAAGGATACAGTCACAGAAGAAAAACTGGAAGGTGTTATTTTTGGATTGTACGCAAAAGAAGATATCCTCTCCCAGCAGAGTGAGGTTCTTGTAGAAAAAGATACGCTGTTGGAGAAGAAAGCAACGGATGAGAAGGGACAGTTTACCTTTGACAGCGACCTCTATCATGGGAAATATTATGTGAAAGAGGAAGTGAGAAAGCCTGGGTATCTTCCGAATGAGGAAATCTGGGAGATCGATGCCTCTTACACAGACCAGAACCTTGCAGAAATCAAGCTGACAAAAGAAGTGGAAAATCAGCCAACTAAAAGTCAGTTTACAAAAACCGACGCCACAACCGGGGAAGAATTGGAGGGAGCGAAGCTTCAGATCATCGACCAGGATGGTAACATCGTGGAAGAGTGGATCAGCACAAAAGAACCGCACGTAGTTTATGGACTGCCGGAGGGAACGTATACGCTCCATGAAGAGCTGCCGCCTTATGCAGAAGGGTATGTGTCTGCGGAAGATATTGAGTTTGAAGTAAAGGAAGATGGCAGTGTGACCAAGGTGGAAATGAAGGATACCTATTCCAAAGTGGAAATCTCCAAAACAGACCTGACTACCGGAGAAGAACTGGAAGGAGCCAAGCTTCAGATTTTAAATAAAGATGGTGAGGTTCTGGAAGAGTGGGTAACAGATGGGAAACCGCATCTGGTAGAGAAACTTCCGGTAGGGGAAGAACTGATCCTGCGTGAGATCACAGCGCCGGAAGGCTATGAGATTGCAGAAGATGTGAAGTTTACACTGGAAGATACCATGGAAGTCCAGAAGGTGGAAATGAAGGATGCAAGGACACCGGAAACTCCGAGTGTACCGCAGACAGGAGATGACCACTGGAAACCAATCCTTCTGTTTGCACTTTTAGGTGTATCAGCAGCCGGACTCATGGCAACCATGCTCTATAAGAAGAGACATAAAAAAGCAGATGAAGCGAAAAAAGAAGAATAAGCTATGGATGCTGCAGGCAGTCTTGTGTGCTGTCTGTATCCTCAGTGCGGCACTAATTTATCATGATTATGTGGCGATTCCCAGGCAGAACCGGGGACTGGTGGAGGAGTTAAAAACCTGCTTCCCGGAGGACATCCCTCCGGGTGGGGGCTCTCCAGGAGAGAAAGAGGAACAGGCTGGAAGAGAACCGGAAGTGTCTGCCGTTGACCTTCGATCCCTCCAGCGCCAGTATCCGGGTGTTCGTGGCTGGCTTACAATCCCGGAGGTTGGGATCGATTATCCGGTCATGCAGAGCAGCTGGGAAGAGCCGGAGTATTATCTGCGGAGGGATTACAGGGGAAACTACGACATCAATGGAAGTTTGTTCCTCCAGGCAGACTGTATTTTGGGAGAATCAAAGAATCTGACTATCTACGGTCACAACATGAACAGCGGGGCGATGTTCGGGAATCTGGACCGGTATGCCTCCTATGATTACTGGAAAGCACATCCCAGGGTGTTCTTTCAGACGCCGGAAGTCGATGTGTCCATGTTCGACTTCCAGCAGGCATCTTTTCACAGTCCGCAGGAATTGGAGGCTTATGCAGCACAAGCGAAAGCGCTGTCGCTGTTTGAAACAGGGGTAGCTGGTGCAGGTTGTGAGACAACCCTGACGCTGGTAACCTGTTCTTATGAGTGGAAGGAGGCCCGGAACATCCTTGTGGCAGTAAAAGCAGAACCTGAAAGGTGAAAAGTGTTCAAAGATGGGTACTTTCTTCAGCTCTCTGGATGTATCCTGCGGTGCTCTAAATCACTCTCCTGCCAGAAGTGTTCAAAAGTACCCAAAAAGTGCAGAATGTGAGACAAGCTGCAACGGGAAGTGGCAATACGGAACAAAAAGTGTTCGAAGTTAAGGGATGTGCAACAAGTCGTGGCAGCTTGTGTAACCATGTAGTATGTTGGAAGTGTTCAAAGGCAGGTACTTTTTCAGCTCTTTGGTGGCTTTCTGGAACCGTATATTCCGGGGAGTGTTTGAAAGTACCCGAAAAGTGCAGAATGTGAGACGCGACTGCAGGTAAAAGACAGTACAATAACCTAAAAAGTGTTCAAGGTTGCAGGATGTGCAACGGAACGTTGACAGGTGTAGTAGCAGAAAGTGTTCAAAGATGGGAACTTTTGCAATTATCTGGATGTATCTACAATCCTCCCAAAATGTCTTTTAGAGGATTGTATCTTGGAAATATATAATTTACGATAAAGTATCTTGACAGACACTATGAAAAAGGATATGCTGAAATCTAGTGATCGCACTATGGAAACTTGAGAAGCCCATAGTCCGGAAGGTTCCTGCGGGAGCCTTTCGTTATAAAAATGGATTTCTTCAAAATTCCATAAAAAATATTGCTGATTAAGCCCTGCACTTGAGAAATTGAGATACAGCAGGTAATGATAAACCTTAAAGAAGCCTTATGACCGACAGGGATAGCTTCAGGAGACTCCTCAGGATACTGGGGAGTTTTTTCGTTGATGTACATCTGAAAAATGGGGAAATTTAGCACTTGAATTGTAACGACAAAAGCGTTACAATATAAGAAACAAGTAGGAGGTGTGATCATGGAAAAAACAGCAACATTGAACTTAAGAGTAAATCCAACTGTCAAAGAACGGGCAGAAAAAGTATTGTCTCAGTTAGGTGTTCCCATGTCAACAGCGATTGATATGTATTTGAACCAAATTTCTCTTACAGGAGGAATCCCGTTTTCAGTTTCTTTGCCAAAAGCACCAGTATCGATTCACGCAGACGCTATGACAACAGAAGAAATCCATCAAAAATTGGAAAAAGGATACAATGATATAGCTGCAGGAAGAGTACAGAATGCAGCGGAAGCGTTCGCAAAATTCAGGGAGAATCATTGATATGAAACACTATACGGTTGAGATTACAAATGAAGCATTGGCTGATATGGAGCAGTTATATAATCATATTGCTTATGTTCTTCAGGCGCCGGAAAATGCAATGGATCAATACAACCGGATTGCAGATGCTATTTTGACATTGGATACTATGGTTGAGAGAATCCGTATTATGGAATCAGAGCCGGAACGAAGCAAAGAGATGAGAAGATTGTTGGTAGACAATTATTCGGTCTTTTTTGTAATCCAGGGAGATAAGGTGATTGTAACAGATGTACTGTATAGTGCATCAGATATTGAAAGCCGATTAAAAGGTTAAATGAGAAAATTAAACAATATGAACATCAGGCAGGATATGTTCCCGTAAAAAGGAAGGTATCCTGCCTTTTTTGCATGAAAGAGAGGAAATTCATATGAGAAAATTTTATACAGCAGAAGCAGTAACAGAAGGACACCCAGACAAAGTGTGTGACCAGATCGCAGATGCAATCCTGGATGTGTGTCTGAAAAATGATGCGGATTCCAAGGTGGCTTGTGAAGTGCTTGCCACGAAAGGGAATGTCATTGTGGCAGGAGAGATCACCAGCTCCTATGAACCGGATGTGTTTGGTGTAATCAAAAAAGTATTGTCTGAGGTGGGATATTCCAGCGAAGGGGTTGCCATGGATACGTTTGTTCATCAGCAGAGTCCGGACATTGCAAATGCAGTCAGGGAATCCAAAGAAAAAAGGGAAGGGGTGTCTGACAATCAAATGGATTGGTTTCAAGGTGCCGGGGATCAGGGCGTCATGATCGGATATGCCTGTGATGAGACGCCGCAGCTTATGCCAATGCCTGTGGTGCTTGCAAACAGGATTGTCCGGGAGCTGTCTGCCTGTAGAAGAAGCAGCTATATTGAAGGGATCTGCCCGGATGGGAAAGCACAGGTGACGGTAGAGTATGAGGATGGGAAGCCTGTCCGTCTGGATAGTGTGGTTGTATCCTGTCAGCATACGGAAGATAAGAATCTGAAGAAACTGGAAGCAGAGATCCGAAAAAAGGTGCTTCTTCCGGCACTTCGTCTTCTTCCACCGGATGAAGATACAAAGATCCTTATCAATCCATCCGGACGTTTTGTCTGCGGAGGCATGGAGGCAGATACGGGACTGACTGGGAGAAAATTGATGGTAGACAGCTATGGCAGCATGGTTCCCCATGGCGGCGGGGCATTTTCCGGAAAGGATTGTTCAAAAGTGGACCGTTCTGGGGCATATATGGCGAGGTATATTGCCAAAAATATGGTCGCAGCCGGACTTGCCAGCAAGTGTCAGGTTTCCATTGCCTACGCCATAGGTGTTGCCCAGCCTGTTATGGTTCAGGTGGATACGTTTGGCACAGGAAAAGTGTGTGCGGATGATTGTCTGGAAATGGCGATCCCATTGGTGTTTGGACTGACGCCGAAGCAGATCGTAGATACGCTTCGCCTTACCCGTCCTATTTTCCGGCAGACAGCAGCCTTTGGACATTTTGGAAGGAAGGAACTGCCATGGGAGCGCACCGATAAGGCAGAACAGCTCCGTAATGCGGTGATCTGATGGCTTGGGTTACGGAAGAAGAGTACCAGGCAGCCAAGCAGGTGCGGGCATATGAGTATTTGCAGACATACCAACCGGGAAGGCTGAAAAAGACAAGGACAAGAAACGAATGGCAGCTTCAGGACCATGACAGCTTTAAGATCAATGAGATCACCAGTAAATGGCATTGGAAATCCAGGGATATCGGTGGAATGTCTGCCCTTCGGTTTTTGATGCAGGTAGACGGCATGGGATATACGGAAGCCGTAAAGAGCTTGTGTGAGCAGATGCCTGTGTATGTTCCCAGAGCAGAACCAGCACCTAAAAAGAAGCCCTTTGCCCTGCCCATGCCCAATGACAGTTTTTACCGGGTGCGGAGATATTTGAACCAAAGGGGAATCCGGGATGAGGTACTGGATTACTGTGTGCAGCTCGGAATCCTGTATGAGAGCGCCCCCTACCATAATGCTGTTTTTGTTGGCATGGATGAACAGGGACATGCAAGGTATGCGTTCCTGCGGGGAATCTATGACAACCGGGGAAAGAGTTTCCGGATGGAACAGGAAGGCAGTGAAAAGCAGTACAGCTTTTGTGTTCCGCCCCTTGGGAAAAGCTGCCGGGTGGCAGTATATGAAGCCTGTATTGATGCCCTGGCTCATATGACACTGGAAGGGAATGCAGATAAATACCGCCTGTCTTTGGGCGGTGTCGCTGCACCGAAGGAAGGGACCAGTCAGAACGTCAGAAAGATGAAAATACCGGATGCATTGGAACATTTTCTAAAAGAGCATCCGGAGGTGACGGAGATTGAAATCTGCACCGATCACGATTTTGCCGGACGATGGGCGTGTGAACAGATAAAAGAACATTATGAAAAAGAATATGCTGTTTTCTGCAACCTGCCCCCAATAGAGGGTGTTGATTATGGGGACCTGGCAAAGCAGGCGTGGGAAAAACAGCAGAAACAGCGAAGGGAACGTTGGAGGTGAGGAAGATGGAAGATACCATAAAAATAGAATTATTGACACCACTGACAGGGAATTTCACATCCAGAGAACTGGAAAGGCAGTGGGAAGAGGGGGAATACGAGTACGATGTTTATGAGGGACTGCCATTGGACGGGGCAGACTTGTTACAGTATGAATCGGAGATCAAAGAAGCAATCGAAAAATATAATGCCATTGGAAATGAGGAAGGAAAGCCCTGCAATTTAATGGATTATTTTCATGGCAGTGCAGCCGTCAAAGAGAGTGTAATCAGTGCAGTCCCTTCTGTGAAACAAAAGGATGGTGTTTTGTATGGATGTACCACTTTGGAATTAACTACATTTTTAGAACAGCCGGAAACAGAAGAACTGTATGAATATGTTACCGGGCAGTATAGTGACGGATGGGGAGAAGGGTTTGAACAGCAGGAAATCCAAGTCGGAGATGGAGAAATCTATGTTCATTTTTGGCAGAGCGATGACTATGAAATCCAGATCAGTGATCCCGATTATCAACAGAAGGAAACGGAAATGAGACGTCCGAAGATGCAGCTTGTGGGACAGGATGGAAATGTGTTTTCTATTCTGGCAAGGGCAAATAAACTGCTTCAGGCAAATGGACAGGGACAAGAGGCAAAAGAAATGATTGCACGTGTCCAGAAATCAGAGAACTATTATCAGGCTCTTCATATCATCAGTGAATATGTAGAGACGGAACTGAGTGAAGATTTTCAGAAAGCCACCAAGCTGCCGAAAAAACGAGGGAAGGAAGAATGCCGATGAAGTACAGCCAATGAAAAGGGAGGATGCATGGAGAAAAGAGTGCAATTATGGAGTCCTGTAAATGGATGGTTTGTTACAGAAGAAGGAGAATTAATAGACTTGAAAAAATCCGACCTTCTCCTTTATGAAACAATGGTACAGGAGGCATTGGAACAGGAAAAATTGTATTACAGAAAAAATGCGGCACCGTTTAATTTGATGGAGCGCTATGCTGCGGATGATTCTGTAAAAGAAAAGGTAAAGAACTTCGATGTCCAGATAAAAAAAGAGCAATATGGTTTGTATGTTTGTGCCAACCTTACATTAAAAGAACCTCTGACACAGAAGGAGTTGGAAGCAGTCCAGAACTTTCTCAGCATGCAGTACGAAGTGGGAATCTTTGATACCCCTCGTCTTCGCAGCCATTCCGTAGAGGAAGGAGAAGTTGTTCTTGATTTTTCAGTAGATACGAAAGAAAGGTTCTCTCAAAAAGAAGTCCAATGCGAAACGCAGAAGAAATATGAAATCACATCCCTGGCCCATCCGCAATTCCAATGGCTTCATAGAATCCGGGCGTTGGTAGATATCAATGAAGAGGTTCTTAAAGGAGCCTGGGGCGGATTTGTGGAACATGAGCAAAATCTTTCTCAGGAAGGAACCTGCTGGATCTATGACCAGGCAATCTGCTGTGAACATGCGGTTGTGGAAAGAAATGCAGCATTGTTTCAGGAGTCTGTCGCCAAGGGGAATGCATTGGTTACGGGAGACGCAGTGATGTATCAAACAAGTGTCGCAGAGGGAACTTGCCGTATCCAGAGTGGTGAGGTTTGGGACAGGGCTCGGATTCAAGGGACTGCACAGGTTGCGGCATCATGGAAAACGGGATATGCACCTTTGATCCTTGGTGATAGCCAGGTTTATGGAAATGTATGTGGGAAAGTATTAGTAAAAGGGAACGTTCTGCCAAACCGGAGTGTGGAGAATCAGACACAAGACCTGTTGGTTTTTAGAGGAAGTGATTCCATTCGTAAAGTAAATGAAAGTAAGAAAAAAGTAAAACAGAAGAAACAGCCAGAGCGCTGATAAGAAAGGATGATGCCTATGGAAAATACCCTGCAATTAGGGAACTTATTGAAAGAAGGAACATACCCGGAGGAATACACCGGAGGGGAGAAGTGGACGATTCTGCATGGGGATACGCTGAAATTGGTGAAAGCATTCCAACCGGGAATCTTTGATGCAGTAATCACCGATCCGCCGTATGCGTCCGGGGGAACGAAGCAGAATGAAAGAAACCGTACCACCAATCAGAAATACAGCAGTATGAAGGCAGAGAATGCCCTGCCGGATTTTGATGGGGATAACAAAGACCAGCGCTCCTGGACCCATTGGATGGCAGAGTGGCTTTACGATGTGCGGAAAGCCTGTAAAATCGGGGCGCCTATCTGCCTATTTATTGACTGGAGGCAATATC
>OHQT01000557.1_pt1 | contig 19335 bp, 15 predicted proteins | sample 1578221 | NCBI WGS metagenome assembly OHQT01 (sample SAMEA3879547, study PRJEB24766) | human gut metagenome | biome: human-associated habitat; feature: feces | place: USA | collected 1985/1987
CAGAAAGAACACAGGAACTCCCGTCCAATATTTCACAGGCCGGTTTCCCTGACGGGGCCGGTAATATCGATCCTTACGCATCTTACAAGAGCCTGTTCGATGGTTCTGTGAATGCAGAGTTAGTTCCGGAATATATTTATTATTGCAATGCCATAGTGAAAGAGAACTCTCCTCAATGGCTGGCGACCCCTACCGCTCTGGGAGGTGCCAACGGTATAAACCTCTGTATGGATTTGATTGATTCCTATAAAATGATAGATGGATATGACATCCACCATTCCAGCGCAAACTATCCTTACCCTGACGCGTCTCATGCAGGCGACCCGATAGATATTGCTTACAGAATATCCGATGGCTATACCGTGAACGGCAATGTAGCCAAAGTAGATGCTTACCGTGAACCTCGCTTTTACGCAACCATAGGATATAATCATTGTATCTGGCCTGGAACTTCTTATGTAGGCAATGACCCGGTGACCAATGTAGAAGTGACTTATTACTCTGATGGTAATGCAGGCCCGCTTCCCGAATACCCGGACAATTACAACCGTACAGGCTATACTCTCCGTAAATACATCAATCAGGAAGATAACATGAAAGGCTCCTGTCGTGCCAAAACATTTGCCGTATTCCGCTACGCAGAAATCCTGCTCAACTATGTAGAAGCATTGAATGAATTGGAAGGAAGTTATACGGATGAAGCCACAGGTATCACCGTGACCCGTAATACAGAAGAAATAAAGAAGTATTTCAATATGATACGTTATCGTGCCGGTATGCCGGGCATCACCGATGCCGAACTGAACAGTAGAGACGATATGCGTGAAGCCATTAAGCAGGAACGTAAAGTGGAGTTTGCCCTCGAAGGACTTCGCTACCATGATTTACGCCGTTGGGGCGATGCGGACGCAGCTTATAATACAAAGATTATCGGCTGGAACACCAAAGCCAGAGTAAATAACCGTACCGGATTCTACACCCGTACAATATGGGATTCAGAGAGAATACAGAAGCGTGTATTTACACAGAAGATGTACTTCTTCCCCATCCCACAGACAACGTTGGATCATAATGCAAAACTGGTTCAGAATCCAGGCTGGTAATTAACTTTAATATTAAGACAATTATGAAAAAGCATATTTTATTTTCATTAGCAATAGGTTCGCTCTTTGTACTCACCGGATGTGAGAACACCAATGTTTGGGAAGAGGAACAGTATATAAAACAAGCCTATCTCGTAGGTATCGGAGAAGAAGGAGCATTAGTGACCCGCAACGTCAACTATGCGGACGAAAGTGCAGAAACTTTCGTATCGGTAGGCACCAGCGGCTCATTGAATCCGGATGGGGACATTCACTGTACATTGATTGAAGATCCCTCAGGCATCACTTCTTACAATCAAAAATATAAATCGAGTACGGAAATCCAATATCAGGCACTTCCTCGAAACCCGCAAGAACGGCTGAGCACTATGATAGAGAGATATTCAAGGAAGGTGATGCGCGACGTCTGGACCGAGGAGAACAAGTTCAGCGCCTATCTCGAGGTGGAGACCCTCGCGGCCGAGGCCTGGAGCAGGCTCGGCGTCGTGCCCGAGGAAGATGTGGAGAAGATACGCGCCAATGCCGGCTTCAAGGTCGAGCGCATCAAGGAGATAGAGCAGCAGACCCGCCACGACGTCGTGGCATTCACCCGTGCCGTGAGCGAGAGCCTCGGCGAGGAGAAGAAATGGGTGCACTACGGACTCACCTCCACCGATGTCGTGGACACTGCCAACGGCTACCTGCTCAAGCAGGCCGACGCCATACTGCTCAAGGACCTCGAGGAGTTCCAGGCAGTGCTCAGGAAGCGCGCCCTCGAGTTCAAGTCCACTCCCTGCATCGGCAGGACCCACGGAGTACACGCCGACATCACCTCTTTCGGCCTCAAGTGGGCCCTGTGGTACGAGGAGATGAAGCGCAACATCGACCGCTTCAAGTATGCTGCCGCCGGAGTCGAGGCCGGCAAGATGAGCGGCGCAGTGGGCAACTTCGCCAACATCCCTCCGTTCATCCAGGACTATGTGTGCGGGAAGCTCGGCATACATTCCGCCGACATCTCTACCCAGGTGCTCCAGAGGGACAGGCATGCGTTCTATATTGCCACCCTCGCGATAATAGCCTCCACGCTCGAGCAGATGGCCTTCGAGGTGCGCAACCTCCAGCGTACCGAGGTGCGCGAGGCCGAGGAAGCCTTCGCCAAGGGACAGAAGGGCTCCAGCGCGATGCCCCACAAGCGCAACCCGATAAGCAGCGAGAACATCTGCGGCTGCGCGAGGGTCATGCGCGGATATATGAGCGCGTCCTGCGAGAACGTGGCCCTGTGGCACGAGAGGGACATCTCGCATTCGTCCACCGAGAGGATCATCCTGCCCGACGCGACCGAGCTGCTCGACTATATGCTGACCCGCTTCAAGGGCATACTCGAGAACCTCGTGGTATATCCCGAGACCATGCTCGCCAACATCTACCGCACGAGGGGAGTGATATTCGCCCAGAGGGTGATGAACGCCCTGATAGGCAAGGGACTCTCGCGCGAGGAGGCGTACGACACGGTGCAGCCCATAGCTATGAAGGCATGGACCGAGGGGCTCGACTACCAGACCCTGCTCTCGGAGTCCGGCAAGGTCATGGGCCTGCTCACAAAAGAAGAACTCGAGAGCTGTTTCACCCTCGAGTACTACTTCAAGAACGTCGACTATATCTTCAGGCGCGTCGGAATCCTCGACGCCTGAAGCCCTCCGTTCTGATTGCTATTTGAAGACTATCTCGCTCCTGTCAGGACCTACCGAAATGATCCTGACGGGGCAGGAGGTCTCTTTCTCTATGAAGGCGACATAGTCCTTGAACTCCTGCGGGAAGTCCCCGTAGCTGCGCACCGAGCAGATGTCGCTGTTCCAGCCCTTGAACTCCTTGTATATCGGGGTGATCTCCTCGTTGCTCTCGAAGGGGAAGTAGTCCACCCTCTTGCCGTGTATCTCGTATGCCACGGCGACCTTTATCGCGTCGAATCCGTTGAGCACGTCGGACTTCATCATTATCAGCTCGTCGACCCCGCTCATCATCACGGCGTACTTGAGCGCCACAAGGTCGAGCCAGCCGCAGCGGCGCGGGCGTCCGGTAGTCGCTCCGTACTCGTTGCCTATGCTCCTGAGCCTCTCGCCGGTCTCGTCTTCGAGCTCGGTGGGGAAAGGGCCGCTGCCGACCCTCGTGCAGTAGGCCTTGAAGATACCCATGACCTTGCCTATCCGGCTCGGAGCTATTCCAAGTCCGGTGCATGCCCCGGCGCTCGTGGTGTTGGACGAGGTCACGAAGGGATAGGTGCCGAAGTCGATGTCGAGCATGGAGCCCTGAGCGCCCTCTGCGAGGATAGGAACGTCGTTCTCGATGAACCTGTTGACTTCTATCTCGCTTTCGATGAGCTGGAAGCGCTTGAGCCTCTCCACGGCCTCCATCCACTTCGTCTCGTATTCGGTGACGTCGTAGCTGTAGTCGTACTCGCTGAGCATCTTTGCGTGCTTCTTGCGCAGGGTGTCGTAGCGCTTGCGGAACTCGGGCGAGAGCAGGTCTCCGACCCTGAGGCCGTTCCTGCCGGTCTTGTCCATGTAGGTGGGGCCTATTCCCTTGAGCGTCGAGCCTATCTTGGCCTTGCCCTTGGCGGCCTCGCTCGCGGCGTCGAGTATCCTGTGCGTAGGGAGGATCAGATGCGCCCTCTTCGAAATCATCAGCCTGCCGCTGATGTCTCCGATCTTGGCCTCTATGTCCTGTATCTCCTCGTCGAGGATCACGGGGTCTATCACCACGCCGTTGCCGATGATGTTGACGGAATCATGCCTGAAGATGCCGGAAGGCACGGTGTGCAGCACGAATCCGTCGTCTCCGAACTTCAGCGAGTGCCCGGCGTTTGGCCCTCCCTGGAAGCGTGCTATAACCTTGTAGCCGGGTGTCAGGACGTCGACAACCTTACCTTTACCCTCGTCTCCCCACTGGAGTCCGAGTACTACATCAACCTTTTTCATCGTATCTTTCTGTAATTTGAAATGCGAAACAACCTCTAAAAGTATGAATATTATCTGACTTTAGCAAATAATCCCGACCGCATCCACCGTCCCGACCTTATCCTCGCGGCGAATATCAGCCCCTTCAGGCACAGCTCCGCGGCCATTGCGATCCAGTACCCCTCGAGTCCGAAGCGCGGGATCAGCAGCAGAGAGAGGCCTATCCTCACGGCCCACATGCATATCAGGTTGATGAGCGAGGGCACGAGCGTGTCGCCGGCACCCACGCAGCAGCCGTATGCGACTATGCTCACTCCGTAGAGTATCTCCGCCCAGGCTTCGATGCGCAGGCATCTTGTGCCGAGGCTGATGACCTCGGGGTCGCTGCTCAGCATGCCCATTACAGCCGGAGCCGTGATCCACATTATCACCGCGAGGGCTCCCATCATCGCCGCGCCGCTGAAGATAGATATCCTCGCGAACCCCCGCGCCAGCTCGGGCTTCTTCGCTCCGAGGCTCTGCCCCACGAGCGAGGTCGCCGCGTCCTGCATGCCGTAGCCGGGAAGGTAGCAGAAGCCCTCCGCTATGATTGCGAACGAGTTGGCTGCCACGGCTATGGTTCCGAGCGGGGCAATAAGCACCGTGGCGATTATGTAGGCTCCGCGCGAGACGAGGTTCTGCAGCCACAGGGGAGCGGTTATCTTCAGCGCGTTGGACAGCACCAGCTCGACAGACGGACGGGAGAACCTCTGCTCCGCCGTGCTCCCTTCGACGGCTTCCGGGCAGCTGTCCCCACCTCCGCATCCTCCGGTGCGTTCCTCGCGGCTGCCGGAGTCTTCATTGCCGTCCGGGCTGCCTGAGTCCCTTGCGCCGCTCCGTCCCCGCACCCCGAGCTCGCGGCTGCGGCAGAGTATGTAGTAGAGCAGGAACGTCCCTGCGCAGAGAATCGCGAGTCCGGTACCTATCGCGGCGCCGGCGACGCCGAGCCCGAGCATGTAGATGAAGATGTAGTTGAAGACTACGTCGAGCAGGCACATGGCTATGCTCGCGAGCCCCGAGATCTTGGTGTTCCCGCTTGCGACCAGCGACATCACGCAGAAGTTCTCCACCTGCAGCACGGGCAGGAACGCCGCATAGACCGCGAAGTACGCCGAAGCGTCCTTCCAGAGCAGCTCCTCTCCTCCGAGCCAGCGCGGCAGGGCCTGGCTTATCGCGAGTCCGAGCGCGGCGAGGGCGAGGCTGAAAAGGAACACGCTGCGTATGCCAAGGCGGAATACGGCCCTCGCTGCGGCGAAGTCCTTCGAGCCGCACTTGTGGGCCATCTGGACGCTGAATCCCGAGCTGTTGGCATAGCAGAAGCTGCCGAAAATCCAGGTGGTGGTGCTGACGAGCCCCACGGCGGCCGCCTGGGCCGAGCCGAGCGCCCCGACCATCGCCGCGTCGATATAGCTCATGAGGCACGACGACAGCTGTGCAAATATGGAAGGGAGGGCGAGCAGGAAGGTCAGCCTTATCTGCTCGCCGCGGGTCATCCCCGAACTGCTCCGGAGCTTCCCGAGCAGTATGTCCTTTCCTTCGCGCACCGTTATTGGTCTTTCTGTTCCCGATTCCGGTTTTCCGGGCGCAAAGATACAGATAATTTCGATGCATGCCTGCCGAAAAAAAACATGATAGAAATTTGTATTATGCATTAAAAACATTATGCTTATGAAACATAATAAAAAGGATGTCTATTTCCTTGCCGACCGCTCCGAAGGACAGCACCGGAGGGCATTGCTCGCGAAAGTGATAGCACAACTGTTCCCGGATTTCGACAAGTCGTCATATCCGGATTGGGAATCCGTATTCCTTGCTGCAGAAGCTGGTGGATGAAGGGCAGCTGAAGTACAATCTTGTGCTTTGCGGTTCGTCACAGAATATGATGTACGGGCTGGTCCTTGATTCTGCTGCACCCCTCTATGGTCGCGCAGATGAGATGAATTACAAGGCAGCCCGCCAGGAGCATGTTTCCCATGCATACGCCCCATGTAGTCTCCCCGTGTCCGGTTCCCGAAAAACATCCGCCACGGCCATAGGCCTTTGAGCCTTGCAGAAGGCAGCCCGGGTGGGACGGTGGAGCCGGATTGGCAGTATCTGCCACACCAGCCTGCTTCCCGGGCACTTAGGAGACAGGCCGGTGTTGACGGTGTTTTGCAGGAAACTCCTGTGCGCAGGGAAAGTGCCATTATGAAACGGGCCTCGCGAAGATGCATTTGATTTTTCAAGGAAAATGCTATCTTTGGAATCGTAACCAACATAATTGATGACATGAATACCGGAATAGACATGTCGTTCAGACCGCTTAAGACGACTACGGTAAACCAGAGCATGAAGCGAGCCATGAAAGATTCGAAGTACACACCGGAACTGTATAGCAAGGTTCGTGCACGGACGAATGCTTCAAATGCCCTGAAGACAGGTCTGAACGATGTGGCGGAGGATGCAGTTCGTTCCTCTACGACAGATGTGGGCAAGTCCGTGATGCAGGAGTTATATAAAAGGGATTCTGAGGAAGAAGAATTGAAGTATGGCTGGTAACGGGAACAGGGAACGGAACAGGCGGCGCAGGCTGCGTGAGAAGTCCTTCAAGTACCGGCAAGATGAATCAAAGAAAAGATATGGAATATCTCCGCGTGCTGCCTTCATCTTTTTCATGATGCTTTTTGCTTTTAAAATAGTTCGGTATGATGTCGTTGAAGATAGCCTTATCACGGAAGACAACGAGCTTGCCTATGCTATGATTATTGACCGTATTCGCGTGAGTAGGTGCCCCGATAATAAAATAGTGTATATGTTTTCTGTAGGTAATGAAACATATGAAGGAGCATACTACAACAATTATTACTATTACAATTTTAAGACTTATGATTTTATAACGGTCCGGTATTATGTCGGGAATCCGAATATTAATGTTACCTCGCTTGGCTTTTACAATAGATATATGATGGTTGCCCGGCGCGATGCACGGTGGACGCAGGTGATGAATGCAATGATCGAGGACCATGTTCCGCAGCCGGAGAGAGACAAGTTCTTGCTTAAAGAATAAGATATTATGAATGCAGATAAGATGATGTTGTGGTGCCGTATTGCGGCTCTTGCCGCCTGTGCGGCATTGTTTGCAGTTCCGCTGCGTGCGGGGGAGCCTGACGGTGTGGACTGGCGGAGCAGTACCGACTATGATGTGTTCCGCGCCATGCAGGGCCGGTATGCCGGGCTTACCGTGCTCGCACCGAGCGGGGCTCCCGGCGTGGAGACCGCCGCCGTCCTGAGGGGATATTCCCTCAACGGAGAGAGTCCCCTGATAATAGTCGACGGCCTGAGGGTCGACAACCTTGCGGACATCGACCCGTCGACGGTAGAGTCGGTAGAACTGCTCAAGGACGCGTCTGCGTCCGTGCTGTACGGTGAGGAGGCCGCCGAGGGAGTGATAATAGTGAAGACCCGGAGGGCGGCGGCCGGAAAGGGTGTCTCCGTCGGCTACAGCGGGCAGTATGTGTCGGAGTCGCTTGGGCATAAGCCCGCCCTTATGGACGCAAAGGCCTACTCGGAGTACTACGGACTGGAATACGACCCTGCCACCTCTGCCGACACCGACTGGATAGGGGAGATTCTCGGCTCCGCAGGCTGGGCGATGAGACATAACCTCGATGTCAGCGCCTCGATGCGCAATGCCGGCGTATATGCCGCGCTGGGCTATGTCCGCGAAGACGGAATCATGCCGCGCCGCTCCGACCTGTTCGACCGTGTGTCGGTACGGCTGAACGCCTGGTACAGGCCCTTCGACTGGCTCGAGATAGGTACGGCCAACAATTATTCGCACCGCAGGTACGGGGATGTGCTCTGGCCTGAGCATGTCTCCGGTGGTTATATCTACCCGTTCCAGGATCTCCTTCATGTTTCCATGATGTCCAGTATGCTGTGCATATCTCCGCTGGCCGAAGCCTCGCCGGATGCTCCTTTCCTTGGATCTGCTTCTTCCAACCCTCTTGAGACCATACGCAGCCTTGAAGGTTCCAGGAGCGTCCTCGATGCAATCGCCGGCACCACTTATGCCGAGGCGGATATTGCGGGCTTCCTTGATTTCCGCACGCAGGTGGGCTACCGTTTCGGAGACCGGAGCTTTACGTATGACGGTGCGGTAAGGGATATCCAGTGGGACAGCCGTGTCGCGTATTCACACGCGTTCTCGCGCCATTCGCTTGCCGCCGCGCTGGGATACACCTTCCGCGACCTGAATGTCGAGGGCGCCGCCACTGTAGGACGGAGGGACGAGGCTGACGGGGTAGCTTCGTGGACGAGGCGCAATACGGCCTACCTCGACCTCGGCTATGCCTACGGCGGGACGCTCGAGGTAAATGCCCGGCTTGCGTTCGAATCCGGCAGGCACCGCTATTCGAGCGATGTCTATAGGTACGCGCGCATCTATTCGTATCCGGCAGCGTTTTCCGCATCGCTTTCTGCCGTCTGGCAGCCGTGGGAGTTCCTGAAGTTCAGGGCCTCGTACGGAATGTTCCAGAGGGCCGTTTATGCCGGCAGCTGGACAGAGGCTGATCTCAGGCCTTTGAAACATCTCGATATAGGTGCCGACCTCGCTTTCTTCGACGGCAGGCTTGCCGCTGCCGTCGACCTGTTCGACAAGCAGGCCACCTATGGATTCCCGGTTCATCTGTCCGATCCGTATATGCGTTTTCCTGTCGACGTGCGCAACCTCGGAGCCGAACTGGGACTGTCCTGGCATGACAGCGCAGGAGGCGTGGACTATTCCGTAGGTGCCAATGTGTCGTATCTGAAGAACCGCTGCACCGGAATGCCCGATTCTCTGGACGGATTCTCGGTCAACACTACCTATACGAATGTCAAGGCCGCATGCATGCGCGGTATACCCGCTCCGGTCTGGAATTTCTCCGGCTACCGCTATATCGGGGGCGATGAGTTCGAGGGCGGCGGCACCGACATAATCGGCAGCGGCATCCCCTCGTGGAACTTCGGATTTTTTGCGGATGTGTCGTACCGGGGTTTCGACCTTTCGGTCGTGGCTACCGGCCTTGCCGGCGCGGACATCTTCTACGGGACGAATACTGTCGGCTGCAATATGCCGGAGTTTTTCGCCTCCGGTGCCGGTACGCAGTATCCTTCCCTTGAAGCGCAGAGATACGACAATACCTTCAAGTCGTCTTCCGCCATGGTGTTCGACGGCTCGTTCCTGAGGATAAGGCAGCTGCAGCTGGGATATACCCTGCCCGCCCGTATCACCAGCCGGGCGCATATAGAGAAGCTGCGCTTCTTCGTCTCGCTCGACGACTTCTTCACCTTCACTTCCTATCCGGGACTCGACCCCTCTCGGCACTCGGAGCCCTGCGCCCCTATGAAATGGGCTTCGACAACGGGGCTTATCCGACCATGCGAAAGGCCGTCTTCGGCATCAGCATAGGCCTCTGACGCCTCTGTTGATAACCTTGTTGATAACTTGGATATGGGCTGCCCGAAAGTCATGGACAATATGGCTAATTTTGTCAGAAAATCCGAACTGATAATTTTTAAATCTTCAATATTGTCATGGACGTCAGGAAAACCAACGGGTCGATAGAGGAATTCGACAAGGCCAAGCTTGCGCGTGGAATACACCAGGCCTACAAGACGGCACGCGAGTACTGCGACGATGCTATCGTGGTGTCGATTATCAACAACCTCTACATCTACGAGGGCATAACCAGCGCCGAGATCCGCCGCCAGGTGGAGGAGTCGCTGATGTCCATAAACAAGAAGGTGGCGCACGCCTATATCGAGACCTTCGACGCGGGCATAGACCTGCGCAAGAAGCGCGACTTCATAAAGGACTACATCGCGGCGTCAAACGCGGCGACCGGCTCCAAGTTCGACTCCAACGCCAATGTGACGCGCAAGAACATCGTCACCCTCGGCAACGAGCTCTACAAGGAGAACAACATCAAGCAGAACCGCTATATCATGTGCGACAAGATGAAGACGATGTACGGGCGCAGCCTTGCCGACCAGTACATCGCCGACCTCAACTCGCATGTGCTCTACAAGCATGACGAGAGCGGCACGCCCGGCTTTCCCTACTGCGTGGCAATCACGATGTACCCCTTCCTCGTCAGCGGGCTCAAGGAACTCGGCGGCGTGTCGATAGCCCCGACCGACCTCAAGTCGTTCTGCGGCGAGTTCATCAACCTCGTGTATTCGATTTCGTCGCAGTTCATGGGTGCGGTGGCCACTCCGGAGTTCCTGATGTACTTCGACTACTTCATCCGCAAGGACTACGGCGACGACTACCTCGCTCACCTCGACGATGTCGTGGAGCTCAACACCAAGAAGCGCACGCTCGTCAAGGTCATCGACAACTACTTCCAGCAGGTGGTGCACTCGATGAACATGCCCGCCGGCAACAGGGGCTACCAGACCGTGTTTTGGAACATAGGCTATTTCGACAAGAACTATTTCGAGGGCGTGTTCGGCGACTTCCGCTTCCCTGACGGCTCCGCTCCCAAATGGGAGACCCTCAGCTGGCTCCAGAAGCACTTCATGAACTGGTTCAACGAGGAGCGCAACAACTATATCCTGACTTTCCCCGTCGAGACCATGGCCCTGCTCACCGACGGCGGCGACGACTACCTCGACAAGGAATATGCCGACTTCACCGCCGAGATGTGGTCGAAGGGGCACAGTTTCTTCTGCTACATATCCAACAGCCCCGACTCGCTGTCGAGCTGCTGCCGCCTGCGCAACAGCCTCAAGGACCTCGAGGACAGGGAGGACACGGAGCACAACCATACGACCCACCAGTACTCTATGGGCACTGCTTCCGTCGCCACCGGCTCCAAGTCGGTGATGACCATAAACCTCAACCGCCTGATACAGGACTCCGTGCGCCGCTACTTCCTCGAGCGCAGGGGTGTCACGCTCCCGGCAGGCAAGGCGCTCGATCCCAAGGTGCACTTCTACGACAGGCAGGACCTCTACAACAACTACATCTGCAAGGACCTCACCGAGATGACGGAGCGCGTCCACAAGTACCAGATGGCGTTCAACGAGATTATCAAGGACTTCTTCAAGGCCGACATGCTCGATGTCTACAACGCCGGCTTCATCGACATGAAGAAGCAGTACCTGACCGTGGGCGTGAACGGCCTCACCGAGGCTGCCGAGTTCCTCGGGCTCGAGATAAGCCCCAATCCGGAGTACAACGACTTCGTCAACCACATCCTCGAGACCATAAACATCTGCAACCGCAAGGACCGCACTCCCGAGGCCATGTTCAACACCGAGTTCGTGCCCGCCGAAAACCTTGCCGCCAAGAACTACAAATGGGACAAGAAGGACGGCTACTTCGTCTCGTCGAAGCACAACCTCTACAGCTCCTACTTCTACAATCCCGAGGATGTCGATGTGTCCATAATAGACAAGTTCAAGCTGCACGGAGAGTCGTTCGTCAAGTATCTCGACGGCGGTTCGGCGCTGCACATGAACCTCGCGGAGCACCTCACCAAGGAGCAGTACCGCAAGCTGCTGAACGTCGCGGCGCACTACGGCACCAACTACTTCACCTTCAACGTGCGCAACACGGTCTGCAACGAGTGCGGCTACATCAGCAAGGACACGCTCGACAAGTGCCCCAAGTGCGGCAGCACGAACATCGACTACCTTACGAGGGTCATAGGCTATCTCAAGAGGGTGTCCTCGTTCGCCGAGCCGCGCCAGATAGAGGCTAAGAAACGGTTCTACGCTTCGGACGAGAAGTCATGCTGAAGTATATACCCGAACTTACGGACGTAGTCCTGGAGGAGGTCCCCGACAGGGTCACTCTGGCCGTGGAGATTCCGAACTGCCAGGGCAACTGTCCCGGATGCCATTCCCCCTTCCTCAAGCAGGACATCGGGGAGGAGCTTACGGCAGAGGCCGCCGACGCCCTGCTGGAGGAGAACTTCGGCGTGGACTGCTTCCTGCTGCTGGGCGAGGGCGACGACCCTGCCGCGCTGCTCGGTCTGGCAAGGCACATCAAGGCCGCGCATCCCGGAGTGGAGACGGCCTTGTACTCCGGCCGGGAGAGTGTGGAGGACGGGATCTACGAAGTGTTCGACTTCGTGAAGACCGGCCCCTACAGGGCGGAGCTGGGCCCCCTGAACGAGAGGACGACGAACCAGAGGATGTACTACCACGGCGAGGACATCACCTCGCGCTTCTGGCACCGCGGACCCGGAAAAGACGACTGAATATATTCTTGATTTCCTATTGGCAGGCTCCGGACGTCGCAGTATGTCCGGGGCCTTTTTCGCACGCATGTCTCGGGAACATGAAAAATCACTATCTTTACGCCGTTATGAGAGCCTTTCCGATTCCGTTTGCGTCTGTACTGGCCCTGCTGCTCTGCGCGGGTGCGGGTATGGATGCCTGTGCACAGACCGCGACCAGCCTGTTCATGCGTTCCGACAGTCTCCAGGTTGAGGAGATAGCATCTCCCTCGCCTGTGCTCTTCGGTTCCGTGGGGCACAACGGCCCGGCGGTGGAGAACAGGTTTTTCGCCCTGAGGCTGTATTTCAACGACAGCGGGGCCATTGACCTCTATTCGAAGAGCGGTGAGGCGCTCGAGCTGGAGAAGTATGACTGGTACCCCACCCGCGGGCAGACCCTCTGCGAAGGCGCCGGCATAGACGCCTATGATGTCGGCAGGACGCTCGGCTTCGGGGGAATAGCACTGTGGGACGACGGCAGGCTCGTCAGGCTCAAGGCCACGGAAGGCCGCACCGCGAGGGTAGGCCGTACAAGGGACGGCTCGTTCGCGGAGCTGACTGCATACGGAGTGGAGTTCCGCGGCATGGAGTACGATGTCTGCATGAGGGTCGAGATGAAGGACCGTGGCAGGGACGCCTTCCTTATCGTGAGCGAGCTGTCAGGCAGGGAGCTGCCTTTCGTCTGCGGCCTCATGTGCCATGATGCCGATACCGTAGACATCGGCCGCAGGTACATTTCCGTATGGGGCAGCTGGTCTGCCAACGACGGCAGCGACGATGTATCCGTCGGCACGGGCATCAAGTTCCGCCCGGCGCAGATAGATCGTTTCGAAAGGCGAGACGGCATGCTGCTGCTCGTCTGCAGGCCGGACTCCGAGGCGGGTTTCAGGCTCTGTGCCGGCTCGTCAAAAGAAGACGAACTCGGCAGCTATGCCAAGTTCGTCTCATATATGAAGAAGCTGGTGTTCTTCAACTGACAGCCGTGCCTTTGCCGGATAGGCAGGCTACCTTATTATCAGCACGGCTCCGTCGTTCCTTGCGACCTTTATAGGCTTCTTGAACCTGCCCTCTGCCGTTACGAGCTGCCCTTCGTCGGTGTAGATTGCCTCGGCGCTGCTTCCTCCGAGGGCTGCGACGATTCCGTTCACGTCAAGCTCCAGCGTCTCGTCCACTGCGTTGACGGCTCCCACATACCAGGTGCTGCCGTAGCGTCTCGCGATGACGGCGTTCTCCGAGGGCGTGCCGGCTATGTAGCGCGTCTCGTCCCAGGTGGTGGGCACCTCGCGCATGAACTCTATCGCTGCCGCAGGGGCGTCCTCGAGGTTGTTGGGCGTGAGTGCGAAGTTCTGTATAGGGTTCTGGAAGAGCACTGCCGTAGCGAGCTGGAACGCGTCGCTGGTCTTCCTCTCGGTGCCGCCTATGCGTCCCCTGGCATCAGGCTGCCCGTTGGCCCGGTTGAGCCTCTTGTTGAGGAAGGTCCCTCCGAACTCCATGCAGCCCACGCTGTTGCGTATGAAGGGATGCAGGGTGGCGTTGACCGCCTCTATGTCGCATTCGTACTGCGAGAACACGAGGTTCTCCGAAGCCCTGACCGCCTCGCTGCCCACATAGTTGGGATACATCCTCTCCCAGCCCCTCGGAAGCGTGCAGCCGTGGAAGATTACCATTATCCCGCAGTCGTCGGCGTCGCTCAGTATGCTTTCGTAGATGCGCATGGTCTCCTGCTTGTCGCCGCCGAAGAAGTCCACCTTGATGCCCTTGACCCCTATGCTCTCGAGCCAGCGCATCTCCTTCTTGCGTGCTATGGGGTCGCTCATTATATGTACGGGGCTCTGTGAGATGTCGTTCCACCAGCCGCTGGAGGCGTACCAGAGGAACAGCGACACTCCCTTGCTGCGTGCGTAGCGCGAGAGTTCCTCGATCCTGTCCCTTCCTATGTTCTGGTCCCAGAACGCGTCGATGAGGCAGTAGGGATAGCCCAGCTCGGAGGCGAAGTCGATGTAGGTCTTCTGGTCGTCGTAGTTGCAGCTGGCGTCCTGCCATACTATCCAGCTCCAGGTGCTCTTGCCGAACTCGTAGCTGCGGGTGCTCTCGAACCTGGGCTCCACTACGTCGAACGCTATCGTGGTCTCTACTATCGGTGCGAGGTCTGTCCCGACGGTGATAGTCCTCCAGGGCGTGCAGCCGGGCAGAGCGAAAGCCGGTTCCACCGTACCGTTGCCGTTGTTCTCTTCGGGCATCGGGAATGCGACCCTGTAGCCGCTGCCCTCGGCGTAGTCGTCGAGTCTCGAGCCGCAGTAACGGCTGTCGACCCCGGTCTCGCTGACGAGCACCCAGCCTCCCGGCGTGTTGAACAGGCAGGGGAAGGTGAAGCCGTGGCCGAACTCGGACTTCTCCCCGAGCGGGGCGGCGTTCCTGTAGTACTCTTCATAGCTGGGCTTGGTGCGCTTCCAACCTATCATGGCATCGCTCTGGGGGCAGAGGTAGGTGGTGGTGCCCTCGGGGAAGTCGAAGCCGGTCTCCTCGCGCATCACCCGAATGCTTCCCGTGTCGGTGTCGCGCGGGATGCTGTAGCGGAACGCCACGTCGTTGTCGCTAAGGTGCCATTCGATGTCGAGCAGGCGTCCCTCGGGAGTCTTGAAGTGGGTCATGTACCTCACTGCGTCGTGGCTCACATGCGAGGTCTTGATGCGGTCGAGCCTGTAGTCGACCTTCACGGCCTTGCGCTTCTCTCCCGTGTAGACGAGCTTCGAGTAGTCGCAGTCCTGCGCCACGAGTCCGAGGGGAGAAGGGGAGAGCATGGTCTTTCCGTCATATTCGACGCTGTAGAGGATGCGGGAGTCGGGCGTCTGTTCGAGCCTGACGCTGAGCTTCCCGTCCGGGCTGCCGAGTACCGTGAGTGCGGCCGCGAGCAGCATTGAAAGTGAATGGAACATGGTGTATCTGTGTTAATAGTGTATATCAGGGTTAATAGTGTGTATCCGGCTCTGATTATGCAGTCAGACAAATATAATGTTTTTTGACGTTCAGTCCCCGTCTTCGAGCTGGAATATCTCGTCCGTGGCCTTCTCTTTCGACAGCGCTATCAGGCAGAGCGAGGCGAGCAGTCCGAGCATCGCGATTTCGTTTATCGGATCGTTCTCTGTGACGGCGAAAATCCCTTCCGGGTCCGTCACCGTGCTGTCGGGGAATATGGCGAGTGCCGGCAGACGGAACATGTCGCAGTCGAGTACGCCGCTCAGTGCGCTTCCTGCAAAACATCCTCCACGCCTGGGGCCATTGTGTGCGCCCAGGAGGCCTATGTCCGTTGACGGTGTGGTCGAATTGACTGCACCTGCCTCGGCGATGCGGCTTCCAGCCCTGCCGGTGATAGGTATCCGTGGCGGGTGTTTTGCTGGAAGGTGTTTTGCAAAAGACAATCGTCCGTGCAGAAAAAGACTGCATGGAATTCATGTCTTCCTGGCTCGGCACACTTGATGATGCATCGGCCTCCGGATATTCTTTCCGGACTCCGCCAAGCGTTTCCATACTTTATACTACATACTACGCGATGCTGGAACATATATGGGGAAATGGCTGGCAATAATGCTTGACTGCCGCAGATGTAAAAACCAGGGAACAATGGGTTTTGAGGTATTTTTGAGGCGACTTACGCGCAGGCGACAGATATAAATATTTGATAATTAATGATTCCCATAACTGGTGCGTTCTGGCTAATTTCACCTGACCGAAACATGGCCGCTGCCGCCCTAACATGCGCCGTTTGCCAACGATGCCGCTGTAACTGCCGCCTGCCGCTCATGTAATGGCAACGGCTGCGGAACGAATTAATTTGCTAACTTTGCGTAAATGGTATGTCGCCACCCGTTGGCGCAGCCTCTGTCATGATTACGCGATGAGAAAGAAAAGCAGGGAAATGGACAGCGCCTGGGCATTGGAGGTAATGCGCAGGGCTCCTTATATAACCGTGAGTTTCACAAGGCCGGACGGAAGTGCCTACGGCGTGCCGCTTTCGCTTGCAGGTACGGAAGACGGCAGGGTGTGGTATTTCCACTGTGCTCCCGAGGGCGAGAAACTCGATGCGATAGCGGCGCATCCCGAGGTGTGCCTGTCGGCCGTGTCGCGCTGCACTCCGACCGTGGGGCCGAAAGACGGCAGTTTCACCTTGCAGTACAAGTCTGCAATCGCTTTCGGCAGGGCGGAAACGGTAACTGACGAGGCGGAGAAGACAGAGGCACTCAGGCTTATCAGCGAGCGTTTCCTGCCCGCCCACATGGACGCCTTCGACGATGCCGTAAGGCGCAGCCTTCACCGTACGGCGGTTGTCCGCATCACCCTCAGCTCTCCTCCGAGCGGCAAGCGCAAGCAGTACGGTCCGGACGGTGAAGAGATGAAGTCATCATGCATGGAGGAGAAAAAATGTTCATGCATGGACGAGGAAAAATTATCATGCAGGGAGGAAAGGAGATGAAGGGCGGGGTATTTGTGACCGCGCTCGTCGCGGCGGCAGCGGTGGCCGTACCGGTCGTGCTCGTTTCCGTGTTTGTCCATCTCGCAGACAGGGTGGAAGGTGCTCCGGCCGCCGGAGGGGCGCAGTCCTGCGCGTCGGTAGTGACCGTGCGTCCGCATGAAGATATCCGGGAGGTCGCAGAGAAACCCGGAAGGACGACCGTATTCCTCGCCGGAACTATCGATATGGGAACGGGAGAGGACTGGCAGGCCGAGGCGGATTCGCTTTTCAGGACCCTTCCGTCGGGAAGCTATATGCTGTTCAATCCACGGCAGGAGGACTGGGACGCCTCGCGCCCGGGCGAAATGGACTATCAGGTGAACTGGGAGCTCGATCATCTCGAGGAGGCGGACTACATAATAATGAACTTCCTCCCCGGGAGCCGTTCGCCGATAACGCTTCTGGAACTTGGGCTGCACGCGAGGAGCGGGAAACTTCTGGTAGTCTGCCCGGAGGAATTCTACAGGTACGACAATGTGCGCATCACCTGCGCGAAATACGGCGTCGGGATGTGCGGCTATCTCGAGGAGGCCGTCATGCGGATAGGGTCGGCGCGGAAAGGATCTGACAGCTTATGAAGATACTGACAGGAAAGGACATACGCAGGGCCGACCTCTATACGATAGAGCATGGGCCGGTGGAGAGCCTTGCCCTTATGGAGAGGGCGGCAGAGGCTCTGACGCGGGAGATCATCGCCTGCTGCGAGCCGGATGAATGCTGCGGGCCGGGCGGCTGCTGCGGAGCCGTTGGAAATTCCGGCCCGGAATACCTTATAGTCGCAGGCAAGGGCAACAACGCCGGGGACGGCCTGGCCGTGGCGAGGCTGCTGCATGAAAGGCTCGGGAGTTCCCGTAAGGTCTCGGTGCTCCTGTCATTTCCCGAAGATGAGATGTCGCCGGACTGCCGTTCCAACCTTGAACGCCTGCCCGCCGGGGTGGCGAAGTTCTCTCCCGCTACAGGCCGTATGGTGTCCGACGGCATTATGCATGTTGGCGGCGGCTCCGTCTGTCCCGATGCCCTGTTCTCCCCGGAATCGCTGTTCACTCCTGATACGGTCGTAATCGACGCGGTGCTGGGTTCGGGCGTGTGCGGAGAGCTGCGCGGCAGGGCGGCCGACGCTATCAGGCTGATAAACTCGAACTCCTCCCGCTGCCGGGACGTGATCTCGATAGACCTGCCCTCCGGCCTCCCCACCGAGCCCCCAGACGGCTGGAAAGGGGATCCGGACTCCAGCCTTCGTGACGGTACGGCACGCTGTGCGGTCGCCGCGTCCTGCACGCTGACCATAGAGTTCCCCAAACTTTCTCTGCTGCTCCCTGAAACAGGAAGGTATGCCGGCCGTCTGGAGGTCGTGCATATAGGTCTCGACAGGGGCTTTATCGCTTCCTGCCGTTCCTGCTACGCGACGGTAGACCGGGAAACGGTGCGCTCTCTGCTGCTCCCGAGGAACGAGTACGGCCACAAGGGCAGTTTCGGACATGCCCTGATTATTGCGGGCTGCAAGGAAATGACAGGCGCCGCGATACTTTGCACGGGAGGCGCCCTGCGTTCTGGCTGCGGTCTTGTCACCGCACATGTGCCGTCGGGGGAGAGGCTCGCGGTGCAGCTCTCGCATCCTTCGGCCATAGTCTCGTGCGACCCGTCTTCAGCGATGTTTTCGGCCGTTCCTGACTGTATTTCCAAGTATTCTTCGATTGCTGTCGGTCCCGGTCTCGGCCGGGCTCCAGAGACGGTAAGGGCGCTCGGGGATCTGTTCTCGAGGCTCCGCGACATGCGTGAGGCCGGGGCTGCTCCGACCCTGATCCTCGACGCCGATGCGCTCAATATAATATCTTCCGGGCCGCAGATGCTCGGGCTTGTTCCTCCCGGCTCCGTGCTGACCCCGCATATCGGCGAACTCTCCCGTCTCCTGCGTGCGGCGCTGGCCTCAGGCATGATACCGTCCCTCACGGACGCCGACACCGGCACGGACAGATATCCCTGGGCGGACGATATGCAGAAAGTCGTCCTCGTCAAAAGCCTTGCCGCAGCTTTGAAGTCCGTAATCGTCGTCAAGGGTGCGCATACCATGACCTGCTCTCCGCAGGGGGATTGCCACTTCAACATGAGCGGCAACCCCGGCATGGCCAAGGGCGGAAGCGGCGACGTGCTCGCGGGGCTCATAGCCGGCCTTGCCGCGAGGGGCTACAGTCCGCTCCATGCCGCGCTGCTCGGCGTATGGTTCCACGGACTTGCCGGCGACAGGGCTGCCGGGATCCACGGACAGGAGTCCATGTGTTCTGCTGACCTGCCCGCTTTCCTGAGAGTAGACTGATCCTGTGATTGCGCATAATTGCAGAATTTTCCTAAATTTGCTGTGCTTGAAGACAATGACCATTATGACTAAGCGCATATCTTTCCTTACCGGGGTGCTCGCGTTCGCAGCGGCGCTTGTATCCTTCGCACCGGGCCTTTCGGCCCAGACCTTCCCCGAAAACCAGTGGACCGGCCGCAGGGTCGCG
>OHQT01000562.1_pt1 | contig 19230 bp, 17 predicted proteins | sample 1578221 | NCBI WGS metagenome assembly OHQT01 (sample SAMEA3879547, study PRJEB24766) | human gut metagenome | biome: human-associated habitat; feature: feces | place: USA | collected 1985/1987
AAGAACCTCTGGCTGCTCCCCTCGTCGATCGACCTGGTGGCCGCCGACACCGAACTCCCGAAGATGGAGAACGCCCACCACGTCATGAAACGCATCGTCGACTCCGTGCGCGGACGCTTCGACTACATCTTCATTGACTGCTCGCCCTCGCTCGGCTACACCACGGTCAACATCCTCACGGCCGCCGACACGGTGCTCATCCCCGTGCAGTGCGAATACCTCGCGCTCGAGGGACTCTCGAAGCTCCTGAACACGATCCGCAAGGTCAAGACGTCGCTCAACCCCGCGCTCGACATCGAAGGCTTCCTGCTGACGATGTACATGCGCAACCGACTCAACAACCAGGTCGTCACCGAGGTGCGCCAGCACTTCGGCGAATTGACCTACGACACAATAATCCAGCGCAATATCCGTTTGGGAGAAGCCCCCTCGCACGGAAAGCCCGTCATGCTGTACGACGCGGGCGCCACGGGATCGGAGAATTACCTGACCCTGGCGCGGGAGTTTCTGAAGCGCAACCGCAAAAAACAGGCACAACAATGAAACAGAAGGGATTAGGACGCGGTCTGGACGCCATTTTCGGCGCCGACGCGATCGACGCGCGGCTCAAGCCCATGAGCCAGATGGCCGAGATCGACATCACGCAGATCATACCCAACCCCGCGCAGCCGCGCACGCAGTTCGACGAGGAGGCACTCGACGAACTTGCCGACTCGATCCGGCAGCTGGGCGTCATCCAGCCCATCACGGTCAAGAAGGCCGGCGAGGGCAAGTACATCATCATCAGCGGCGAACGCCGCTGGCGCGCGGCGCAGCGCGCCGACCTGCAGAGCCTGCCGGCCTACATCCGCGAGGTCGACGACGAGAACCTCCACGCCATGGCCCTCGTCGAGAACATCCAGCGGCAGGACCTCAACGCCATCGAGATCGCGCTGGGCATGCAGCGCCTGATCGACGAGTGCCACCTCACGCAGGACGCCCTCTCGGAGAAGGTCGGCAAGAAGCGCTCGTCGGTGTCGAACTACCTGCGCCTGCTGAAGCTCCCCGACGAGATCCAGCTCGCCCTGAAGGAGGGCCTCATCTCGATGGGACACGCCAAGGCCATCGCCGGCGCCCCGGCCGACGAACAGCTCCGCCTGCTGAAGAGGTGCATCCGCAAGGGGCTCTCGGTGCGTCAGACCGAGGAGCTGGCCCGCACGCTCACCGAGCGCTCCGCGCAACCGGCCCAGAGCGCCGAGGACGAGGAGTATCCCGAAAGCTACGCCCGGCTGGTCGAGCAGCTCGAAGGGCTCTTCTCGCAGCAGATCTCGATCAAGCGCTCGAAGAACGGCGGCGGCCGGATTGTCATCGGCTTCGACAGCGACGCGGACATCGAACGCTTCCTCGAACACTTCGCCTCCCGCTCCTGACGACGGATAACCCCCAAAAAGAGAGATCGTCATGGCATACCCGCGGCTCCGATACCTGCTGGCGGCCCTTGCGGCCCTGCTGCTCTGGCTCCCCGCCACGGCCCAGCTGCCCCGCGGCCCGCGCACGCTGGTGCGGGCCGGTCTGATGGACAAGCCCGACTCGCTCAAGGCCGAGCGCGACTCGCTGCGCGCGGTGCAGTTCTATGCGCTCTTCGATTCGCTCGCCGCAGAGGACTACCGCGCCGACTCGATGGCCCAGCGCTCGCTGCGCACGGACGACATCGTCACGCTCGACTCCGTCGCGCAGGCCCGGTTCCTGCTCGGATACACGCCCGACGACACCGTGCGGCGGCACGTCTTCAAGAAGGGGTGGTTCATGAGCGACTCGATGGGCATCTCGAAGGTGTGCTGGCTCTCGACCTTCATTCCGGGCTACGGACAGATCTACAACAAGCAATACTGGAAGCTGCCGATCCTCTACGGCGCGGTGGGCACGGGTCTGGCGCTCTACATCCACGAGAACAAGACCTTCAAGCCCCTCAAGCGCGAATACGAGGCCTACACGAACACGAGCCTCTCGCGCACGCCCGAGCTCGACGCCCTGCAGACCCGCATGATCCGCAGCAACACGCGGCGGCAGATCTACCTCGGGCTGACGCTCGCCTCGTACATCTATTTCATCGGCGACGCGGCCGTCTGCTACAGCACCAACGAGGTGTCGAGCGTCAAGAAGGCCACAACGCTGGCCTGCATCTTCCCGGGTGCCGGACAGATCTACAACAAGAGCTACTGGAAGGTGCCGTTCGTCGTCGGCGGCTTCGCCTCGATGATCTACTGCATCGACTGGAACAACCGCGGCTACCAGCGCTTCAAGAAGGCCTACGCCCTGCTGGCGGACTACGACGCCCACCCGGACAAGTACCCCGACGGCCCGACCGACGAGTTCAAGGGGCGCTACTCGGCGGACTTCATCCGCAACCTGCGCAACAACTACCGCCGCAACCGCGACCTGTGCATCATCATCACCGGAGCGCTCTACGTCCTGCAGATCATCGACGCCCATGTCGACGCCCACCTGAAGGACTACGACATCTCGGACGACCTGACGATGAACCTCGAGCCGCTGGTGAACTACACCTATGTACCCACACTCCAGGGCAACCGACCCGTTTTCGGTTTCAACATGAGTCTCAATTTTTAGATGATGAGAAAACTCCTGACCCTTCTGCTGCTTGTCGGCATCGTCTTCTGCGCGGCGGCCGACGACCGCTCCCCGCGCAAGAAACGCAAGAAAGAGAAAGCCCGCACCGAGCAGGCGGCAGAGAGCCCGGCCCCGGAGCAGAGTGCCGCCTCCGCCCCCGACACGCAGGCGGAGGAGCAGCCCGCCGTCGAGCCCCTGCCGACGGACATCACCCTCGAATACACGGCCGAGCAAGTGGATTCGCTCGTGGCCGCCTGGCGCGAACGCCAGCGGCAGGAGGCCTACGAGCAGTTTTTCGAGCGCTACATCCTCGTCGACACGACCTCGACGGGGTCGACGCCCGACTCGGTCTACGTGAAACGGCTGCATGACCTCGTCTCGCCGATCCAGCTCCCCTACAACCCGATCGTCCGCAGCTACATCAACCGCTACGTCGACCCGCGCTACGGCACGATCAGCCGCATCCTCGGCATGTCGAAATACTACTTCCCGCTCATCGAGGACGAGCTGCTCAAGGAGGGCATGCCCGTCGAGCTGCGGGCCCTGCCGATCATCGAGTCGGCCCTCTCGCCGACGGCCGTCTCGCGCATGGGAGCCGTCGGACTGTGGCAGTTCATGCCCTCGACGGGCAAGAGCTACGGGCTGGAGATCAACTCGCTGGTCGACGAACGCCGCGACCCCGTGCGGTCCACGCAGGCGGCCTGCCGCTTCCTGAAGGACCTCTACGCCATCTACAACGACTGGACGCTGGCCATCGCCGCCTACAACTGCGGCCCGGGCAACGTCAACAAGGCCATGGCCCGCTCGGGCGGCAAGACCTTCTGGGAGATTTACGACTACCTGCCCTCCGAGACGCGCGGCTACGTTCCGGCCTTCATCGGCGCGACCTACGCCTACGCCTACCACCGGCAGCACGACATCGAACCCACCGAGCCGCCCATTCCGCTCTCGGTGGATACGCTGCGCATCAACCGCCTGCTCCACTTCGGGCAGATCTCCTCGACGATCGACCTCGACATCGAGACGCTGCGCCAGCTCAACCCCCAGTACCGGTTGGACATCGTGCCGGCCACAACGAAGACCTACACGCTCGTGATCCCGCAGCGCAACGTCGCCCAGTACATCGCCCACGAGCAGGAGATCTTCGCCAAGGATTCGGCCTACCTCAAGGAGTACATCAATCCGGCGAACATCGAGAAGAAGCGCGCCCAAGGCAGCGGCACGATCTACATCGTCAAGAAGGGCGACACGCTGGGCCACATCGCCCGCCGCTACCATGTGACCACCTCGCAGCTCATGCGCTGGAACAACATCCGCAACCCGCGCACGCTGCGCATCGGACAGCGCCTGCGCATCGAAGGACGATGAACGGCACGGATCACGATACGATCGTCGCCCCGGCCACCGCGCCGGGCGGCGCCCTTGCCGTCGTCCGCGTGAGCGGCGCGGAGGCGCTGGCCGTCTGCGACCGGATCTTCCGCGGCCGCGGGAAACTGGCCGATGCCGCCGCATACACGCTCCACTACGGACGGATTGTGGAGCCGGCCGCAGCCGGTCTCTCTCCGGATGCTGACGCCCCGGCCGAACGGACGATCGACGACGTGCTCGTCGCCGTGTTCCGCGCGCCGCACTCCTATACGGGCGAAGAGTCGGCCGAAATCTCCTGCCACGGATCGCAGTACATCATATCGGAAGTGCTGCGCCTGCTCTGCCGGGCCGGCGCCCGCATGGCCTCACCCGGTGAATTCACCATACGCGCCTACCTCAACGGCAAGATGGACCTCTCGCAGGCCGAGGCGGTCGCCAACCTGATCGCCTCGTCGTCGCGTGCCGCCCACACGCTCGCCACGACGCAGCTGCGCGGCGGCTACTCGGCGGACCTCGAGGCGCTGCGCGAGCGGCTGCTGGAGCTGGTCTCGCTGCTCGAACTCGAACTGGACTTCTCGGAGGAGGAGGTCGAATTTGCCGACCGCACGCAGCTGCACGAGACGATGGAGCAAATCGACGCCCGCATCGAGGCGATGCGCCGCTCCTTCACGCTGGGCAATGCCATCAAACAGGGGGTTGCCGTGGCGATCGTCGGCGCTCCGAACGCCGGGAAATCGACCCTGCTGAACCGCCTGCTCAACGAGGAGCGGGCCCTGGTCTCCGACATCGCGGGGACGACGCGCGACGTCATCGAGGAGCGCACCAACATCGACGGCGTGGAGTTCCGGTTCCTCGACACGGCGGGCATCCGCACGACGGAGGACCAGCTCGAACGCATGGGCATCGAACGCACGCTGTCGAGCATCGCCCGGGCGCGGATCATCATCCGCCTGCTCGACGCCACGCAGGCGGGCGACACGATCCCGGCACCCAACTTCGAGGTGCGGCAGGACCAGCGCCTGCTGACCGTCATGAACAAACTCGACTGCTGCCCCGGCCGGACGCTTCCGGAGGGCGTATTGGGTCTCTCGGCAAAAACCGGCGAGGGGCTCGACACCCTGCGCTGCGCGCTGCGCGCTGCGGTCGACACGCAGGCACTCTACCACGGCGACACCGTCGTCTCGAACAGCCGCCACGCCGAGGCGCTGACGGCGGCGCACGACGCCCTGCTGCGGGCGCTCGACGGCCTGCGCGAGGGGCTCCCGACAGACCTTCTGAGCGAGGAGATCCGCCAGGTGATCGGCCACATCGGCACGATCACGGGCCGCGGCCAAATCACCCCCGACGAGGTCCTGCAAAACATCTTCTCGAAGTTTTGCGTAGGAAAGTAACTCGACCGAAGAAAAATCGAGCAAAACGCAGAATAATCATCAATAAATCAACGAATTACAACAGAAAATCGAGCGATTTTCTAGAGTTCATTTTTGCCTTCGAGGTGTAAATTTTACACTCCATTTACACCTTGGAAACGCCGAGGTGTAAAAAAGTGTAAAAAATATTTTCCTATCTTTGCCCTGAACCAAAACCTCGACACCATGGAAATCAAACTTCATCAGAAACCGCAGCGCTCGACGGGACTCACCTCGCTGGTGCTGGAGTACTACTATGGCTACACGCGCGATGAGGAGGGGCGGATCAAACACCGCCGCAGATTCGAGACCCTCGAATACTTCCTCTACACCACACCCCGCAACAAAGCCGAGCGCGACCACAACAAGATCAACCTGGAGATGGCCGAGAAGGTCAAGGCCAAACGGCTGCTCGACGAGCAGAACGAACAGTACGGGTTCGCCGTGCCGTTCAAGATCCGCACCAACCTGGTCGAGTTTATCCGCGGGATGGTCGAGCAGCGCAAGGATTCACCCGGTAACTGGGGCAACTGGGACAGCATGCTGAAACACCTGATTGCCTACGCGGGCACGCAGACCACCTTCGAGCGGGTCGACCGAAGGTTCGTCGAGGGGTTCCGCAACTACCTCGCCAAGGAGGCCCGCACGAAGAGCGGCACCGCCCTCTCGGCCAACAGCCAGAACAGCTACTTTCTGAAGTTCAAGGCGGCATTGAACCGGGCCGTCGAGGAGGGGATCGTCCCCCAATCGCCCGCCATGGGGGTCAAGGCCACGCGGACGGAGGATGTCCACCGCGAATACCTCACGGTCGAGGAGTTGCAGCGGCTGGTCAAGACCGACTGCTCCTACCCGGTGCTGAAGGATGCCTTTATCTTCTCGTGTCTGACGGGCATGCGCTGGAGCGACATCAACAAGCTGACGTGGGGCGAGGTGCAGGAGTTCGACGGCGGCACGCGCGTGGTCTTCCGCCAGAAGAAGACCCGCGGGCTGGAGTACCTCGACATCGCCGAGCAGGCCGTGCGCTACATGGGGCCGCGCGGCAGGGCCGACGAGCGGGTCTTCTCGGGGCTGAAATACTCCGCCTGGCACAACCTCGCGCTGCGCGAATGGTGCATGAAGGCGGGCATCACGAAGCACATCACCTTCCACTGCGGGCGCCACACCTTCGCCGTATTGCAACTCTCACTCGGCACCGAGATCTACACCCTTTCGAAACTCCTCGGCCACCGCGAGCTGAAGACCACGCAGGTCTATGCGCAGATTATGGATGAGAAGAAACGCGAAGCGGTGAACCGGATTCCGGAATTATGATTATCTTTGGAAGACGGGGCATCAGCCTCCACTCCCGCACTGCAACCGACCGCCCATGAACCGCATCGAATACATCCGTTACTCGCACCGTCGTGCCAACAGCCGGGTCCGTGCATGGATCGGGAGCGTGCGCATGCGGCTCGCGCGTCGGAGTCGGTTGCTGGGCTGGTTATGGATGGTGCCGGCGTCGATCTTCTACGCGCTGGTCGTCCTCTTCAGCTGGCTCACCTTCTGCGTCGTTCTTTTCAAGGATCCTCGCTTCACGCTCCACTACCTGGAGAGCGAGATCGAGTGCCGCGGACTCTCCGGTGCGGAGGCCCGCCGTTACCTCGACGAGCAGCACCGCGACTACGAACGCCGGCTGGCCTATGGCAACTTCACCCGCGACGAGCAGCGGCGCATCGACCAGACCTTCGCGTACCTCTACAACCGCTACCCTGCCCCGGCTCGGGACGACCTCAACGCCCGGCTCGACGAGGTGCAGAGCGCCGTTGCGGAGATTGCAGGTTTCACGCGGCAACGGCAGGAGGAACTGACGCAGGCCCGGGAGCGCGAAACCGCCCTGCAGGCGCAGGCCGAGAAGCGCCGTGCCATCAACCGCAGCCGCACGGGATTCGACCCTACGCCGGAGGACTTCTCGCCGCGTCTTACCGACCGCCAGCTCGACCTGCTGACCGAACACATCAACCGCATCGGCCTCTTCCGGCGCGACGTCACCCGCCCGGAGGTTGAACTGCTGCTCGCCTGCCAACTCCCGGAACCGTTGCAGACGACCCACAACAAGCTGCTGGCGCTGCTGCTCGAATCGCTGAGCGCCGCGCGGTTCATCACCCCGAAGTGGCAGCGCGTGGCGGGAGCCAAGGGGTGCTTCCTCTCGAAGCTGGGCAAGCCGCTTACGGCCAAGGATCTCTCGGCGGCCAAGCAGATGGCCGACATCATCGACGCAAAACGCGAGCAGCAGATTCTCGACTGCATCCGGGCCTTGGAGGCCGCGCAGTCATAGCCTGCCCACAGACACCGACAAGCACGGACGAAGTCCCCCTTTGCGGGGTTCCGCCGTCGTGTTTGCAGGGTGTCTGTACGCGGAAAAAAGATGGGAAAGATTGTCCAAACAAGCGGAAACGTTGGCAGACAATGTCGTCAGCTTTTTTTCTTCGTTTCTTTGTCTCTGTAATTACAAGCCCGTGCGTTGCGCAACGCCTTTGTCAGACCTTTTAAATTGTGTTTTTATGCAAATGAGTCTAACCGTCGAGGAGCGTCTCGACCGCATCGAACAACTGCTGCGCGGACAGAAGAATGTCCTGAACTTTTCCGAAGCCTGCGACTTCACAGGCATCTCACCGAGCTACATGTACAAACTCACCCACAGTGCCCGCATCCCCCACTACAAGCCTCACGGCAAGAATGTCTACTTCCTGCGCGAGGAGCTCGAACAGTGGCTGCTGCAGAATCCCGTGCGGACCGCCGAACAGAAGGATCGCGAGGCGACCGAATTCGTCCTTCGCAAACGGCGCCCGAGATAGCGGCACGCATCGGTCCGACCGGTCCCAAGCCCATCGGGGCGGCCGGATTATCTACCCCTAAAAAAGTGCATCGCTCACCTTAAACGAGCGGATCGCCCGCTCCTTTACAATGTCATCCTCTCCTATACGGCCGATCAACAACGGCGACGACGGGTCATGCAACACCCGGTTCCGACACACTGTCTTCGTATCGGTGTTGGCATAGCAATACAGACAGCCGTGGCTGCATGTATCATAGGCTCCGATATCCACACTCTGCACACATCCACACTCCGGCCGTTGGTTCCTGTCCTTGGCGACCTCCAACCTGCCCCCCAGCAACTCTTCAATCAACATACGGTCGACGCATCGGCCATGCCGGATGCCCATCGGCTCCAGGTCTATCCGCTCCGCGCAGCTCTGGATCCGGATGCCATAGCTTGATGCGATGGCCGCCAGCCCCGCAGCCAATCGGGTGATTTCATCCGCGCCCGGTTCCCGGACCGTTGTCGTCCTTAAATTGCGTCGCGTCTTCTGGTACAGATCCACAAAACTGATCACGCAGGTTTGGGTACAGGATGTCAGCCGTTTGGCGATTGCCTCAAAACCGTGCAGATGATAGCGGACATCCATGCCTTGCGAGAACAGAATCGGGTCATATCTCCAAATGACCCGCTTGGGGCCAATCCGGTCGGACAGCTGTCTGAACGTCTCGATCACGGACTCCTTCTGCGGGAGCCCCGTCTCCAGCTCCCGGTCGTATGGAGTAACCGTAAACTGGAAATAGTACATGTAGTCCGCAAGCTCGTCCAAACGCGGCAGCATCGGTGCTGGATTCTTGCTCCAGAAGACGATGCAATCAATCAAATCCGGGGATAGCCGGATTTTGCTGACCTGATGCCGGTTCATCGGATTCCGGACGCACACATACCCCTCCCGGATCCGGTTGTAAAACCAGTCCGAATAGAAGGCGGGAATATCGGTTCTTCGGCTGACGCTCAGTATCATCGCGAATCAGTTTATCGTTTCGCCGCACTTTGCAGACGGTATCCGAGGCTGCGGCGTACATCGGCCCAATCGGTCTATTTGCGCTCGGGGTCTGCTTCCGCCGCAGGCCGATCCTTCCAGAGCCACCACTTGCACTTCGCCGGATCGGGATTCTCCGTGTTGACGAAATAGACGACCGCGCGATAAAGATACAGCTGACAGCGGTCAATTTGACACCCCCGCAGACGACACTCCTCGGCATAGAGTTCCTCGGCCGTCTTGCCCTTCAGCGATTCGATGGTCGTGTATCCCATGGCCAGCAGATCCGCTTCGGTCCGCGGCCCGACGTTTGGTATTTTACGCAGTTCAGTCATGACTGTTTGGTTTTCCGTAGATCCGTTCCGGGTCGAGCTTCTCGATACGCGAACGGATGGCACCGGGCTTGCGCTGGAAATGGGCGGACAACTCCTCCTCCGTCGCCCCCTCACACCACCGGCGCGTCAACTCCAGATCCTCCGCTTCGGTCCAGGACAGATAGGCGTTCGGATACTCCTGGCGGCAGGCGTAGACCGAATAGGTCGGCTCGCCAGTCAGCTGCTTGTAGGCCCGCAGATAACGCTTCAGCCGCTTGACGTCCTTATCCGAGACGGCGGATATCCATAAATCAATCCGAGATGATGTACCCCTCTTGGTCATAGGCCTTCCGCTCCCGATGGATTAAATCTATCAAGTGCTGCAATTCTGGCACTTCGGATCTAATAGTCTTAAAACGGTTATACTGTTCATCGTATCTCTTCCTGGAGCCCGATTTCAGGCGCGATTCCACATCGTCGGGAATCAAATACGAAGAACGTTCTTCGCCCAAATACTGCTGAAAATCAACCAGGAATATATTTATTCCGGCCAAATCAAAATCGCCAAATTGCAGATAATGATTCGGGATGGTGCATAACCATCTCCTTAGATCCGTGGATTGCGGATATCGGGAGACAAAGAGCACCCGGGTTGAGAGATCGTGCGCCCGAAGATATTGTTCAAAGAATACCCGTTGACGACGAATCATCCGGAAGTTCTCCATATTCTCGACACCGATCACTACCACGTCCTCCGGGATTGCAAAACGCTCCCAATCGGCGACAAAGAGAAAGCTCCCCTCCTGTGGATTTACCACGAAAGGCTTCCCGTCAAGAAGACACACAATCGGTTCATAGCTGTTCACCGGGAACCCCGGGCAGGAACGAACCATAACGAGTTTGGAGTTTCCGGTTTCCGCGGCCATTGAAGCACGGGAATTCGGTCGATCCACTTCGAGGATTCGATAGCTTTCATCCCGGTCTATGAAAAACCGTTTAAGGGCCTCCGGGTCACGAGCCCGATACGATTTTCTTGAGCCGCGCGACAGGACCAATAGCAGACCTTCCGCCAGCAACTCGTCAAGCAGCCGGCTGTTTAGCTTCGACCCAGCAACTTGTTCGCCAGCCAATAATGCCTGTATAGATGCATTTATCGCCATATCATCCGACTAATTGATTCGTTGCAACAACTTCTCAACCCTCGTCTTCACACCATGTTTACTGAGGAGGTATGTATAGCGATAGTCGTAAGGATTATACGACGTAGGTGAGCTGTTGATAAGATAGATATTGCGTGAGTTGGCAAACTGCAGAATCCCCTTTATATTGTTGGGGTGCAGGCGTCCAATCTCATCCATCATGCAGTGGACGATGAAATCACCACTCTTTTTGGCCGCCTTTTTCTTAAAGACATTGATGAGCATGATATTGACCATCGCCTTCACAAGAATATCCGTACCATCCGATCCAACGTTATTGATACGTTCCACCCAGCCCGTGTCGTTGTCATTCTCTTTAACTCGGAACTGCAGCCGGAAAGCATCTCCCAAGGATACCATCGCACGATTGGGCTCGTTCTGCAACTGATGCGACAGACTCTTCAGATAATCGACGACCTTACGGTTCACTTCATCCTGGTTATTGTCCGAGAAAAGATTCAGTTCGCCAATGGTGAGCGCATTCTCCATCGTATAATCGTGAATAGAGATCAGCAACTGCATGAGCTTGTCGCTCGATGCATCGGCCCGGAGCTCAATACTCTTGATGACTCCGGCAAAATTCTTCTCCACGAAATCCCGGTTGATATCCTGTATCACACCATCCACGTCCGCTCTTCGCTTCATGAGTGACCCAATCTCGGCCGAGATACGCCCCATGATGTCTTTGTAATGCTCGCTGGTCCGTCGGCGGAACTCCTCGATTTTGTTATTGTCCATGAAGTCCTGCAGATCGACCGCAATTAGCATGTAGTCAGCATCCGTCACCGGCATTGTGTTGAAGTGGAAAGCATTCTGAGGCTTGAAGTTCCGATTGAAGCTGACAACGACGGATTTCAATTGCTCGATTGATTCCCGTTTTTGATTGACAACTCCCCGCAATTGGCTCAAGAGCTGCTGACAATCCTGCTGCGTCTTCATCGTTTTCTCATCTGAGAGATAAGTATCCGGCACCAGATGCTCGTTATCGAGCATCTGACGATAACGCTCCAGCCCCTCACACCTATGCTCCAGCTCCTTTAGGAGTTTTTTCTGACTCTCGTCCAGCTCCGCGCACCGCCTCAAAATACGCTCCCGTTTGTCATCATAGTGCTGCCGGATCGAGGAGAGCTGCCGTTCAATAGCTTTCATGCTCTCTTTGATTTCCGGTTCTACGGCAAAGAGATTTTTTTCGGCATCCCGATATCTGATAACTATCGGTCGTTCTTTATCAATTCTTTTTAACAGTCCCTGCAAATCGTCCAGCTCCTTACGATATTGCTCAAGCAGATGCGTGTCAACGCCTTTCCCGGCAAGCTCTTCGTTCTGCTGCTTGTCAAGTTGCTTCTTCTGATCGGCAAATTCCTGATTGCGCGCGGCGGCCTCCACGTTTTGTGACGCCTTGAAGGCACGTAACTCCGCATCAAGAGCTTTGGAAGCCTTGTCAAATGCCGAATCAAGATCCTTCAACTCTTTCCTGTTCTTCAGCTCATTCTTCTCACGGGCCTCTTTCTCCGATTGCACCTTCAAAACAGCGTCATTGCAAGCACGTTGACGGACTTCGGTCTCCCGAGCAATCTCTTCCTGCTCCTCCATCTCCAGCTTATGCCGCTGGATTTGCAATTCCTGGCGTTTGCCGGGGATCTGTTCCTCTTCCACCTTCAATAAGGTTGCACTTTGACGAAGAGGATTTATCAGCGCGGCATATTTTTTACGGAGCTTCGCCATTTCATCCTCATGCTTGGCAAGCAATTGTGCCAATTGACGCTCCAACTGCTGCACCTGTTCTTCCAACCGCTTCTTCTCCGCCCTGTACTCGTCGGGAGTACGATGGACCGAGTCGATATTATCCAGGTTTAACTGGATGCCGAACAGTCCATCGCTGGCACCGGATAGCCGAGGCTCAAGCCCCTCTGCGTATAAAACCCGCTCCTCATCAACGACCTTACCAATCGTATTCTCCCAGCCTTCCGTATTTTCACAAAGCCACTTGTAAAGAGAGCCGTCCAGGTGAGCAAGCAAGCCATCAATCCTTGCGACTTGTTCTCGGATTTTGGAACGATCCGCCTCAAGATGTTCCCGCTCACGTTGAAAGGTCTGCTTTACGTCCGCTTCTTGCATCTTGTACTCGGCGGCGAGCTGCTCAATCTGACTTTTCACCGCACGCTGCTGGGCGGAATTCTCGCTCTCCTTCAGATTCAATTGCAGGAGTTGTTCATCTACCTGCTTGATTGCATCAGCCATGGGATGCCACTGACGGAGCTCCCGCAGCGCAGCTTCTGCCCGATTCTGGTCCGCCAGCAACATTTGCCACCGTTCGTCCGAGTCATGCCTCCAGCTGTCGGAAACCTCCATGACCCGGTTCCGTTTTTTGGTGCGGTCCTCATCCAGCTTAACGCGCTGCTGCTGAAGTTCGGCCTGCTTGTTATAATATGCCTCTTTCTGGGAGTTTTCAAATGCTTGTCGGGCATTCTCCAGATTCCCTTTTAATACCTTGTATTTCTCCTCTATCGATGCATGGGTTCTCAGTAAACCCTCCAACAGCGTCTGTTTATCCGTCGTCTCCTGCCGGATAGCAGCCTCCCGGTCGGCAAGAGCGAGGATCGGGCCAATACCCAGTGCATCAAACTCTTTTCTCGCCTTCGCTATATCCGCCAATTTACCCTTTTTGGCCCCGAGTTCCTGATTGAGCAGGGCTCTCTCCTTGTCGTAGTCTGCCGTCAATTCCCGTTCGCGGTTCCGCTCTTTCTCAATGCTGCTCTTTACCTCCTTTGCCTTATCTTCCAGAAGCGGAATCTGTTGTTCACTAAATGCAACCGCTTCATTCAGCATATGCCACACGTCCAGCAATTGCTGATCGAGCGCGATAATCTTGCGCCCCTGATCTGCAATCTTCATCGCCTGCTGACGCACGGGATAATTCCCATCACGGGACTGACGAAACCAGCAGTCGATCTCATCATACTCCCGTTCGAAATCCGTAACAAGTCTTCTGTAGGTCTGCAGGTCAATCGGCAGATCCTCCTCTGTCATGGATTGTATCAAGGTGTTCTTCACAAAGTCGGCATCCAACTTCGTATTCAGAAAAACATTCTGGATGCTTCGCGGAATATTCTGATAATGCGAGCTCTGCACCAGGGCATAACGTGCGTACTTGGAATCGCGGGTATTGCCGAAGATAATATCCTTGAACATGGCACCGGATTCGATTCTTGCGGAGACAGTCACATTCTTGTCGATGCGTTCCCGAATCCGGATCCAGTCACTCAACACCTGCTTGTCCTCGGTAATCAGCCATTCCCGCTTATACGGGGCATCAATAAACCGCCACGAAGCACGTCCCTGGTAGCGACCGACAAGGATCGTATATGCGCCATTCTCACGCATCACCTCATAAAGTATATACGAGTTAGACTGGCGGAAATAGAATTCATCAAACGGCTTCTGCCCCTGCTGAATGCCCAAACGATGCTTGTCGGCATTGTAGAAAAACAAGAGCGCTCTCAACACGGTGCTTTTACCCACACCCTGCGTCCCCGTAAAGTGCACATTCCCGTCTACAGCGATCTCTGCATAGGGGATATTCGCGCTATTTATAAAAATGACTTTATTCAGGAACTTCATCTTCGTTTGCAATTTGAATGATGTCCACCAACTCCTCTACATAGCGGAATGCCGAAGTGACCTTATAGGTCTCGTCAAGCTCATTGACACACTCCGCAAAGCCCATATTCTGCATCTCCTGAAGCAGCTTGTTCACAATCTCGACAAGAGACTCCGCGCCGTATTTCTTAAAGAGGTGGTTTGCCTTCTCCTTCATTTCGATATCCAGGCTGATCTGTTCCATCATATGGCTTTTACGGAACTGATACCCGGCCGTAAAAGACTGGTTATAACACTTCAGAAAGTCCAGATAGTCCAGCCATTTGGAGAAGCTGTCCAACTTCTGCTCAATGGACTGTTTGCTCTCTCCTATTCGGGAAAAATAGAAGTAACCATTCCCCGCTTCAAGTTGCAGTCCAATCTCCCGAAAATAATCCGTGTAATCCTCCATGTTCTCCTCTATATCCTCATACAGATGGCGGGTAGAGGCGTCGATGCTGTCGACCGAGAGGAATTCGCCCCGGCTTAAACGCTCGTATATTCTTTGGGTATTATTTCGCATAAATGATCGGATATTCAATATTTTGGTAGATGGCATATTCTCCGGTCATCCGGCATTCATCAGGATGCAGGATAACCAATTGACAGAAGATTGCGGCGTACTCCTCAATATTATGTTTTACCTTATAGTCGTATCTCAGGATGAAATCGAACAGATTATAGCTTGATGCCAGGAACGCATTCCATATTTCGGCAAGATTCACCTCTTTCAACAGTTGGACATGGTCCTGCAAATCATCATCCGTCAAAGGCTCGGCTGCCGTTCTTGCCGTTTTCTGAATTCCATTACGCTCAGCGACACGCTTCAGCAGTTTGATGATCTGATCGTTTCCCCGCAACATCTCCAGCGAGAGGCGAATCCGGCTGTACTGACGGGACTCCATCCAAACCGGATTCCGCTCTTCCAACACCTTTAAGAGATTCGTTTCACTCTTGATCAGCAGCTGATCTTGCAAATATTTCAGCTTCCGGATCTTTCTGTAGAGCTCATTCTGCTGGTCTATCTGATTGATGTAAGAGATAATCTGCCGGTCAATCTCCATCAGCGCATGGTAGGCCTCAACAAAATCATGCTTCACATCGCTACAGGTCTTGGCCATGTGCGGGTCATTGGCCATGATGAAAAAAGCATGCTCATTATCCATCAGCTTTTCACACTCGCGTATCATGGCGCGAATACTATGACTCTTCTCGTCCAGATTCTGCAGTTTCTTCTTTTTGATGACATAATTCGGCTCCTGCTTATAGGCATGATCCATATTACGCTTCAAATCCACCACATTTTTCAAGGTTCTGAAGCCGGTCTTCTTGAGAAGCTGCCGGACATTATCTTGATACCCCGCTTTACGGCTGGGATTGGTCTCCTGCAGAAAATAGCCGATATTCTCCTTCAACGTATTGATACACTCTTGTACACTCAGCACGCTGATCTCCTCGTTGACATTCAGGACCTCTTCGAAAAAGTTCAGGTAGTCACTCTCAATCTCTACCATGTTGCCAGCTTCCACCAGCACGCCATAGTCAATCAACTTCCGCAGCCTGGCTTCATTCCCTCCGACAAGGTCAATAGCAAGTGCGACCGGGAACCTCATGAGTTTCCGTTTCTCAAACATCTCACTGAGCAACCCTTGCTCACGTGAGAGCGTTTTGGTCAACTCCTCTATGCTCCTAAAATGCGTCAGGACATCCATACATTTACAACTCTGAGATTGACTCTATATTTACTTTCACTATTGCGTATTTGACCGGCGTATAGGTTCCTGAGAAATCTGAACTTCAAGTAACCATCCCAATGATCGCCTTATCGCCCAAGAAGAGGTCTCGATCACACAAAGCCATGTTCCATATTGTTGCTCTAATGCAATTTACTATTTTTTATTCGAATAGCAATCTATATTGCGCAAAATATATCATTTAGAAGTTCCCAACAGAATAAAAAAGTCGGGCCCCGAAATTCGGAACCCGACTACCCTATCCACAGAGTGTGACGGTTACTTCTTCTTGCGGTACCCGCACTTCGGACATACACCCTCCTCGTTGAGTGCAACGCCGCACAGCGGGCAGCGGTCGATGTCGTTCTTGGTCACGAACTCCGCCGAGGCCGCATTCACACCGCTCGTGAAGGTGATCTTGGCGATGTTGAGCTTATCCTTCAGCAGGTCGTAGACAATCTTGATCATCCCCTCAACCGTCAGCGTCTCCTTCGTGACTACCAAGCGGCAATCAGGATAGGCCGTAGCCAGCTCCGTTTTGAAGGCCGGGCCCTTCATCTTGTTCTGCGGGTGCCCGTTGCGGATGCCCTGCTTCTCGTAGACGTCCAGAACGGCCGGCAGCAGCGGATCATCCTCGCGCAGAACCAGCGCATGGTCGAAATTCCGGAGCACGTCCCACGCTACCTTCTGAATCTCGTTGCAGGGGTAAACCATGTTCACGCCCGCCTCGATGCTATCCTCCACCTCGATGGTCAACTGTCCGGTGTGGCCGTGGAGATACTGAGCCTCTCCTTGAAAACCGTAGAAACGGTGTGCATACTGCAGATCGAATGTTGTGATACTTCTCATAACAAATTGCGGTTTTAAGTTAGACATTCTTTTTAAGTGTTACCTGTACCTGTACTTTACCGATCTCCTCCGTCGGGAAGTGCTTGCGTTCGAGGTATTCGCGGATCAGCTGCGAGAGCTCCGGATCCGCATAGTCCTCGATCGACTTGCCGTCGAAGAGGTGATGGTGCTCCGCCACCGTGATGTCGTAGTAGCACTTCCCGGTGTCGGGGTGATAGATGAACGACAAAATGTTTGCCGAACGGAAGCTGTCCAAAATCCGATAGATGGTCGAAACGGTCACCTCCCTGTTGCGGGACTGGACCCGTTCGATGATATCCTCCACCGTGGCGTGGCGCAGCTCCTGCATCGCCTTGTAGACCTCGCGGCGCTGCGGGGTCAGCTTCAGCCCCGCCTCCTTGATTCTTTGCACTCCTTCGTTGTTCATCGTTTGGTTTCTTTCTCTGCTGCAGAGCATAATGCAAATAATTCGCGTTTGCAAATAATTTGCATTAAAATTTCAAGCCGGGAGAAAAAAACCTCCGCCGTACAATGCCTGGAATCGATATAAATGAACGGCAAACTGTTTGCCAATCAGAAGAACTAACATCAAAATAATTTTCACGGGCAAGGGGAAAATCCGAAATGTTTGCCTAAATTTGAAGCATCGAGAACGAACCGATCTCCACAATGGCTTTCAAGGTTTTCACGCTGCTGATCAACGGACTGGCTCCGGTTATTCCGGCCTGGTTCATCGCAAACTCGCAGCCGGAGGCGGTTATCAAACCGTGGCCAATCGTCTGGACATTGCTCGGGGTCAACGTGCTTTTAATTCTGATCGCCCGGAAACACCTCGGATATACGCGCCGGCAACGGGAAACGGAGGCCTTGATGCTGATCGTCAATGCATTCGTCCCTTTGGCAACCTACAACGGACTGTTCCCGGCCAAAACACACTATTCGTTTTCCATGCAAACGCTGTTGTACTGCTTCATGCAGGTTGCGTGGATTGTCTCGATTGAAATTGCACCGGATTGGGTCGGACACATCCGACAGCGCAAAGCCGAAGAACGGGCCTTGTCGGGCAAACAACACTTCGAGTCCAGAGAAGAGGTCTTGAAAAAGCGCCGGAACAAGAGATAAAAAAGATCCGATTCTTCCGGGATGCCCCCTAAAGAGAAGCTTCATAAATCGGACCCGAACGGGCACATTACCTGTTCGCGAGGGAACCGGGCCACAAAAGAAGCGGCAAAATCAGTTGTCGCCTTCACAAAAGCCGCTCTCGATTGCCTCCGCACCTTCCCGACATCCACCCGTCCCATCATCGGTTTTGCCTCGTCCGCCCGGCACACGGCACAGCTCCCGCGTCGCGGGTTTTGGCGGAAATGTTTGGCGCTTTGGGAAATATCCGTTACTTTAGTAAAAAAATTTGAGCGACCGTCCATGAGCACCTCCGCAGATGCGGCCTACACCGCCGCCGACCTGAAGTATCTCGGGCTGCTGTCCGAGAAGTTCCCGACCATTGCCGATGCAAGCACCGAGATCATCAACCTGGAAGCCATCCTGAACCTCCCGAAGGGGACCGAACACTTCCTGACGGACCTCCACGGGGAGTACGAATCCTTCCGCCACGTGCTGAAGAACGCCTCGGGGGTCATCCGGCAGAAGGTGCACGAGGTGTTCAACAACACGCTGCGCGAGTCGGAGATGAGCGAGCTGTGCACGCTGATCTACTATCCGGAAGAGAAGCTCCGGCTCATCAAGGCGCGTGAAGCCGACCTGAACGACTGGTACAAGGTGACGCTCAACCAGCTCACGGAGGTGTGCCGCGCCGTCTCGGTGAAGTACACCCGCTCGAAGGTGCGCAAGATGCTGCCACCCGACTTCTCCTACGTGATCCAGGAGCTGCTCCACGAGTCGGACTCGCCGGGCTCCTCCAAGCAGAACTACTTCAACGGCATCCTGAACTCGATCATCGCGATCGGCCGGGCCGACGCCTTCATCATCGCCATGAGCAACGTGATCCAGCGGCTGACGATCGACCGCCTGCACATCATCGGCGACATCTTCGACCGCGGGCCCGGGCCGCACATCATCCTCGACACGCTGGCGCAATACGACCGCTACGACATCCAGTGGGGCAACCACGACATCCTCTGGATGGGTGCCGCGGCCGGCAACACGGCCTCGATCGCCAACGTCATCCGCCTGTCGGCCCGCTACGACAACCTCGACGTGCTGGAGGACGGCTACGGCATCAACCTGCTGCCGCTGGCCCGCTTCGCCATGGA
>OHQT01000576.1_pt1 | contig 18851 bp, 14 predicted proteins | sample 1578221 | NCBI WGS metagenome assembly OHQT01 (sample SAMEA3879547, study PRJEB24766) | human gut metagenome | biome: human-associated habitat; feature: feces | place: USA | collected 1985/1987
CCGCCCACACTTCAAGTTGATCGGACGCCGCCGCCCTGAACGTGTCCGCGGCAGCCACAACGACGCTTTTCCCGATTGATTTGAAATAGTTTGCAAGTTTGCCGATTGCCGTCGTTTTTCCGACGCCGTTCACGCCTGCAAGCAAGATGACCAAAGGATAGTCATAGTCGGGAATGTCGTAACTGATGCTGTCAACCATGATACGTTTCAAAAGGTTTTTCGCCTTTTCGGTATCGGTGATTTTTTCACGATAGACCTCGTCCTTGAATTCGTCAAGAATTTGTTCGGTTGCGGTCACGCCCATATCGGCGGTGAGCATTGCTTCTTCAAGTTCCTCGTAAAAGTCGTCGTCGAGAGCGCGTCCCGAAAACGCCGCGAAAATCTTTTTGCCGATATTGTCTTTCGTCTTTTTAAGACCTTCTTTAAGTTTGCTGAAAAATCCCATATTATCAGTTCTCCTTCGTTGCGTACTTCAACGCTTCGGACAAGTTGACCGACAAAAGCGTCGATACGCCGCGCTCTTCCATGGATACGCCGAAAATGTTGTCCGCGATTTCCATCGTCGGTTTTCTGTGCGAAATGATGATGAATTGCGTGCGTTCCGAAAAATGTTTCAGATACTTTGCAAGCAATCCTGCGTTCGCGTCGTCCAAAGCGGTGTCGATTTCGTCCAGCACGCAGAACGGCATCGGACGCATCTTGATAATCGCAAACAAAATAGCGATTGCGATAAGCGTTTGCTCGCCGCCCGAATAGGACGAAATGTTGAGCATGCGTTTTCCCGGGGGTTGCGCGTAGATTTCGATGCCCGATTCCAGCGGATTTCCGTTGGGATTTTCCACGATTTCCAGCTTCGCGCGGCCACCGCCGAACAACGCCGTGAACGTCTCTTTGAAGTTTTCGTTGATTTCGTTGAAAGCGTCGGTGAATCTCGTCGTCATCTCGGTCGTCAGATCTTCGATGATTTTGATAAGGTCGGCTTTGCCTTTTTCGATGTCTTCGCATTGCGCCTTTTCGTTTTCAAAGCGTTCCGACACTTCCTTATATTCTTCGATCGCGTGCGGGTTGACGTCGCCCAAAGCGTTAATCGACTTTTTCAAGCGGCTGATATTCTGTTGCGCGTCCTTGATTTCAAATTCTTCGTTCTTGAATTCAAGCGCGGTCTGATAAGTCAACTCATACTCTTCCCAGATATGCTCGTGCAGATATTTGATTTCGTTGTTGGTTTGTTCCAACCTGTTTTCTTCCTTAAAGCGTTTTTCTTTAAGGTCGTTAATGGTTTTGTTGAGCGTATCGCGCTTGCCGTCGATAACGGAAATTTCCTCGTTCGTGGACGCTTTCGTAGCCTTGAACGCGTTGAGTTTCCCTTCGATATCCTCGATTTTTCTTCTGTCGTCCTCGCTGATCGCCTTGCGTTTGCCGGCGTCTTCGATCTGTTTCAGACTTGCGCGGTTGGTCGTGAGCGACGCGGATATATCGAGGAGCAGATTGCTGATGCTCTGACATTCCTTTTTGAGTCGTGAAATGTCAAGGTCAGTCTGGTCGATATCGGTCTTGATTTTCGTCACGTCAAGGCGCACCGACATAAGTTTGTCGTTAAGTTCCGCCTGCAACTTTTTGTTTTCGTCGGAAACGGATTTGGACTGCGCGTTTTCGGCGTCGGCGTTTTCGCGCTGAGCCTTGATGTCGCTTTCCATTTTGTCGGCAAGTTTCAACTTTTCTTCGGTGTCGCGGACGATGTCCGAAAGGCTTTGGATTTCATCGGCTTGCGCCTTGATTTCGCTTTCTGCCGACTGAATGCTTTCTTTGGATTTATTAAACTTTTCTTCGGTGACGGAAAGCTGAATTCTGAGCGCGGATATTTCCGCCTCGGTGTCTTTTATCGTCTTTTCGGCAAGGACTTTTTCGCGTTCCGCCTCGTTGCACATTTGAACGATATTGTCAAAATCGCGGCGCGCTTTGTCCAAATTTGCCTTAATTTCGGCGATTTCGCGGTCTTTTGCCAAAATATTTGCAACGTCGGGTTTCCTGCTGCCACCTGTGATCGCACCGTGCGCGGCGATAAAGTCGCCGTCAAGCGTCACTATCTTGAATGTATAGCGATACATCTTGGAAATGCCGATTGCGGTGTCAAGGTTGTTCACGACAAGCGTGTTTCCGAGCATGCCGCGGATAACCCCTTCGAACCTGCTTTCGTATTCGATAAGGTCGGCGGCAAAGCCAATGACGCCGTGTTCTTTCAGCACGCGCATCTGGTCGGCGTCGGGTTTTCTGCCCCTGATGACGTTGATGGGCTGGAAAGTAACCTGTCCGTAACCCTTGCGTTTTAAGAAGTCGATGATATATTTTGCGTCTTCTTCGTCGTTCGTGACGATGTTACGCAGCCCGTTGCCGAAAGCAACGTCCATTGCGACTTCCATGCCCTCGGGCGTTCTGATGATTTCCGCGACAAGCCCCTGCGACCTTCTTTTAAGTTCCGGATTGACCTTCATATCCGACATAAGAAGTTGAATCGCGCGACCAAAACTGTCGTAGCTTTCCTTTGCCTGCACCGCAAGCATATGCTTTGTTTCAAGCGCGGTGATGCGGTTTGTGAATTTATTTTTGTCTTCATTGAAACTTTTGAGGGTTTCGACGTTGTCAAAATACGCGTTGTTTGCCTCGTTAAGTGTCATATCCAGCGACGCAATTTTGTTTTTTGCGACGGTAATATTGCCTTCAAGCACGGAATTTGCGACGTATTCTTCGTCAAGCGCCGCCTTTTTGTCCTTTAACGTGCCTTTCAAAAATTCAAGGCGTTTCGCGCTCATATCGCGTTCCGCGATGTATTTTCCGAGGTTCGCCTTGATATTTCCCAGCTCTTCCGCGGTAAGCACAAGGTTTCTTTGCGAGATTTCCCTTGCTCTCTCGTCGTCGGAGAGTTTTTCGGTGACGGCGTTGTACTTTTCGGTAACGTCTTTGAGTTCCGCCTCCAACTTTTCAAGAGTGCCGGTTTTTACTTCCTTTTCGGTGACTTTATCGACAAGTTCCTGTGACTTCCCGTCAAGTTCTTCCTTTTTGATTTCTTCTTCCTGTTCCAGACGTTTAATTTCGTTGCTGACGGACAAGGCACGCTCTGCGTACAACTTACTTTCGCCCTCGGCAGTCGCAAGCCCGACGTTAAGTTTCAGAAGTTCCGCGTTCAGAACCGAAATTTCTTCGTCGATTTTTGCGATAATATCCTTATATTTCTCGTAATTAGTCTCGTTTTCCTGATATTCCTGTTCAAACTTCACGGTGTCCAGAATGATTTTTTGGAGTTTTTCCGTGATGGCGTCGACAACGGACTTGTTGTTTTCGTAACGATAAATAAAGTAATTGATTTCGGCGTCTTTAAGTTCCTGATAAAGAGCGTTGTACTTTTCGGTCGCGCGGGCTTGCTTTGCCAGCGGTTCAAGCCGAAGTTCCAGTTCGTGCAAAATGTCTTTTACGCGCGCAAGGCTTTCGTTGGCGCGATCGAGCTTTCTTTCGGTCTCGTCCTTTTGCGCCTTGAAGTTGGCAATGCCCGCTGCTTCTTCAAAGATGCTGCGTCTGTCGATGGGTTTCGCCTGAATAATCTGCGCGACGCGACCTTGTCCGACGATGCTATAACCTTCGCGGCCGATACCGGTGTCGTGCAAAAGCGTGATGACGTCTTTAAGGCGGCATTTCTGCTTGTTGATAAAGTATTCGCCGACGCCGCTTCTGTCGATTTTTCGTCCTAAAACCACGTCGTCCGACTCGATCGGGAAAATGCGGTTTTTGTTATCGAAATACAAGTTGACTTCGGCGTACGACAATGAACGGCGCGCTTCCGTACCCTTAAAAATAACGTCGGTCATCGACTTTCCGCGCATCGCCGAGGGGCGTTGATCGCCAAGAACCCATTTTACCGCTTCCGCAACGTTGGATTTGCCGCAGCCGTTCGGTCCGACGATGACGGTGATACCGTCCTGAAAAGTAATTTCCGTCTTGTCTGCAAAGGATTTGAACCCCTGCAATTCCATTTTTTGAAAACTCACAAAAAATCTCCTATATCTTGTGATACCTGATTATTATAACACAAAATATAGGAGATTGAAAAGTAATTTAAGTCTCTTAAATTATTTATTCGTTATCAATTTTTTGTACGCGACTTTCGCCGCCATTTGCTGGGCTTCTTTTTTGCTGCCGCCCGCGCCTTTGCCCATTTCTTCGCCGTCGATATAGACGATAAATTCAAACTTTTGTTTTTGCAGCGCGCTTTCGTCGTTCAGTGCGTCTTCGTATCTTACGGCAAGCGAGTGTTTCCCCGCAAACTCGTTGAGCATCGACTTATAATCGTAAAAATTATTGTTGTTGCATTCGCTCAGCCTGATTTTCGGTTCCAGAAATTTCAGAATGAAATTTTTCGCGTTTTTGATGCCGCCGTCGAGGTAAATGCTGCCGACAATCGACTCAAACAAGTCGCTCATCACCGACGAATTGCGGTTTATGCCCATTTTCGTCTCGGATTCACCCATAATCAGAAACTCGTTAAGTCCTGTCTTTTTTATGGTTTCGGCAAGGGGTTTTTCGCTGACGATTGCCGCACGCATACGGGTGAGTTGTCCCTCGTCAAACGACGGGTGTCGTTTCATCAAAGCCTCGGCAATGATGAAAGAAAGTATGCTGTCGCCCAAAAATTCAAGGTTCTGATATGAACGTTTTGTACCCTTTTTTACGCCGCTATTGTGCGTAAAAGCGCGAATTAACAGGTTTTTGTCCTTAAATTTGTATCCGATGATGTCTTCGACTTCCGAAAAACTTTCAAGCATTTTCAACCTCGTAATCGGAAAGTGCGTCCCTTATCGCGCCGGTAATATCGCGCCGCGCAAGGTTTGCAGCCTGCAACAGCCCGACCGTAACCGAGCGAGCCTTGGAGCTTCCGTGGATTTTCACAACGACTTTATTTGCGCCCAGAAATACCGCGCCGCCCTTTTCGTTGATGTCCATAGTATGTTTCAGTTTGCTGAGTGCGGGTTTCAATAAAAGCGCGCCGATTTTCGCGCGGAGTCCGCCGGCGTTAATATTGTCTTTCAGCATTTTGAAAATGGAAAGTCCCGCGCCTTCCAGACTTTTTAATGCGATATTTCCGTTGAAGCCGTCCGCAACAACGACGTCGTATTTGCCGGAAATAATATCCCGCGCTTCCATATTTCCGAGAAAGTTAAGTTTGCTTTCTTTAAGCAACAAAAACGCCTCGTGATTGAGTTCTGAACCTTTTTTGTCTTCCGTGCCGTTTGACAAAAGCGCGACTCTTGCGTCGTTTTTTCCTGTCGTGATTTTGTAATACGCGTCCGCCATAATCGCAAAATGCAAAAGGTTTTGCGGCTTGCAGTCTACGTTCGCGCCGCAATCGCACAGCACCACGCCTTCGTTATTGCCGTCGACAGTCGGAAGCAACGCCGCCATTGCGGGACGGGATATCCCTTTGATTCTTCCGATTTTCAGAAACGCGCCGGTAAGCAACGCGCCCGTCGAGCCTGCCGACACGATGCCGCCGATATCGTCGCGGTTTTTCAGTGCGTCAAAGGCTTTCACCATACTGCTTTCGGTTTTTTTGCGGATTGCGTCGGTGGGTACGTCGTCGTTCGTAACGACGTCTTGTGCGTCGATGATTTCGATGCGGTCGGAATTTCTCGTGACAAGCGTTTTCAGAACGTCTTCCTTTCCCGTAAGCACGAGAGAAAGGTCAGAGTCGTTGTCAAGTGCGTCAAGCGCGCCTTTTACTATTTCTTCCGGGGCGTTGTCGCCGCCGTAACAATCAAGTACGATTTTTGTCATAAATATCCTTGTTTTTCTTAATTTATCAATTAAAAACAGTATATCATATTCAAAATGCGTAAGCAAGCGATTTATTATATGCAAGATCTTCGCGTGCGTTTACGACGTTTTTCGACAATATTCGTTTTTCCGGTAAAAAAATAACCCTGCATATGCAGGGTTGTTTTCGTTTTTAATTAAGCGTTCAATGCTGCTTTCGCTTTTTCGCAAAGAGCGGTGAAAGCGGGCGCGTCGTTGACGGCGATGTCTGCAAGAACCTTGCGGTTAAGGTCGATACCTGCGACTTTCAAACCGTGAATGAGCGTGCTGTAAGACATATCGTTCATACGAGCGGCTGCATTGATACGAGCAATCCAAAGTTTGCGGAAATCGCGTTTTTTGGCTTTACGTCCGACGTAAGCGTAGTTTTGCGATTTCATAACAGCCTGGCGAGCTACGCGGTAAAGTTTGGACTTGCCGCCCCAGTAGCCTTTGGCTTGTTTCAAGATTTTTCTGCGTTTTTTAACGGCGTTGACGCCTCTTTTAATTCTCATATTCTATACCTCCGACTTAGTACGGCAATTGACGTTTGATGTTGTTGGCGACTTGTCCTTCAAGGTAGTAACCTTTTCTCAAATTGCGCTTTCTTTTGGTGCTTTTCTTTGTTAAGATGTGCCTTCTGCCCATTTTGCTGCTTTTAACCTTACCGGATTTGGTAACGGTAAAACGCTTGGCGACAGTAGTTCTGGTTTTTTGTTTAGGCATATTTCTGTCCTCCAATGATTATATAAAGTTATTACTTTTTGTTGTTGACGGGACTTATCGTCGTGGAGATGATACGTCCTTCGAGTTTGGCGGGTTTATCCACCTTGTAACTGCCTTCTTCCAGCATTTGCAGGAATTCGGAAACGACTTCGAAAGCGAGGTCGGAATGTTGCATTTGTCTGCCTTTTAAGCGCAAAGCGATTTTGATTTTGTTGCCTTTTGACAAAAACTTTGCGGTCTGGTTGGCTTTCGTTTTCATATCCCCGACGTCGATTGTCGCCGAAAGTTGAATTTCTTTAAGTTCGACAACGCTTTGTTTTTTGCTGTCCTCTTTTTCGCGCTTTTTCTGGTTGAAAAGATATTTTCCGTAATCGATAATTTTGCACACGGGCGGAACGGCAGTCGGTGAAATTTTCACAAGGTCAAGACCTTGGTCGGCTGCGAGTTCAAGAGCGCTTCTGCTGGACATAATGCCAAGCATCTCGCCGTTTGAGCCGATAACCCTGATTTCAGGATCGCGGATTTGCTCGTTAATTTGCGTGGATTTATCCGGTTTTATAAAATTATCCTCCTTGCGCCAAGCGCATTATAATGCAAAAAAAGGTAGTTTCCGCAAACAGAAACTACCCTTACAAAAGATTGACTTTTCAGTAAGAACCGGTGAGCCTGATTGCTGTCGGTGAGAAAGGTAATTTCTACTTGCGGACTAATAATATCAATATTATATTTTATTGTCAAGCAATTTTGAACTTATTTATCCAAAATCTCCAGAAGTTTAAGGTCGATTTTGGTCTTGTCGCCCTCTTTCATAACCTTGATGACTTCCGCTTTTACTCTGTCGCCGATGTTCACTACGTCTTCAACCTTTTCGACGCGCTTGTCGGCAAGTTTCGAAATGTGAATCATGCCGTCTTTGCCGGGAGCGATGTTGACGAATGCGCCGAATTGAAGGATACGTACGACGGGACCTTCAAACACGTCGCCGACCTCGGGATCTTTCGCGATTGCAAGGACGATTGCCTTTGCGCGTTCTGCGCGGTCGATGTCTTCGCAAGCGATAAATACCATTCCGTCGTCGCTGATGTCGATTTTGACGCCGGTTTCGTCGATGATCTTGTTGATGACTTTTCCGCCCGATCCGATGACGTCTTTGATCTTGTCGGGATCGATGTTGAAGCGGATAATCTTGGGCGCATATTTCGAAAGTTCTTTCTTAGGTTCCGCGATGCATTCCGCCATCTTGTTAAGGATGAAGAGCCTGCCCTGACGAGCCTGTTCCAAAGCGGTGCGAAGGATTTCTTCGTTGATGCCCTTAATCTTGATATCCATCTGGATTGCGGTGATACCGTCTTTCGTGCCGGCAACCTTGAAGTCCATGTCGCCAAGGAAGTCTTCAAGTCCCTGAATATCGCTCATGATAGCGACTCTGCCGGTTTCATCGTCCTTGATAAGTCCCATTGCGATACCTGCGACGGGAGCCTTAATAGGTACGCCTGCGTCTTCAAGAGCCATCGTGCTGCCGCATACGCTCGCCATAGAAGTCGAGCCGTTGCTGCTCAGAATGTCCGATACCGTACGGATTGCATACGGGAATTCGAGTTCGTCGGGAAGGACGGGTTCAAGCGCGCGTTCTGCAAGTGCGCCGTGTCCGATTTCGCGACGTCCGGGCGATTTTGCGGGTTTCGCTTCGCCGGTCGAATACGGGGGCATGTTGTAGTGATGCATATATCTCTTGTAATTGTCGTCGTCAAGACCTTCGAGCTTCTGCACTTCGGAAATCGTGCCGAGCGTGCAAGTCGTCAAAGCCTGGGTTTGTCCGCGGGTGAATACCGCGCTGCCGTGAACTCTCGGCAAAATGCCGTGTTCGCACCAGATAGGACGAATTTCGGTGAGCGAACGACCGTCGGGACGAATACCTTTGTCAAGGATTTTCGCGCGGACTTTGACTTTCTTCAAAGCATAAAGCGCGTCGCCGACAGAACTTAAATCGTCGGGGAAAATGTCTGCGAAGTGTTCAATCGCTTCTTTGTTAAGAGCGTCGTCGCGGGCTTCGCGTTCGGTACGGTCAAACGTATCGAGAACGTAATCCATCTTTTTGTCTGCCCACTCGAAAACAGCCGCTTTGACTTCGTCGCTGGGGAGATAAAGGTGAACTTCCTGTTTTGCTTTTCCGCACGCTTCCTGAATACCTTCGATCCAGGTGATGATTTTCTTGATTTCTTCGTGACCGAACAGGATTGCGTCAAGCATTTCTTTTTCGGAAATGATGTTTGCGCCCGCCTCGACCATCATGATTGCGTCTTTCGTGCCCGCAAGGCTCAGATGAAGCTTGCTCTTTTCGCGTTCCGCGGGCGTGGGGTTGATGATATATTTGCCGTCAACGTATCCGACGACAACCGACGCCGTGGGGCCTGCGAAAGGAATGTCGGAAATGCTGAGCGCGATCGAGCTGCCAAGCATGCCGAATACCTCGGGCGGGATTTCTTTGTCAACCGAAAGCGCGGTTGCGACGACTGCGACGTCGTTCAAGCAGCCCTTCGGGAACAAGGGACGAATGGGACGGTCGATAAGACGCGACGTAAGAATCGCCTTATCGGAAGGTCTGCCTTCTCTCTTTTTGAAGCCGCCGGGGATTTTGCCCACTGCGAACATTTTTTCTTCGAAGTCAACGCCGAGAGGGAAAAAGTCGATTCCGTCACGGGGTGTTTTTGCCATCGTAGCATTGGTAAGGACGACGGTTTCGCCGCATCTTATGAGACAACTGCCGTTTGCCTGACCGCAGTACGCGCCGATTTCAACGGAGACTTCGCGTCCGCCGATTTCGGTTTTGAAAATTTTTCTTTCCATATACTCTGTCCTCCAAAGACTTCCGCAATTCCCGCAAGAAGTCCAAATTTACGTTTTTAATGTTTTTTTCAAAAAAAACGGGGCGCAAAAGCACGCCCCGAAAAAATTACTTTCTGAGTTCCAACTTCTTAACGATAGCGCGGTATCTTTCGATGTCTTTGCTTTTAAGATAGTTGAGCATATTGCGGCGTTGACCGACCATCATCAACAAACCTTTGCGGCTGTGGTGGTCTTTCTTGTGCGTCGCGAGATGCGCGGTGAGTTCGTTGATACGAGCGGTGAGAAGCGCGATTTGTACTTCGGGTGAACCGGTGTCGCCTTCCGACCTTGCGTTGTCCAAAATAATTTTTTGTTTGGTTTCCTTATCCATTGTTTTGCCTCCTTCGGTGGATAAATAATTCGCCTTAGGCAAAGTATATCTGCGGAGATTTAGATAAACGTTGCGAAAGGTACGAGAAGAATATTATCATAAAAATAATTTTATGTAAACCGAAAACGCCTACTTTTTCCAAAAATTTTCGTGTCTTTCCCTTAAAGTTTCGGCGCGTTCGATATATCCTTTCACGTCTTTGACGTCGGCAAGACGCTCGATGCGGTTTTCTTCCCTGAAAAGCCGTTTTGAAATCGCGCCCGCGCCCGCCGCAAGGATATTGCAGTTTTCTTCCATAATATCGACGTTGTAAACGCACTCGGTGTCCGGCTTTGCGTAGCCGCTGTTTTCAAGGTTTCCGGTGTTGTACTTCTGACGATACATATAATACGGTTCGTAACCCGCGTCCGTCAGCGCGCTTACCGAATAATCGATCATTTTTTCGGCGTCTTTGAGATTAAGCGGTTCGTAATGCGATTCGGTCAGGACGCTACCGCGTTTCAGACTTAAATTGTGCACCGTGATGTTTTCGGGATTAAGGCTTATCGCCTTATCGACGGAATATTTGAAATCGTCAAAGTTTTCCCCGGGGAGCGTCGCGATTAAATCCATATTTACGATAAAATCGTAATTTTTCGCAAGGTCGTACGCCCTTAACGTGTCTTCGACGGTGTGCGCCCGTCCGATAAGTTTCAGCGTTTTGTCGTGGAAAGTCTGCGGATTTACGGAAATTCTCGTGACGGCGGTGTCCGCCATCATATCGAGGACTTCTTTCGTGAGCGTGTCGGGACGTCCCGCCTCGACGGTAAACTCCTTTGCCTTGAAATCGCAAAGGTCGATAAGGCTTTTGAGCATTTGGACGGGAATCGACGTCGGCGTACCTCCGCCGAAATACACGGCTCTGACCTTGAAATTGTTCTCGTTTATGACGTTTTTTATAATACTTATCTCGTTTTTCAGCGTTTCAACGTAACTTTCAAGGTATTTTCTGAGTTGTTTCATCGAAACCGCAACAAAGCTGCAATAAGCGCATCGTGTCGGACAAAACGGGATATTCACAAACACGTCGACTTCGTCTTTTCCGATTTTCAGCAGTTTTTCCTGATTTTTTACAATCCTTGCGACGTGTTCGGCTTTCTCGGGCGTTACGTCGAAAAACCCGGTAAACTCCCCTTTTGCGTCGATACCTTCCCTCAAAAGTTCAGCGAAAAGTTTCGTCGGGCGCACGCCGGTCAGACAGCCGTACGGCAACCACTCGCCCGAATACGCTTTCAGCGTTTTGTAAATCGACCTTTTTCCGAAACGCCGCGCGAATTTTTTCTTGTTCAGCGTGTCGCCCTGCAAATCGTATTCCTCGACGGTGGTTTTTCCGCAAATCGTCGATGTGATTATTATTTTGTCGTCGGTTATCTCGTCGCTGTAAAAATACTCGTCGAAGCCGTCGGTTTTTTCATACGAAAAATTGACGTACGCCTGATACGCACGCACCATTTCCATAAGTTCGTTTTTATTGACCGAGTTTACAAAAACCGAAAGATTTTTCATTATTCTTCCAAAAAAATGGGATTATTCTTCTTTTCGTAATTCAAAATTGTAAAATCGCCGTGTCCGGGATATACGTCGTAATCCTTGCTAATTTCAAAAAGTTTCCTGACGCTTTTCAACAATTCTTCAAAATCGCCGCCGTAAAAATCGGTGCGGCCGTAACTTAATTTGAACAGCGTGTCGCCCGTAAACATTGCGTTTGCCGCGTCGACGATATACGTCATTCCGCCCGCGGTATGCCCTGCCGTTTCGATTGCTTTTATTTCAACGTCGGCAAGCGTGAAAACCTCGCCGTCTTTAAGTCTTACGTCGGCGGAAGTATAAGGAAAGTCGTAAATCCCCATCGCAAGCGCAAGGTTCGATTTATTCGACAGCATTTTGTCGTCGTTTTCCCCTATGTACGCTTTCACGCCCTGTTCCTTAAAATATTTCACAAGTTCGGTATGGTCGAAGTGTCCGTGCGTTACGATTAAGCCGTCGATTGACAGCCCGTTTGCTTTCACGTATTCTTCGATGGGTGCGGGATTGCCCGTCGGATCGACGATAAAGCACTTGTTGCCGTTACTCACGACGTAAGTGTTCGTTTGCAATTCGCCCTGAATAAACCTTCTTATAACGCAGTTACTCATTTTCTTTCTCCACGATAAGCGTGACGGGGCCGTCGTTTTCAAGCGAAATCTGCATATCCGCGCCGAACTCGCCAGTCGCAAGGTTTTCAAAAATATCCGAAGACTTTTTGACGGTAAGGTCGTACAAGGGCTTGCTGATTTCGGGACGCGCGGATTTATCGAAAGACGGTCGCCTGCCTTTTCTCGTGTCGGCGTAAAGCGTGAAGTTTGAAACGACCATAACGTTTCCTTTGACGTCAAGCACGGAAAGGTTCAGTTTTCCGTTTTCATCCTCGAAAATCCTCAGGTTTGCGATTTTTTCCACGCAATAATCGACGGTCTTCTCGTCGTCGCCGTCCGAAAACGCGCAAAGGACGAGCAATCCTTTTCCGATTTGCCCGCCGCTTTTTCCGTTAATTACTATGCTTGCGCGGTTTACCCGCTGAATAATACATCTCATTTTATCTGTGTACGTCGATGACTTCCGGCAAAGTTTTCAGTTTTTTGATGACGTCTTCGACCTGATCCGTGCTTTTGACTTCCAGCATAACGGTGATTTCCGCGGTGCCGCTGTCATTGTCTGAGCGCGCAAACGCGCCCGTTATCGATATTTTCATATTGGAAATAATCGTCGTCACCGCCGCAAGAATACCGCCTTTGTTTTCGCAATAAATTTTCAGCGAGGCAAGGAAGTTCTGACTGATTACGTCGTCCCATTTTGCCTCGATAAGCCTTTCGGGCTCCATATTTTTGACGTTGGGACAATCGACGCAGTGCACCGAAACGCCGCGCCCGCGCGACACGTATCCGACGATTTTATCGCCCGGCACGGGATTGCAACAGTGCGACAACCTGACCAGAAAGTCGTCGTAGCCCCTGATAAGGACGCCGTTTCCCGACGAACTTTTTCCCGTCGTCGAGGTGGTTTTGATTTCCGCAACCGGGTTTTTCGACAGCAAATCGCGCTTGAAGTAGTCGATAAGTTTGACGATAATCTGGTTTGTCGTAAGGCCTCCGAAGCCGACCGAAGCGTACAAATCGTCAATCGACGACAGCGTGTAGCGATTCATAATATAATTGAGCCCCGCCGTGCCTAAAAGTTCCGAAAGATTATATCCGCGGCGTTTTGCCTCGCGTTCAAGCATATCTTTGCCGCGCTTGATATTTTCTTCCTTCATTTCCTTTTTGAAGTATTGACGGATTTTCGTGCGCGCCGATGCGGTTTTTACGAATTTAATCCAGTCGCGGCTCGGACCTTTGCCGGAATTCGTCGTGAGAATTTCAACGATGTCGCCGGTGTTGAGCACGGTGTTGAGCGGCACAATTTTTCCGTTGACCTTCGCGCCGATACACTTGTTTCCGACCGCACTGTGGATTGCGTAAGCAAAGTCGACGGTCGTGCTGCCGACAGGCAGATTAAGCACTTTTCCTTTCGGCGTGAAAACGTAAACTTCGTCGGTAAAAACGTTGCCTTCGATATTTTCCAGAAATTCGTGGCTGTCCGACGATTCGCGCTGGGTGTCCATAACTTCGCGCAGCCAGTTGATCTGGTCGTCGATTTTGGTCGCGCCGGTTTTTCCTTCCTTATATTTCCAGTGCGCCGCGATGCCGTATTCCGCAATGCGGTGCATTTCGTACGTGCGGATCTGGATTTCAAAAGTTTCCTTGAACTTCGTGATAACCGTCGTGTGCAGCGACTGATATCCGTTGGGTTTCGGCATTGCGATATAGTCCTTGAAACGCCCTGGGAGCGGCATCCACATCGTGTGAATCGCGCCAAGCACCGTATAGCAATCCTGCACCTCGTTGACGATGACGCGGACTGCGGATATGTCGTAAATCTGCTCGATATTCTTCCCTTGTTTCAGCATTTTTTTGTAAATGCCGTAAAGGTGTTTTTGCCTGCCGTTGACCTCGCCCTCGATGCCGAGTTCTTGAAGTTTCGCTTTCAGCTCGTCGCAAATTTTCTCGATAAACTGCTGGCGTTCTTTGGATTTTGTCTTTATAAACTCGACAAGTTCGTAATAATCGTCGGGATAAAGATAACGCATCGCAAGGTCTTCCAGCTCGCACTTGACGAAACTTAAACCAAGTCGTCCGGCAAGCGGCGCATAAATTTTCAGCGACTGCGTTGCGATTTTGATTTGTTTTTCGGGTTTCAGCGCGTCGAGAGTACGCATATTGTGCAAACGGTCGGCAAGTTTTATTATGATGACGCGGTAATCTTTCGCCATCGCAAAAAACATTTTCCTAAGGTTTTCCGCCTGCTCGTCTTCCGCCGACACGAATTTGATTTTGTCAAGTTTCGTGACGCCTTCCACAAGTTCCAGCACTTCTTTGCCAAACTTTTGTTCAAGTTCGTCAGAAGTTACGGGCGTATCTTCCAGGACGTCGTGCAAAAACGCCGCGACGAGCGTCGATACGTCGTCGAAGCCCAGATCGACAAGGATATTCACAACGGCGCATGGATGAATAAAGTACGGTTCGCCCGTTTGTCTTTTTTGTCCTTCGTGCGCCGCTGCCGAAAAATCGTACGCCGCCTTCAATTCCTGAAATTCGGCTTCCGAGAAATTCTTTTTAAGTTTTTGCAACAGTTCGTCCATAATACAATTTTTATCTTACTTTTTAATATTTTTCAAGAAAATTATAAATTTTCGAGTTTTCAAGGTTGACTTTTGTTTTTTCGTCAAAAACAAATCCGCCGTTTTCCGCGTTTTTTATCACGCCCAGTTCATACATTATGTAAAACGTCGAAAGCGCCTTGAACGGGCTGACGATTTTGTTGTCGTACAACTTGTATTTAAGCGTCGGTAAACTTGTCGCGCCCAAAAGATTTAAGCGTTTCAGCGTTTTATACACGTCGCGGTATTCGTCAATCGAACGACACCTGAACCGCCTTATTTCGTCGCCGAAAGGCGCTTCTCCCGACACCTTTATTTTCGCTTTCGACGCGCCGTTTACGTACGACAAATACTCGTCCGTGGGTTTATCCAGAAACACGATTTCGTTGTAATAAGAAAAATCGAACTTCTCGTCGGGCGACAAAACGACGGTATTATACGGGTTCAGCGAAAACGCCCCGCCCGAAGCCGTAAGGTAAAACCCTTTCTTCGTATTAACAAAATTATAATACGAATCATAAGTAAATGCAATATATAAAGTCCCGAAAATTTCGTTGCCGCGCGACGTATAATATGCGGGTTTTTGTGTTTTTTCCGCAAGAAAACTTTCAAGGTGAAGATATTCGATTGCAGATATTTCCGGTTTTTCCTTTTCAACGCTTTCAACGCTGTGGCTTTTCACAACCGCCTGCGTGTAAACTTTTGAGCGGAAAGTTTTGTTTTCAAGCGATAAAATATAGTTCAGTCCGTTTTTGTATTCTTTGAAGTTTTTCATCGCAGAAAACGCCACGACTTCAACGTCTTTTTTCGGGTTTGCTTTCAGATGTTCGGTGTTCCCGATTTCCGAAAAGTCGTATTTTTGGTTTCTCGCAAGGAACAGCGGCTCGGGGTTCATAAAGCCGAACGGCTCCAACCTTCTGACGTCGGTGACAGTAGCGAAATCAATGCTTTCGTCATATTCAAGGTCATACAAAACTTCGGGCAAAAAACACGAAATATCATAAGTTTTTTTGACGTATTCGTTAATTTTTGACGTAAAAATGTCAAAGCCGTCTTCCGTCACCGACACGCCCGCCGCTGCCGAATGACCGCCGAAACCGACAACGTAGTCCTTCACACAGGACAAGCAATCGAAAATATTAATCTTTGAAATGCTTCTTGCGCTGCCCTTCAAAAGCCCGTCTTCCGTAAACGTGAAAAGCATAACGGGACGGTTGAAAACTTCGGCAAGTTTCGACGCAGCAATGCCCAGAACACCGATATTCCACGACTTGTCGTACATTGCGATGACGCGGTTTTCGACAAGATCGTAAGACTTCAACTTTTGCATAATGTCCGCGACGACCTTTTCGCACAGAATCTGTCGTTCCTTGTTGACTTCGTCCAGTGTTTCCAAAATTTTGTCAACGACTTTTTCGTCGTCCGACGTGAATAACGACACGACCGGCGTTGCGTCACGAAGCCTTCCCAGCGCGTTAATCCGCGGGGCGACTTTGAACATAATATCTTGGGACGTAATGGTTTCCTTTTTAAGGCACGCGGAAATACGTCTTGCGTACAAAACTCTGCCCGCGTTCATCTGGTCAAGCCCGAGTTTTGCGATTATGCGGTTTTCGCCGACAAGCGGCACGATGTCCGCAATCGTTCCGAGCGCGGCGATTCCGACGTATTTCAACGCTTCATCAAGCCCTGCAATCGCCTGTATAAGTTTGAACACGACGCCCGCGCCGCAGTAATCCGAAAAGGATTTTCTGTCGACTTTCGGATTCAGCACGATGCCGTCGGGGATAAGTTCCGGAATCGGTTCGTGATGGTCGGTAACAACGACGTCGATGCCCATGTCCTTTATGCACTTCACTTCGTTTTTTGACGTTATGCCGCAGTCGACGGTGATAACAAGGTCGATACCTTCGTTTTTCGTCAGGTCTTCGACAACGATGTCGTGCAAGCCGTAGCCGTCGGAATGGCGGTTGGGGACGTAATACGAAACTTTGTCGATTTTATCCTTTAAGAAGGTGTACAGAATCGAGATTGCGGTAAGCCCGTCGCAGTCGTAGTCGCCGTAAATAAGCACGCTTTCGTTAAGCGAAATCGCCTTGTTTATGCGTTCTACGGCGGCGTTCATTCCGTACAGTTCAAACGGGTTTATGAAGTCGGATTTGTCGGGACTCAAAAACTTTTCGGCGGCTTCGACCGTATTCACGCCGCGCGACGACAAAAGCCTTGCAACGGGTTTACTTATGCAAAGTTTTTTTGAAAGTTCGTCCGAAAGCGTGTCCGCATATTCTTGTCTTTTAAGATATTTTACCGCCATTTTTCGTAAAAATGTATAAAAAAACCCTCTGAACGAGGGCTTTTTCAATTATTTCATTGCTTTGTATTTTGCATATTGTTTTGCGCGATACTTCAAAATACCGTTCTGCATCGCAGCCCACAACGGCGCCGCAAGGAACATCGACGAGTACGTACCTGCAAGCAAACCGAACAAAATCGGAAGCGTGAAGTGGCGCATCGAAACAACGCCGAGAGCCGTAAGCATAATGACCATGATAAGCGTCGTAAGCGACGTGAACATCGTACGGTTGAAAGTCATTGCGACCGCTTCGTCCGCAACGTCGTTATAAACGATTTTGTTTTTGTCATACAACTTTTTACGTTCGCGCACGCGGTCGAAAACGATAATCGTGTTGTTGATCGAATACGCAACGATGGTGATAACCGCGGCGATGAAACTGCTGTTTATGGGTATGCGGCAGATAACCGTAAGACATACCATAATAAACACGTCGTGCAACAGCGCAAGGACAGCCGCAACGCCCGAGAGCCACTCGAACCTGATAATGATATAAACAAGAATCAGGATAAGAGCGATGCCAACCGACAAGAAGGCTTTTTTGACAAGGTCTGCGCTTGCGGTCGAACTTCTGTTGGTGTAGTCGACCTTCACGCCGAACTTGCTTTCAAGCGCGGCTTTTGCAGAGTCGTTGATTTCCTTCATTTTGGTTGCGTCGGAGTTGACGTTTTTGTACTGCACGCGGATACCGTTTTGTCCGCCCGTGGTAACGCCCTTGATATAGTCGACGTTATTAATGCCCTTTTCTTTCAGGATTTTAAGGACTTCTTGTTCGTTCTTGGTGTTGTCTTCGATCATAACGGTCATTTCCGTACCGCCGGTGAAGTCGATACCCAGACCGAAGCCCGTTGCCGCGTCGGTTTTCGCGCCGGTCACCGCAAACACGATGACGAACACGCAAATGATAAGCGCGGGAGCGATGCACCAGAACGGAAGTTTTTTGGAAATTTTCAAATCAAGGAGTTTTTGTTGTAATTTATTCATTATGCTGCCTCCTTGTCGCTTCTTTTAAGCATATAGAGTTTGGGATTATTCATATTATCGAACGCGCCCAAAAGACTTATGTTGAGCCTTGTGATCAGCAACGCCGTGAACATCGAAACGAGAATCGAAATAAACAACGTGACCGCAAATCCGACGATGGAAGTGCCACCGAAAATCCACATTACGATTGCGCCGATAAGCGTCGTGACGTTACTGTCGATAACCGCAACCGCAGCCCTTCTGAAACCGCGGGAGATAGGACCGCCCTGGCTTGTAATCTTGCCGTCGCTGCCGCGCTGGGGTTTCAGGAACAAATTGTCGCTGCCGAGAAGTCCCGACCTGTATTCGTCCTTGATACGTTCAAAGATAATAATGTTCGCGTCGACCGCCATACCGATACCGATGATGATACCCGCAATACCCGGGAGCGTGAGCTGTACCCACGGAAGCACCGAGCACAGGAACAATACGAGTTCGATGTAGGCAAGAAGCGCCATGTCCGCCATAAGACCGAACATTCCGTAAAGCGCAACCATGAAAATCATAACGAGAACAATACCTACGATACCCGCAATAAGGCTTGAACGGATTGCCGTCGTGCCAAGCGTCGGGCTGACGATGTTGGTCTCTCGGACGGTCATATCGACGCCGAACGTACCTGCCTGCAAACGAGTCGCCAAGTTGTACGCTTCTTCGTAAGTGTAACCGCCGTTCGTTTTGTCACCCCCTTGCTTGATGACAGCTTGTCCGTTTGAAATTTCGGAACTGACGGAAACGTCTTTCATAAGAATTTCATCGTTAATATAAATGTCAAGGGTTTTCCCGATGTTTTCCTTCGTTGCGGTTGCAAACGCCTTCGTGCCTTCCGCATTGAATTGCAACGAAATGACGTAAGTGCCGTTGTTCCTTTCGGTATCGGCTGCAACGCCAACGTTTTTCAAGTGCTTGCTGCCTAC
>OHQT01000589.1_pt1 | contig 18567 bp, 16 predicted proteins | sample 1578221 | NCBI WGS metagenome assembly OHQT01 (sample SAMEA3879547, study PRJEB24766) | human gut metagenome | biome: human-associated habitat; feature: feces | place: USA | collected 1985/1987
AATATTTTTTATAAATGAATAACCGTTCCACATAGTGCCACCGGCATATTGTCCGGAAAGCACGGGCATGAAATTTATCACTTTTCAGCCATATTTGATTATGAAATATCACCCGTAACAGAATATACAGCACGAACTGTAACGTGTCAAAGCACTTTTGCTTACAATGTAAAAGGCGGCTTTTTAGGCTTCCAAAGACGGCCTTTAGCGACACTAAAGACGGTCTTCCGCACGCCTAAAGACGGCTCTTTGCATCACCGTAAAGCGCCCATGCGTACACTGTCGGGCCGCGGCGCAACATCCGGCAGACACAGAACGATTATCACATAACGCTATTTTGCGGCACAGCAGGCCATCGCCTGCACGAAATCTTCGCAACTACCAATCCATCTCGTGTTCTTCTTATTGCGGATAACCGAGGTGGAAACGACCTTCGTAGGCGATGCTTTCAGGCCAACATCAGCGGGCGACAAGTCTATATCGGCCTCGCTCCAGCGGGTTATCTCCTGGCGTTGCGCACGCCGCCAGCCGGCAAGCGTAGGCGGAGCCACAGTAAATTCCTTGCTTGCCATGAGCGAGCACGGTGTCGACACACGCAAACGCTGCACGGTTTCGCCGTTTTCCCTGGTTACGGTTATGCTATCCTTGTCGACACTGTCTATCTCCACGATATGTGTCAGCTGAGGTATTCCAAGCTGGGCGGCTACCTCCGGACCAACCTGCGCCGTATCGCCGTCAACGGCCATGCGTCCAAAGAACAGCATGTCGAAACCTATCTTGCGGGCAACAGCGGCCAAAGCCATACTTGTACACAACGTATCGCTGCCGGCAAAAGCAGGAGACGAAAGCAGCACGGCACGGTCGGCGCCCAGTTGCAGCGCCTCACGCAATACGTCTACGGCCTTATCAGGGCCCATACTTACGGCAACCACCTCTGCGCCGGTATCCCGCTTCATGTCGAGTGCTGCCTGCAGGGCGCACAAGTCATCAGGATTGGTACGGCTCATGGCCGAAGCCCGCTTCAGAGTCTTCGTCACCGGATCAATGTCTACCTTGGTAGACTGCGGTACTTGCTTAAGAAATACTATATATCTATCCATTTTTTACCTTTTTACTTTTTCACCCTTTTACCTTTTAACATTATCCTCCTTTTTTGTTCGAGCGTGCGTCGGCGCAACGTTTCTGGAACTCCGGGGCAAACGGGTCTACCTCCCCGAAGCGCATCGGGTCGAACAGCGCCGCGTCAACAAAAGTCTCCTCGCCCGTGATAAGCTCCGCAGCAAGGCGTCCCATGCCGCCGCCGCAAGCCACTCCGCCGCCGCAACAGCCCGTAACGGTGTACAGTCCGACGTATTGGGGCAGCGCACCGATTACGAATTTGGCGTCGGGCACGTAGCATGAAGGCCCCGACATGTAGTGCGCAATGGGCAGAGTGTCGATGTCTTTAAGATATGCCTTGAGCAACGGAGCGCACTCGTCGAGCACAGTCCACTTGGCAGCCTGGTTGAAATCGAAATCCTCCAGCTTGTCGGTTAGTGTAGAAGGGTCGAACGCCTGGCACTGACTCTCACGCAGTCCGATTATCAGCGCGCCAACGTCAGAACGCGTGAAGGCTCGCGCATCGGGTATTACCGTGAAGGGATGGTTCACCGGAAAGCGCTCTGCATCCGTCGAAGTAATCCAGAAATGGCTCCTTACCGGCGTAAAAGGCAAGCCAATATGCAACGGTCTCATCAGCAGGTTAGCCCACGCTCCGGCGGCGTTGACTACGACGGCTGAGCTTATCTCTGTACCGTCTTGCAGCCTTACGCCCGTTATACGGTCGCCTTCGGCGGTTATTCCTGCAACCTTACAGTTAGGTTTCAGCGTCACTCCGAGCTGCGAGGCAGCATGAGCATATCCCTGACAAAGCGAGGCTGAATCAATAAAAGCGTCAGTCGGCATGTATGAAGCCGCGCCTACTGCATCAGCCTCAATCCACGGCAGCAACTCCTTCAGCCGCTTATGGTCAATACGCTCGTTAGGAATACCGAAGCGTGTGGCAGCCGCCTCAAGTTCTTCAAGCCCTTTTAGAGACGCATCTGACGACGCCGTGGTTATGCTTCCGCACATTTGCAGGCCGAGTTCTTCGCCCGTCATGGCCTCTATCTCCTCTATGCAGTCATACGTTTCCTGCACTATCTCCATCAGTCCGGGCTTTGTCCTCGCCCTTGTCAATAGGCAGGCGGCGCGCGACGAGGCCTGCGAAGCTATGTCATTACCGTCGAGCAGGAGTATCGAACCTGCCTTGCGCTTAGCCAACTGGTATGCCGTAGCACAACCTAACAGGCCTCCTCCCACTATAACTATATCGTAACTTAACTTTTCCATCTTGCAGAAATCAGATTGTATTATATTGAAGATTCATGAAAACGTTTGCTTCCTCCTGTTTCTGCCGGTCGCGCCGGCCATGCATGTAACGCTTGTAAATCAGCACGGCTGCCACAGAGAAAAGGACGGTGCATGCCGCTCCGACAAAACATGCCATGTGATTGAACAAGGCAAACCAATCCGTCTTTATGTCAAGCGACTCCTTGGTAAACAGCAATGTCACGGTGCCGATATAACCGATAAAGTCAATCAGGGCGATAAAGAAACCTACATTACCCTTTATTCTGAAACATGCAATGAAGCGGTCAAAGAAGATTGTCTGGAACGTAAGATAAGCGATATACAGCGAAAGGCTTATGATAAACAACCATGTTACCGGCTGGAGGTCAAGCGTTGCATAGTTGAACGATACGTAAGTAAGCGTCAGACAGCCTGCAAGAACAAGTGCCATGAGGCCCATTATGGCCTTAATGTTGCTGCGGAAGAAAATGAACAGGGCGAAGATTCCGAGTATCACAAGGGTCACGACAGTATCAACGCGGGCGAACATCCATGACGACTGGCCGCTCATATCAAGTATGTTGACAAGGAAGTCTTCCTTGATGTCGCGCAATACAAGCAGCATGAAGTTGCCGATAAAAAGCAGTGTGAGTATCGGGGCATACTTTATGAACAACGCCTTACGCCCCTTTCCGTCAAGGGTTACACGCTCGTTGCGCAACGCGATGTCCTCGGCTGTCGGCCGTGGCAGGCGTTTCAACATATAACCCATGAACACCAGCACTGGCAACGCACATCCGCCAATGACAGCAGGCATCCAGAATTGGTCTATATGGAGGTCGTTCATGGCAAAAAGGCCAAAACTCTTGGCAAAGCCCGAGCTGAAAACCATGCTCACTCCGAGCAGACTTGCAAGGATGTCAGTAACCTTGCGCCCCTCGATAAAGCTGAAAATCACTCCCCACATACATCCAAGCGACAAACCGTTGACGAACATCGCAATGACGTTGTAAGGCATCGGAAGCATGCCGAAACCAACCAAAGCTACCTCGGCAAGCACTGCCGAAGCAACGAAAAAGCGAAAACGGTTCTCACGTTTCAACTCTGAAATAATCTTGATACCGAAGAACTTTGATATGACATATCCTAAAATCTGGATTGTCGTGACAGCTACTTTGTAGTCTGAACCGAAGAACTCAAGTCCTTCAAAAGCCGCAGCGGTGTAAGGTTTGCGCAATGCGTAAACCAACGAATAGGAAAGCAGCGCAGCGCCGCCTGCCCAAAGGATGAGCAGCAGGTCGGAAACGTGCTTGGTCTTGTTAATTTGTTTCATGTCGATAATTCATTTTTTTAATTTCGACTGCAAAATTATCGCCTTACAATTGCTCAAAAAATGAATTTTCCATGTATTATTCCGACACAAAAACCAGCAAAAAATTAATTAATGTTTATGTTGCAAGCTTGAAATATCTACGCAACAACAAAAACACATTTGTAACACTTTAAACACCCCGGAAACAATGTATGGCCGACTTCACAGCCGGCCATACATTAGTTATACAAAAACATTATGAATTTTATTTAGCGAACAAGATTCTTAAAAAAGTTTATCATCATTCATGAATTACATATCCACTCACTGGGCCTGTTTGCACTCACGGCATTTACGCTCACAGTACCTCTCGCATTGTGCGCAGATGTCATATCCGAGCATTGCGCCGAGAATGAAGTCCTCTTCAGGCGAAAGCATGTTGAGAGGACGGGTCAACATCAGGCGTACGGCGTCAAGACACTCGGGCCTACCGAAAAAAAGGTTCATGCGGTCATTACCAACCGGCGTTATGATGTAGCTGATGTTCTGGCGCCTGAGACGCCCTACGGCATATTCCTCATACTTCTTGTTGAACGTGAACAGCACCATACGGCGCACTCCTTTCTTGTATTCGTATATGTGGTTCATCAGCACCTTCATGTCCGGCGGCAATATCTCGGTCTGCATACGCTAATGTTTTTACGTGGTTAATATTAACAGGTAATGCGGAATATGTCCCGCAAGGTTGCGGGGTCATGGGGCGGCAGGCTTCCTGGCCGCCCCCAATCGCCCAAGTGTTAACCTTTAATTAAAGAAAGCTTTTTATTTCCTCAACCCAAGCGTCAATACGCCCGTCGGTCTTGTCGTCCTCGTTCACGTCGTCAAGAGCAAGCCCTACGAACTTTCCGTCAATGACGGCCGCCGAATCGTCGTACGTATATCCGTCTGTAGAAACTTGCCCTACGAACTTTGCCCCGCTATCTTTCAGCCCGTCGTATATCTCTGCCATGGCCGCGCAGAACGTGTCTCCGTACGACTCACAGTCGCCACAACCGAAAAGGGCTATCGTCTTTCCCGATAGGTCGGCTCCCTTGAGTTTCTCCAATCCGTCGTACCAGTCGTCCTGAAGCTCACCTGCTCCCCATGTGGAAGTACCCAACAGAAGGTTGCGGTAAGCGCCAACAGTATCGGCCGTGATGTTTGCCACGTCATAGACATCTGCCTGTCCCACACCCAATTTGCCTGCTATCTTCTCTGCGATGGCCTGGCATGTTCCCGTAGAGGAACCATAGATTATACACGTCTTATCCATATTTGTCTGTCTTTACGTTATTCATTGTTTTACGTTTGCAAAGATAGACCAAATCAACCTACGGCGCAATACCTAAAAATAGGGTTTCTGCAAATACCTAAAAATGATTATGCCGCATACGAAAAAAGCCGTACACCATTGCAGGTGTACGGCCTCTTGATATAAGATAAAATTTACTTTTCCAAACCACGGTTGGTGAACGTAGCGTTCAACAACATAAGATACTTGCGGTACTGGTCGTTAGTAAGAACGTAACGCATGTACTTAAGGTCTTTCTCGATTGCCTTCTGGACCATGCCTTTGCGCTCGTCAGCATTTGCTGCGGCTGCGTTCATCATGTCTGCACAGAATGACTTGTGGATGTCCTGTACAGCCTCGGCCTGGTCGATTGACAGACCTAAGCAGTTGGCAAGCTTGTCGTAGTTTACAGACATGTTGTAAGCGCTTGCGTTCTCAGTACTGTTCAACTTCTCGTTCTCCGCAAATGTCATAGTCATGCTGAGCACGGCTACAACGGTTAAAAACAATCTTTTCATAATCCTTAAAATTTTCTTTTTACCTTGGGCGTCGATTTACTTCTCACGAATAATCTCTGCCCGTTATCCTTTTAACTATCTCTTTTTGTCTTTCGACGGTGCAAATATACGACCATTTTTGTTTTCCGCAAACAGAAATGTCAGACTGTTTGCGTTAACAGCTTACTTTTTTGACCTATATCAAATATACTATGACAAATTAGGGCTTTTTCCTCCGTCATGCTACAAATATGTTACGAGCATGCTACATACAACGACATATTGTCATGTTACACCCCCTATGACGGTCATTATATATAATTAATGTGCCGATAGATACCCATCAGCGCAACCTGTCATGCCTCTACGTAACGCCTGTGGCGTACTTCCCATCAGCGCTTCGCAACCAACTGTATATCAGACACTTACCACACACGCAACAAAAGGCCGTCTTTCAGCATGCAAAAGACGGCCTTTTAGGACACGGAATACGGCCTTTCACAATGCGAAAGGCCGTATTCCGGAAAACATAAGCGTACATACTTCAATACCGGCGGCTGGCCAGCACATGGCTACAAGCATTATGCCTTATCGCGGCAACATTCATTCAACGCGCCATACACACGTATCCTCGAGCGTCTTGCCACCCTTACGCGCCGCTATACGTATGGTATTGTCGCCGGGGTTAAGCTCAACTCCCTTCCATACCACCCGCCGGATGTCGTCAGCAGCGGCCTTGCCTATCTTCTTGCCGTTGACATACAGCGTCGCGTTATCAAGGTTGGTGTAAGCCTTAACGTCCGTAACCGCATGCGTCCTAACTGTAAAACGCTTGCTGCAAAGATGCAGCATAGGGGCAGATGTCCAGTTGGCCTTATAGAAATAGAATACGTCTTTTTTCGTCTGCCGGTCGTAAGTTACCATGCCTTTGTCGTTAACTCCCGGAGTATCACCCTCGTCCTTAATGCTCGACTGCATGTCAGAAAACTGCCATATCGTCTTTGTCCACAGCCATGGACGGTTCTTGAACGCCGCCCAATAACCCTCATGGCAAGCAGCCTGATACTCTTCGGGGTGATACTTGCCAGGAAAATCGTACTCGTCGGCATAAAGTGGGTCGGCATGCTGGCGTATGCTGCCGCCCCGACCGTACTCTGACACGCCTACGGGATAGCCTTCCGCCGTGGCACGGGCCTTGTCGAAGAAGTCGGCAGCCTCGCTTTCGGCCGTCCGCCAGCCGAAATACTTGTTCCAGGCAATAAGGTCAGCGCAGCCAAGATAATACTTCTGGTCCACACATGTGGCAAAAACCGTAAGGCGGGTCGGGTCGAGAGAGTGGCAAAGCGCGTTGAGCTCCTTGACGAAAGGCACGGGGCTGTCATACTGGCGAAGCGGCTCTTCGTCGCCGGCAAGCAGTTCGTTGAACAGTCCCCAGAAACATATTGACGGATGGTTCATTTTCTGGTACACCATCTCGCGCAACGTTTGCCTGGCATTATTCTCTACATTCGGAACGTATCCTGTATAGTCATATCCGCCAGGACCGCAAAGGGCAATCTCGCTCCACAACACAATACCGTTCTCGTCTGCCAGGTCATAGATGGTCTCTCCTTGCGGATAATGGGCAAGGCGCAGCATTGTAGCCCCACTCTCCATGACAAGGCGCATGTCGGTTTCATGCTGGCTACGTACCATCGCGCTGCCAACGCCTTTGAAATCCTCATGCCTGTTGAAGCCGTGCAGGTCATAATGCTTGCCGTTCAGCATAAAGCCACGCCCTGGGTCTACGCTGAACGAGCGCAAACCTGTACGCTGGCGCACGCAGTCTATCACCTCGCCGTCTCTTACCAGTTCTACCTTTATGTTATATAAATACGGATTCTCGCGTCCCTGCCACAGCTCTGGCTTTTCTATCCGCAGCCGTTGGTCCATACTCTCGCCGTTTACCGGAGTCTCGGCTGATGCCACTGTCTGGCCGTCGGAGTCGGTCATCGTAGTACGCAGAACAAGTCCGGCATTACGGTTTTCGAGCGACAGCTTCGTCGTCACGGTGACGCATGCCCTCTCGGACGATACACTGTCCTGCCTTACAAGCACACCAGGCGAGCCGTAGAACAAAGGCGAGATACAATCACGCCCCGTAATGAGCAGACGGACGGGACGGTGTATACCGCCATACACGTTGAAGTCGCCGCTTATAGGCAGCACGTCGGTGCGCAAGGCATTGCCCGCCCACACCTCAAGGGAATTCTCACCTGGTTTAACAAAGTCGGTTATCTCTATGCAGAAAGCCGTGTATCCGCCCTTGTGCGAGCCCGCGGTACGGCGGTTTACATACACGTCGGCCACAGAATTGACCCCTTCGAAATAAAGGAAAAGACGTCTGCCCTCCATCTCCGGAGTAACATTTAGCTTACGTCGATACACCATTGTTTCACGGTTATAGTGCCGTTTTCCGTCATCATATGCAGCATTCCATGTATGTGGCAACGCCACAGGCTTACGCTCCGCCTTCTTATTGGTGTCTGAAATAGGACTGACGGTCCACCCTTCATTAATGACCGTGTCAGTGCGCGGCTGCGCATTGACGAAACAACAAGGTGCCGCTGCGATAAACATCAGCATCGAAAGGACAACATTCCTTGGATTAATGGCTTTCATGTTATAGTTTTTTACTTAAAGGCACGTGGGCGTTCAACGCCTGCGTTACCATATTATGTTATTAGATTCGTTATTCATGACCCTGCGGCAAGACGGCATACCTATCGCCAGTCATGCCTGAAATAAACATCGGCAAATATAAACATTTTTCCATACAATAAAGAACAATAGCCCTCAATATCAACCAAGAAGTAATGAAAATGGATAAATTATCAACATGACGGACGCCTATCTCGAAAAAATTGCATACATTTGCATCACTGAACAAACAAAAACAGAAGAATGGAAAACAATCTGAACAAATACATCGCGGTGGCTTACAAGCTGTACACCGTGGACAATGGTGAGAGCAAACTCGTAGAAGAAGCGACCGACAAACAGCCGTTCCAGTTCATAAGCGGCTACGGAATAACCCTTGACGCATTCGAAAAGGAAATCGCGGGGCTTGATAAAGGAGCCGAATTCGACTTCACCCTGCAAAAGGATGACGCCTACGGCGACTATGAGCAGGAGCATGTGCTCGACCTTGACAAGGATATATTCTGCATCAACGGCCATTTTGACCATGACAACATATATAAAGACGCCATCGTACCATTGCAGAATGAGGACGGCAACAGGTTTCTCGGACGTGTTCTCGCGATAAGCGACGACAAGGTGAAGATTGACCTTAACCACCCGCTTGCCGGCAAGACGCTAAACTTCAAGGGACACGTTGTCGAATCGCGCGAGGCTACGAACGACGAAATCCAGGGCCTCATCAACCGCATGAGCGGCGAGGGCTGCTGTTGCGGACACCACGGTGACGGCGACTGTTGCGGCCATCATGGCGACGGTGGATGTGAGGGTCATCATCATGAGGGCGGCTGCTGCGGTCATCATCACGACCACGAAGGCGGCTGCTGCCACCACCACGACAAGTAGAAGCTGGCCATATACAACATAAATTGAAAACATTAAAAGAAGCATAAAAGCTCTATCAAGGTAAAATCAACCGACATGCGCAATACTTTCGGACATCTTTTCCGCCTTACTACGTTCGGAGAAAGCCACGGCGAAGCCATTGGCGGAGTAATTGACGGCTGCCCGGCAGGCATTGACATCGACCTCGACTTCATACAAAGCGAGCTCGACCGCCGCCGACCTGGGCAAAGCCCGATTACCACCGACCGCAAGGAGGCTGACAAGGTGGAAATCCTCAGCGGAGTATTTGAAGGCAAGACAACAGGCTGTCCGATAGGGTTCATCGTCAAGAACGCCAACCAGCGGTCGGCGGATTACGACAATATGCGTGGCGTTTTCCGCCCGTCGCACGCCGACTATACCTATAATTATAAATACGGAATACGCGACCACCGCGGCGGCGGGCGCTCATCGGCACGAGTAACAATCAGCAGATGTGTCGCCGGAGCCGTGGCAAAGCTCGCCCTAAGACAGCTCGGAATCAGCGTTACGGCCTATACGTCGCAGGTGGGAGACATCGCCCTTGACAATGACTACCGCAAATACGACCTGTCAACGGTTGAAAGCAACATCGTAAGATGTCCCGACACGGCGAAAGCCGAAGCCATGATACGCCTCATCAGCGAGGTGAAAGCAGCGGGAGACACCGTTGGCGGTACAATAACATGTGTCATACGAGGCTGCCCACCGGGACTTGGAGAACCCGAATTCGGCAAGCTTAACGCAGCGTTGGGCTATGCCATGCTCGGAATTAATGCCGTTAAAGGTGTCGAGTTCGGGGCTGGTTTCGCCATGGCCGGCATGCACGGAAGTGAAGCCAATGACGTATTTGCCAACGAAAACGGTAACATTACCACCCTTACAAACCGCAGCGGTGGCATACAGGGGGGAATAAGCAACGGACAGGACATCTATCTACGCATAGCATTCAAACCTGTCGCAACACTGCTTAAAGAACAACCGACCGTAGACATTGACGGCAACGACACTACGCTGAAGGCTCGAGGCCGCCATGACCCGTGCGTGCTACCAAGGGCTGTACCGATTGTTGAAGCGATGGCTGCCATTACAATATTGGACGAATATTTGCTGAATAAAACTGTAAAAATATGATTTTTTGCCCTAAAAGTGTAGAAAAAACAAATAACTCTTGGCGCAATAAAATTTAAATTGTATATTTGTCATTGACAATTCAGGGTTTGTGAAAATCTTGAACGTGTCTAATTAAGTCTAGTTTAGTTTTTGTGTTGGTTGAGAGCGGTCAATTGGCCGCTCTCTTTTCGTATCATTATACGTATTAATCCATATGAAATGGATGAAGAATTGACGAACGGTTAAAATATATGACAAAACAAAAAAAAACTTAATTAGTTTTTTCTTTGATTCCAAATATATTATTTTTGCATCAAATTGAAAACTTTTTTTATCATTAACCAAACATTAACAAAAGACAACTTATGAAGAAATTAATCTCGGCACTGCTGCTCCTGATGGCGGCAACCGGTGTCAACGCCCAACTGTTATGGAAAATATCAGGCAACGGCCTGCAGAAACCATCGTACATCGTAGGCACATACCACCTTGCGCCAGTATCGTTTGCGGACAGCATTCCAGGGCTAAAAGATGCATTGGCGTCAACAGAACAGGTGTACGGTGAGGTGATAATGGCAGACATGACATCGCCCGAGAACATGACAAAGGTACAGGCTGCCATGATGTTGCCTGATGGACAGACGCTCGACAAGCTCTACACGGCTGACGAGATGGCACGCATCAACGCGCTGCTGAAAAACATATTGGGCGCCGACATGACCAACCCAATGATAGCGCAGCAGCTCGGCAGGCTGACGCCACAGGCTCTACAGACACAGCTTGGGATACTGATGTACCTCAAAACGCACACCGGATTCAACCCCAACGAGACTTTTGACGGCTACTTCCAGAAAGAGGCTACGGCAAAAAACAAGGCTGTAGGCGGACTGGAAACAATCGACTTCCAAATCAACACACTGTTCAAAGGCATGTCGATGGAGCGCCAAAAGGAGCTTCTGCTATGCCTTGCCGACAACCAGGAGTTCAACATGGAACAGACTGAGAACGTGGTAAAGGCTTTCTTCGCACAAGACCTTGAAGGCATAGAGAAGGCCATGGACGCAAAGATGAACAACACATGCGACGGCACTCCCGCAGAAAAGGACATGCTGATAAACAACCGCAACGCCGAGTGGATAAAGCAAATGCCCGGGATCATGAAGCAGAAATCAACATTCTTCGCTGTAGGTGCAGGCCATCTTCCCGGCGACAAAGGCGTGCTTGCACTGCTGAAAAAAGCAGGATATACCGTCGAATCTATACTTTTTTAGTCGACAAGATACAAGCAGACGAGCAGACGAGGAGATTTCCTTAGCCAACGAGTAGACTCTTTAGTCGACAAGTAGACTCTTTAGTCGACAAGATACAAGCAGACGAGCAGACAAGGAGATTTGATTTGTCGGATAGTAACTAATTAAAATCCAGACATTTCTCCTTGTCTGCTCGTCTGCTTGTCTACTCGTCTACTAAGGAAATCTCCTTGTCTGCTCGTCTGCTTGTCTACTCGTCTACTAAAGAACAGCTCCTATTATCTCGCTCACCGACTTGCATCCGTGGTCGTCAAGCCACTGATTGATACCGTCGCGCACCTTGATTGTCACCTCAGGGTCGAGGAAGTTGGCCGTACCAATCTCGATTGCCGTGGCGCCAGCCATGAAGAACTCTATCGCGTCATGGGCGTTGCAGATACCGCCAAGACCCACCACGGGTATCTTCACCGCCTTGGCCACCTGCCATACCATGCGCAGGGCCACAGGCTTCACCGCCGGGCCGCTCAGTCCCCCCGTGCCGATACTCAGCATGGGGCGGCGCCGTTCGATGTCGATAGCCATACCCATCAGCGTGTTTATGAGCGACACGCTGTCGGCGCCCTCAGCCTCAACGGCACGCGCTATCTCGGCAATGTCTGTAACGTTGGGCGACAGTTTTACGATAAGCGTCTTGTGGTAACGCTCCCTCACGGCCCTTACCACGCTCGAAGCTCCCGCGCATGTCACGCCGAACGCCATGCCGCCGTCCTTAACGTTGGGGCACGATATGTTCAGCTCGATGGCCGGTATGCGGTCAAGAGCGTCGATGCGGGCGGCGCACTCGGCATAATCCTCCGGCGAAGAGCCGCTCACGTTTACGATGAAGTTAGTGTCGATGTCCTTTATTTCAGGATAGATATGCTCACAGAAGTAGTCCACGCCCTTGTTCTGCAGTCCGACGCAGTTGAGCATGCCCGAGGCCGTCTCGACCATACGCGGATAGTCATTGCCCTGGCGCGGCTTCAGGGTAGTACCCTTAACGATTATGCCGCCAATGCCGTCAAGCGGCACAAAGTCGGCAAACTCAGGCCCGTAGCCGAACGTTCCCGATGCGGTCATTACCGGATTCTTCAACCGCAAGTCCTTTATCCGTACACTTAAATCTGCCATAATAGTTTCTTTATGTTCATTACCGGCCCTTCCTTGCACACACACAGATTGCCCTCGGTGGTCTTCTCAACGCAGCACAGGCACGCGCCGAGGCCGCAGGCCATCATGTTCTCGAGCGACGCCTCACACTCAATGCCCTTCGCCTTGGCATACCTCGCCACGGCAACCATCATCGGCTTGGGGCCGCACGTAGATATACGGTCAAACCGCACCTTGTCCAGCACAGAGTGGTTGGTCACGAAGCCGCGCTCGCCGGCCGTACCGTCCTCAGTGGTGACGCACACCTCGCCATACCTGGCAAACTCGTCAAACATTAGCAGGTCGCCCTTAGAGCGCGCGCCGAGCAGGAACACGGGGCGGCAACCTGCGTCGTTCAGGCACTTGCCGAAATACAGCAGCGGGGCCACTCCCACTCCACCGCCGACAAGCAACACCTTCTCCCCACTGTCCGAAGGCATGGTAAAGCTGTTGCCTAACGGAAACATACAGTTCAACACGTCGCCCGCCCGCAGACGCGCAAGGCGCCGCGTACCATCGCCGACGGCCGCAACGAGCAGCCACAGCTGGTTGGCGCCATAGTCAACAAAGTTTACCGATATGGGGCGTCGCAGAAAAGTGGCGGGCGAGCCGTCAACCCTTACCTCGACAAACTGCCCGGGCAGAATCTCGGGCAACGGCTCCTCACGTGTCAGTTTTATAAGCACATACCTGTCATTGATATGCTCCACGGACACCACCGTCAAGTCAGAAACGCATTTTTTCATCTCAATTTAATCTTGCTCAATCACCAGCGCCTTTCGGCCTGATGGCAATCATACATTCATTTTACCTGTATGCAAAGGTACAAAATATACTCGAGAAACAGCGGCCGAGCCGCCTTTATATTGCTATTTTCATGGTTTCGGCAAACGGCGGCGCACCTTACGCAAGCAATATCCATGAATCATGCTGAAAATAAACGTAAGAGGTGCTCGGTTCTTTTATTTTTCGCTTTACATAAAAGTGTCTTTTCGCATTGCAAAAGGCCATCAATCGGGAGCTAAAAGGCCGTCTTTTGCAAGCCGAAAGACGGCCTTTTATAACGCACTGAGTATCAATACGTTGCAAAGGCGGTAGCAACACACCTCATAAACGGCGGCAAAAATAATTAATGCAGGATGATTTTTTGATGGCAAATGCTTGGCTGTCAGGCTTTTATTCATTACCTTTGCCGTACCAAACGTTAAATATATTTGTTCAACATCGTGAAGTGGCAGGTATGTATATAGCCACCCCGGCCTTACGGCATTAAGGCTTATGCCGTGACTGAAGGAAGCGGAAGCATGGCGTAGGGCCGTGTTTCCATATTATATATGTATCAACTTATTATTTTTCTTATTAAAACAAATGTTGAACAATGGTCTATTCATATAAACAGATATTGCTCATCAGCCTGCCCGTTATGATGAGCATACTTATCGAACAATTGATAAACATCACCGACGCCGTGTTTCTCGGCCATGTTGGCGAAGTGGAACTTGGCGCCGCCGCGATAGCCGGAATATGGTATCTGGCGGTCTACATGCTGGGCTTCGGCTTCAGCCTTGGCCTTCAAGTGGTAATAGCGAGGCGCAACGGAGAGGAGCGTTATGCCGATGTAGGACTGACGTTCTTCCAGGGATTGCTGTTTCTCTCGGCACTGGCGGTGGCGCTGTGCGCCGTTACACAACTTCTGTCGCCATGGCTGTTGGGGCTGATGGTAAGGTCGGACGACGTCTACCGTGCCGTAACAGCCTATCTTGACTGGCGCGTCTACGGCCTGCTGTTCTCGTTCCCGCTGCTTGCCCTGAGGGCGTTGCTCGTCGGTATTACGCAGACACGGGCGCTCAACCTTGCGGCAATGACGGCCGTAGTGGTAAACATCCCTGGCAACTGGCTGCTGATATTCGGCCTCGACATGGGCATTTCGGGCGCTGCCATCGCCTCGTCGCTGGCCGAACTGTGCTCGCTCATAGTTCTTTCGGCGTATGTGGCAAGGCATATCGACATGCGTAAATACGGGTTGCGGCCCGTGGCCGACCGCCGTGTGATGGCCAATGTGCTCGGCGTATCGGTGTGGAGCATGTTCCATTCGTTTATCGGAGTGGCCTCGTGGATGGCCTTCTTCGTAGCGATAGAGCATTTGGGCGAGGCGCAGCTTGCCGCCACAAACGTGATTCGCAGCGTATCAACGCTGTTTTTCGTCATAGTAAACTCGTTTGCCACGGTGACAGGTTCGCTCGTAAGCAACCTTATCGGCAACGGTGAGGGCAGGCAGGTGCCTGCGCTTCTGCGCCGTATCGTCCGTCTGGGCTATGCCACGGGACTGCCGCTGATTATCGCCGCCGTGGCGCTACGGCCGCAAGTAATCGGCCTCTACACCGACAGCACGGCCGTTACTGACGAGGCTTGGCTGCCATACATGGTTATGCTTGCCAACTATGTGTTCGCCCTGCCGGGCTATGTGCTGATGAACGCAGTGATTGGGACAGGAGCGACCAAGGCCACATTCTTGTTCCAGACGGTAGCCATAGTGATATACCAGATATATTTATTGTACCTCAGTTGGGCTGAAGCGTCGCTTGCGGAATTCTGGACGGCCGAATATCTTTACGTCATACTGCTCGGCATACAGTCGGCCGCACACCTTAGCCGCAGGCGTTCAAGTCTCATCAGAAAGTAAACCTATCTGCCGTAACAGGTATCATGCAAACTTAACCAATCAAAAAACATCATGATGAAGAAAATATACCCACGCGAAGGTGACACCCAGACGGTGTACCTCAACGCCGTAGTGGCCGACCCGTCGATTGAAGTGGGCGACTACACTATATACAACGACTTCGTTAACGACCCGCGCCAGTTTGAGCGTAATAACGTGCTTTACCATTATCCGGTAAACCATGAGCGGCTCAGGATAGGCAAATTCTGCTCCATTGCATGCGGGGCGAAGTTTCTGTTCAACTGCGCCAACCATTCGCTCCGTTCCCTTTCAACATACACATTCCCGCTGTTTTACGACGAATGGGAACTTGACAAGGCCGACGTGGCCTCGGCCTGGGACAACAAGGGCGACATAGTAATAGGCAACGACGTATGGATTGGCTTCGAGGCGGTAATCATGGCGGGCGTGCACATCGGCAACGGGGCCATCATCAGAGCCCGCGCCGTGGTGACAAAGGACGTGGCGCCGTACACGATAGTGGGCGGAGTGCCGGCACGAGCGATAAGAAAACGCTTCGACGACGCAACAATCAGCAGGCTGGAAAGCCTGCGATGGTGGGACTGGCCAAAGGAAAGAATACGGCGTGAGCTGCCCGGGGATTATGCGGCGCGAATGAATTTTCCGTAAAAAAAACACTGAAAGTTTTGCGGCAGGCAATAAATGCCGTATCTTTGTCCGTATAGACAGCTGCCTTGGACGCAGCTGTTTAGGAAGCTATCGGGCATTGAAACAGTTTTTTTGACAGCTGTTTCTTGCTTTTATGACAGGACATTATCTGAATAGGCCTATGACATTTTCTAACACCCGGATAAGTTTGATAAAAACGGGGAAAAAGCACTTCCTGCCCTTGCTGCTCTTGGCTGACGAACAGGAGTCGATGATTGACAGGTATCTGGACAAAGGTGATTTGTACGCTATGTTTGGCAATGACGGCGATTTGATCGCCGTAGCGGTTGTTACTGACGGGACGGACGGCGTATGTGAACTGAAGAACCTGGCGGTAGCCCCGGAGTACCAACATCAGGGATATGGACGGCGAATGGTTGATTTTCTGTGCAACCGTTATAAGGACAACTATAATATAATGCAGGTTGGCACAGGCGACAGTATGATAACAATCGGGTTTTATGAGAGTTGTGGATTTGTCGTTTCGCATATCGTGAAGGATTTTTTTATTATAAATTATGACCATGCGATAATTGAAGACGGACACAGACTGAAGGACATGGTTTATCTTAAGAAGACCATCGGGTAAGACTCATGTCGAAATGAAGATATATTTTAGTTGTAGAAAACTACCTGAAAATTTTGCGGTTACGCGGTAAAGCGTTATCTTTGCGGCGTACTAAAAAGGTGGTGCCGGGCAGCATTTGGTTGCCGAAGGCTGAGATGATACACATTGCACCAGTACGGATAATGCCGACGCTGGGAGTTTTTGGTGACATTCTTTACTCTTTCGCGCATAATGAAACGATGTCCGTGCGTTCCGTCTTTTCATGTACACTTTATTTAATATATAGACACAACGATGAAAAGATATATAACGGCATTGTCAATAGCAGGCTCTGACCCTTCGGGTGGCGCAGGATTGCAGGCCGACCTGAAGACGTTTTCTGCCCTCGGGGTGTATGGCGCCACGGCAATAACGGCCGTAACGGTGCAGAACACGGTGGGCGTGAAGTACGTGCATGCCCTGCCGCCGCAAGTGGTTTACGACCAGATTGTAACGGTAATGGAAGACATCATGCCCGACGCGGTGAAGATAGGCATGGTGAACGACGCCGAAACGCTTGACGCCATAGTGCGTGCCCTGACGCTGCACAGGCCAAGGATTCTTGTGGTTGACCCCGTAATGGTGGCAACCAGCGGCTGCGCCCTGATGCAGGCTGACGCCTTGCAGGTGATGGAAGAGCGGCTGTTGCCCATGGCCGACATCGTTACGCCAAACCTGCCTGAGGCCTGGACGCTGGCCGGCACAGACAGTTCTGTCGACGAGGCGGCGCAGGCCATACTGCGCCTTGGCGTGAAGGCTCTGTTGATAAAGGGCGGGCATGCCGAGGGAACTACCAAAACGGACTATCTTTACGTAAGCTACGATGACGGCGTTAAGCGAACGGAATTTTCGTCCGCCACCGTGGATACATTCAATACTCACGGCACGGGCTGCACCATGTCGTCGGCCATCGCCGCCATGCTGGCGCGTGGACACGGCATGGAGGAGGCCGTACGCCAGGCGAAAATGTATCTCACCGAGGCCCTGAAGGCCGGCGCCGACGTTGTTGTTGGGCATGGACACGGACCGGTATGCCACTTCTTTAGTCAACAAGTCAACAAGCAAACAAGCAGACAAGGAGATTTGCATACAAGTCAACAAGTCAACGAGTTTTTTAGTCAACAAGTCAACGAGTCAACAAGTCAACAAGCTGACAAGTCAAATCTCCTTGTCTGCTCGTCTGCTCGTCCCTTGTCGACTAAAAAAGTTGACTCGTTTGCAAAGCTCCAGTTCATCACCCACTTCACTGACAGATATTCGTATCTCGACTCGGCGATGATGGCCTTGGAGGGCGGTTGCCGATGGATACAGCTGCGCATGAAGGACGCCGACGAGGATGAGATTGAGCGCACGGCAAGGCTAATACTGCCGGAATGCAGGCGACGAGGTGCCGTGTTCATCATTGACGACCATGTGGAACTGGTGAAGCGCGTCGGGGCAGACGGCGTGCATCTGGGCAAGAACGACATGCCCGTAGACGAAGCACGGCGCATATTGGGTGACGAGTTTATCATCGGCGGCACGGCAAACACGTTTGAAGACATACAACGCCTTGCCGCACAGGGCGCCGACTACATCGGCTGCGGGCCGTTCCGCTTTACCACAACGAAAAAGAACCTTGCCCCAATGCTCGGTATCGAGGGCTACGAAAACATCGTTTCGCTGATGAAAACACACGGCATTAACTTGCCCATCGTAGCCATCGGCGGCATTACTTACGACGACATACCGCAGGTTATGGCTACGGGCGTTACAGGCATAGCCATCAGCGGCAGCGTGCTCCGGGCCGATAATCCGGTAGAGGAAATGAGAAAAATAGCAATTCAATTAAGAGTTAAGAAAATATGCCTTGCCAAATAAGCATACGAAGGTATTTTTCTTAATTCTTAACTCTTAATTCTTAATT
>OHQT01000622.1_pt1 | contig 17672 bp, 11 predicted proteins | sample 1578221 | NCBI WGS metagenome assembly OHQT01 (sample SAMEA3879547, study PRJEB24766) | human gut metagenome | biome: human-associated habitat; feature: feces | place: USA | collected 1985/1987
GCAAAGCTACAACCAAACCTCAAGGTGTAAAAGGTGCATTTGTCCGAATGCTTACGATAGAAAGTGCTGTTGACAGCCCGGAGGAGGGCGCTTGCCGAGAACTATCCAGAAATCTGCCGGATAGTCCGGGCAGGAACACGCCTAAGGGCTGTCGAAACTCGCCTAAGGCCCGTACGCACGGGCCTTAGGCGAGGAAACAGCATCAATCGGTCGCGCACTTTCTCGAAGATGGGAGGGAAAGCGCGGAACGGGGAGCGGGTAGGGAAGGAGAAGTAAAATACAATGGAACTTAATCCTATATGCCAAAAAAGTTGCCCTGTTTCGCAACTGGACAACTCTAAGTTCTCAATAGGTATTAGTCCTTAAGGTAAAAAGATTGTTTTTAGGATAACACTGCAAATTTCGTTCTTTTTTTTCACTTGACAAAGGAACCGGCCGCCCAAATAAAATAAATTTTCAGCTTGTCGGGTTAATTTTTGCGCATACACTCAAAAAAATCATAACCCGGACCGGTTTTTTGCCGTATCAGATGCGCTGGAGCACCAATTCGATAAGTCCGTCTATCGAATTGGTATAATTGGGCATCGCTCTTTGTGCAACGCGGTTTGCAATTACCATGCAGCACGTCGTAGCGCGGTGTCCCATCAGGCGGGACAGACCGGCCAAAGCGCTACTCTCCATTTCAAAATTGGTAATGCACCAATCGTCATAGCGGAAGGAGGCTATCTTCTGTTGCATGTCCGGATCGGCCAGGTCTAAACGCAGCCGCCGCCCTTGGGGGGCGAAAAATCCGCCGCAGGCAATCGTGATGCCACGAACCATATCTTCGCCCGCGATGCGTTGGCTCAACGCTTCGTCTGCCGCGACGACGTAGGGGTGGGCTATACACTGGTCGCCATGCCAAGCCATGTGCTGCAGGAAAGCTGCCTCCAGCTTCAGGTCACACACTTTGTCCCGATTCGCGTAGAAATTGAGCAGGCCGTCGAAGCCTATGCTCTTGGCACTATTGATATAGGTCCCCTCGGGAGTATGTGGCTGCAAGCCTCCGCAGGTGCCGATGCGGACCAATTCCAAGGCGGTCAGCCGGTCCTTCACCTGGCGGGTTGACAAATCTATGTTGACCAGAGCGTCCAATTCGTTCAGCACGATGTCAATGTTGTCGCACCCGATGCCCGTAGACAATACGGTGAGGCGTTTGTCCTTATATTTTCCCGTTATGGCATGGAACTCGCGGTTCTGCACGTCGCACTCCCTTTCCTCAAAGTGAGCGGCAACCAGGGTAACCCGTTGCGGATCACCCACCAATATAATCTTATGGGCAATTTGCTCGGGCAATAGATGCAGATGGAATATGCTGCCATCGCTGTTGAGTATTAGCTCGGAAGCTCCGATTGTTCTTTTCATGGCGGGATAAATTTTCTAAAGGTGAGACAGATATGAACGGGGCCGGCAAAAAGGCCGGGGGCGTTCGTAAAAAATCACTGCAGTTCTATCCGGCGGATTGCCTTGGCCAGTTCGTGGACTTCGGCCTGCAATTGCTGGACCAGCGGCTCCAGGCGAAGTATTTCCTTACGGAGAGCTGCGTCGGGATTGGCATGGTACTGTACTCGTAATTTGTCGAGCTCTTCGGTCGCGGAATCCAGCTGCTGACATTTATCGCTCCAGTTGGCCGCCATTTCCCGAGACTGTGCCTTTTTGAACTGGCTCAGCGAGGTGTAAACCTGCTGGTCATTCAAAATAAAGCGGAACGCATTCAGCCCTTCGTTGTCGGCTTCTTGTCCGATGTTTTTCAGGCGCTCCAGTGCTGCCGCCACTTTGCTCTCTTGCTGGACTTGACTGGCTTTCACCGAAACTATTCGCGCGGCCTCGCGGATGGCTTCCTCGTTCTCCTCCGTCCATTCATAGACCTCGCGCGACGTACTGGGGATGAAACGGTAGATGCACACGCTGTCGGCCGGCTGGTTGCGGTCGGTGACGAACCAACCGATCTGAGCTTGCTCGTCTATGACATATAAATAGTCGTTAGCCGGGGAATTGAAAGGCATACCGATATTTTCCGGCTGTAAATACTGGTGGGTATCCGCATCGTAGCGGGTGACAAAGATGTCGTATCCCCCCAGGCTCTTTTCGTTCTGCGCCGCATAATAGAAGGTGACGCCGTCGGGCATCAGGAAGGGATAGTCCTGGAGCGAATCGCCCTCCAATCCGGCCAACGGCTGGGGCTTGCTCCAATTATTGCCCAGTTTATCGGAAGAATACAGGCGGAGACGACCCCGCGCGTCCTGGGCGGCAAAAAACATACGGTCCTCCAATTCATTCAAATATCCGGATTCACCGGTCTTTACCGTGGACAGAGATTCCAGAATGCGGCTGGGAACATCTATCCGGCCACAGCCTTCGCTCAAATGGAAGCGGGACAGGAACTGCTTCTTGGGGACCGCCATACTATCGATGAAAACGACTTTTTCCGTTCCCGCCAACATGTTACTGCCCAACTGTGCCTGATGCAACTGTTCCGAAAGCCGGTCGGTCGGGCGCTTTTTCCGCTGCGCCGTCGTGATTTCTTTCTGGAGGACACTTTCGGCTTCCTCGAACTGATATACGTCTATCAAGGCCTGGGCTTTTTCGCTGCCGGCGTCTGACGCGTCTTTTCCGGCTTGCTTTTGGGCATCTGCGGCCTGGAACGGCCATAACGTCACCAGTAAGAAGGAAAAGAGGAATGGATGTAATCTCATTGCGATAAGTTGTTTCGATCAGTGTTTGTAGGCTCAAAAGTACGGATTTTTTTTCATGACCCCAAGCGGTAATGGGATTTTGTGTACTTTTGCAATATAAAAGTTGGAAACCTATGAAGAGAAAGATGTATTTTACCTCGCTGTGTCTCGGGTTTGTTCTATTTATGGCAGGACTGCTGAACGTCTCTGCCCAAAATAATGTGAGTGAACAGAACGTTTACCGCCACACGGTCCAGGCTGGGGAAACGCTATACCACCTGGCACAAGCCTATGGCGTCACGCAAGAGCAGATCCAGGCGCTTAATCCCGGATTGACAGCCCAGTCCCTCAAGGCCGGCGCCGAGATACTTATTCCCGTATCCAACAAGGAGGGGAACCGCGCGGCTATCGACGGACGCATTGAACATAAGGTCCAAAAGAAAGAGACGTTGTGGAGTATCTCCCAGAAGTACGGCATTACGGTCGAGGACCTGGTGGCGGCGAATCCCCAGATGGAGGAAGCCGGCTACAAGCTCAAGAAAGGGGAAGTCATCTATATCCCCAACGTCCGTCATGTCAGCGGCGAAAATGCGGAACAGGCACAGGCGGTCGGATACGAGCAATTGCGTTTGGCCGTAATACTCCCCTTGAAGGCACAAGGGGCCGAGGCAAAACGCAGTGTAGAATTTTATCGGGGTTTCCTAATGGCAGCGGAGGATTTGAAAGGGAAAGGATTGGACATCACGATTTCAGCGGTAAACGAACCTGCCGGAAACCTTCGCCTCGACAGTACGCTGTCGGCCTTGAAACGCCGGGGCGTGCAACTGATAGTCGGGCCGCTTTATCCCAGTCACTTCGATGAAACGGCCAAATTCTGTGCGGCGAACGACATAAAGTGCGTCATTCCTTTCTCTTCCAAGGTGTCGCAGATAGAAAGCACGCCGGAGATGTTCCTACTCAACGCCCCCGAGACCAAAAAGACGCAGCTGGCCACGCATCTGTTCCGAAACGTTTTCAATGCGAACAGCACCAAGGTCGTATTGCTTCCCGGCATAGACAATAACGAACAGACGTTTGCCAGTGGGCTGAAAGCCGGCCTCCTGCAACATGGCTATGCCGTAACAGAGATGCCGCCTCAATATACTGTGGCCCAGATGGCGGCGCAGCTGGACAGCAAAAAGACAACACTCTTCGTCCCGATGGGCTCTACGCGCGCCAACGCCATCAATATCCTAAACCAGATGACGGAACTCCGCAAATCGGCGCCGCAAGCCAACGCCGCCCTTTTCGCTTATCCCGAATGGCTGGAGATAGTCAACGAATATCAGAATGATTTCTTTGCGGCGAACACCTACTTTTTCACGAATGCCTTTTATAACCCGTACGATGCCGGGACGCAGGGATTTGAACAGCGCTACAAGACCTGGTTTAACGAGCCCCTCCAGAACGTATATCCGAGACTGGCCCTGTTGGGATACGACGCGGGGCGCTATCTTATGGAAGGCCTTTCGCAGTACGGCGAGAACTTCGGAGGACAGACGGTGACTGTGAACGGGCTGCAGAGCCGCATTCATTTTGAGCACACGACCAGTTCGCGCGGCGGCTATGTGAATGGCTGTATGCAGTTTATCCATTACGGTCCGAACAGAACAATTGAGAAACTGGCTTTCCAATAAAAAAGGCGGAGCTATCATGGCAATCTTTGAATTTACGCGTAAGAGCATTCCGAGCGGCATGAGTCGCAGATACATTTGCTTTTGTCTACTGGTATTGCTGACTATTCCGACCACGCTCCGCGTAGGGGCGCAAGTCGGCGAGGCACGTCGCGCCATTGCCATCGGTGTCAATGGCGGTCTTTCCCTTAATACCATCAGTTTCGACCCCTCTATCAAGCAAAAGATGCACATGGGGCCTACGTTTGGCCTGACGGTGAGAATGAGCAGCGAGAAATATCTCAGCGCGTTGTGTGCGCTCCAGATAGAAATCAACTATGCGCGGCTGGGCTGGAAAGAAGACATTTACGACAGCAACGACGAACCCTTGCCCGACACCTATCAAAGAAATCAGGATTATATCCAGATTCCCTTCATGGCCCGGCTGGCCTGGGGCAAGGAGCGGCGGGGAGTGATGTTCTACTTTATGGCTGGCCCGCAAATCGGTTATTGTATTGGCGAGAGCTCAAGCCGGAGCGATGTTTGGACGACTACTTCAACGGGAGAGCCTGATCGTCCTAATAATCAATATGCTCAATACGATATGCCCATTGAACACAAATTCGATTACGGCATTACGGGAGCCTTGGGCTTGGAGCTGAACACAAAGATCGGGCATTTCACTTTAGACGGCCGGTACTATTACGGACTGAGCGATATTTACGGAAACAGTAAAAGTGACGAATTTGCTCGTTCCAATCACGGAACAATCAGTGTCCGCCTGTCCTATCTGATTGATATAAGGAAGGAACGAAATTAAAAAAAGAACGCAGCCCCGAGGATTTACCAGGCTGCGTTCTTCGTATATTCTCACGGTGTCAGGACTTCTCCCACACGTTCGGAACAAAATGGGATTAAAGCAAATCGACTACGGTAATGCCCGCTCCGCCAAGCTGTACGTGTTCGTCTCGATAGGAACGGACGTTGGGAACGGTCGAAAGATACTGCCGAACGGCTTCGCGCAGTGCTCCCGTACCCGTGCCGTGCAGGATGCGTACCCGCGACTGCCCCAGCTGTACGGCGTCGTCAATGAAGCGAGCCAGTCGCGGCAGTGCCTCATCGACATGTAGACCTCGCATATCAATATCAGGCTGAAACCGTAACTGCGCCTCGTGAATCGTATCTTGTACAGACGGCGCGCTACTGCTATGGTAATTGGCCAGTATGGCCGGCGTTTGCGGCGCACTGGCAGTCTGCAACTGCTTTATCGGAACGCGGGCGGTCAGTGAGTCGTACTGCACCCGCGCTTGATTTCCCTGGATTTCAATAATCTTACCCACGGATTTCTGTCCTTTCATCCGCACGTAGCTGCCCACCGTTAGCGAAACCGTAGGCGCAGCTGGCGGCGTCGCCGTTGCAGGACTGCCGTCCGCATTTTTACTATTGTTTTGCCGGCGCTGCGCCCGACGTTCGGCCCGGCGGCGAATCTGCTCAATCTTGCGGGCGATGGCAGCTTCCTGTTCATCTTGCGCTTCGACGTCTGCCTTGTAGGTCTCCAACTCCTGCCGGGCTTCCTGCGTCCGGGTACGTTCCGCCTGGGCCTCTTTAATTTGCCGTATCGTATTTTCAATTTTGGCGTTACTCTGGCGGAGCATCTCCTGGGCCTCCGTCTTCGCCTGCGCGATGATGGACGAGCGCTGCTCCTGTAACGCTTTCATTTCCTGCTCGTAGCGTGCTATCAACTCGTCCAGTTGCTTGCTCTGCCGGTGAATGTTCTTGCGCTTGTTCTCCCAGTAGGACTTGTCGCGGATAATGTCCTGCAAATATTTGTCCGACTGAATGTAGTCCGTACCGACAATCTGTGTCGCGTAACTGATAACCTCTTCGGGAAGTCCGATTTTCCGCGCAATCTCTATCGCGAACGAGCTTCCCGCGTGGCCTATCTGCAATTGGAATAGCGGCGTCATCCGGTTCCGGTCATAAAGCATGGCGCCGTTGACGATTGCCGGATGGTCCTGGGCGTATTGCTTGAGATTTTGATAGTGAGTGGTAATGATGCCGCTCACCTCTCGCTGCATCAGGCGGTCCAGTACCGCCTCCGCGATGGCTCCGCCAATCAGAGGCTCCGTACCGCTGCCGAATTCATCGATGAGCAACAGACTGCGTGAATTACCGTGCTTCATCATTTGCTTCATGTTCTGCAAATGCCCGGAATAGGTGCTCAGATCGTTCTCCAGGCTCTGCTCGTCGCCGATGTCGATAAAAATGTCATGGAAGATACCCATCACCGAATCCTCCCGGACCGACACGGGCATTCCCATTTGCAACATGTATTGCAGCAGGCCCACCGTTTTCAGGCAGACGGATTTTCCTCCGGCATTGGGGCCCGAAATAATCAGCACCCGCTGGTCTTTCTGGAGCACGATGTCGAGGGGGACCGCTTTCCCGCCATGTTTCTCGAGAGACTGGCGCAGCAACGGGTGGACGGCCGCACGTAGCTGCAAGGTCGGTTCATCCTCCACCTGGGGGACGATGGCTTGAAACTGTGCCGAGAACAGCGTCAGCGCCCGCAGGTATTCAATATGGGCCAGGTAATGGAACGACGTCAGGATTTCCGAAATGTGCGGGCGGATGAGGTCGGCAACCTCGTGAAGGATGCGTACAATCTCGCGTTGCTCTTCTGCCCGGAGCTCGCGTACCCGGTTGTTGGCCTCAACGACGGCCGCGGGCTCGATGAATACGGTCTTGCCGGTGGCGGACTCGTCGTGGATGATGCCTTTTAGTTTCCGTTTGGCCGAAGGGCTTACGGGAATCACCATTCGCCCGTCGCGTACGGTCGGGGATACATCCCGCTCAATATATCCCTCTGTGCGGGCCTCGTTCACGATGCTGCGCAGCACGTGAGATATGTTTCTCGACGCCTGTTCCAGTTGGCGACGGATTTCCTGCAGTTGCGGGGAAGCCGTGTCCTTCATCTTGCCATATTTGTTCAGGATGCTGTCGATGCGTCGAACGATGTCCGGAAAGGTGGCTACGGACTGGCTTAACCGGCATAGGGCCGGGTAGGGGTTTTCCGCTTTCCCTTCGTCGCCTGCTACGTCACACTTGCGGAAGAAGTCCACCAGCGACGCCACGGTCTTCAGGGAGCGCATCAAGTCGTACAGCTCTAATTCCTCCATGTAGGTACGCTCCGGCCGGATGCGAAGCAGCGGGTAGCGCACGTCGAAAAAATTGCTTTCATATACATCTTCTTCACTTTCCGAAAAGCGTTTGAACTCCTCGGCCAACGCCAGCGCCTCGTGCACCTCTGCGAATGAAGTCATGAATTTCAGTTGATGGTCCACCCATTCTGTCCCCAAAGTAGAAATGCAGCGCCCCTTGAGAATCGTACGAACAGCGTCGAAACCTATTTTCTGTTCAAAGTTGCTCGGATAAATCATAGTTTATGAGAAGTCAATAGTAACAATACAACTAAACCGGGCGTAGGCGCCCGGCAAATCGTCACTGTCGCCGGGACCTCCGCTGTGCAGAAAAGCACACCGACAGGTCCCGGCATCAGTAACTCTATGTCCACGTGGCGGGAACTCGGCCGTCAGGCCTGGTGCTGCGGACGGAAGAGGTCGTTCACCGTCTTCACCGGATTAAACGTGGAGAGCGGCACCTCTACGAACACCGTGTTCCAGTCGCTCATGGCGCCGTTCCATAAGCCCGGGCGTTCCAGGGCCAGGAGTTCGCGGCCTTCCTTGCTCTTGTGGGAGATGAATCCCGTCTCCGGGTCTACGTATTTTACCAGGTCGAACTTGTTCCCCCGGTAATCCTTGATTCCGCAAACCAGGTCTACAGGATTGAAGTGCGTTCCCTGCTCAAAGAGTTTCCGCATCTCCGGGTCGTCCATGTCGATTTGCGAACTCTCCAAGATTTGCGGTGAAATGGTTCCGTCAGGATTGTAAGCCAGGAACGGTCCGCCGCCCGGTTCCCCGACATTCTTGACCATTCCGCAAACGCGGATGGGGCGATTCAACTTTTTCCGCAGGTACATGGCCAGTTCCGTGTCCTCCAACTGTTTGGTGTCCGGATTCTTGCAGCAGAAGCTGCGTTGCAGGAAGTATAACATCTCCCGCAGCGTTTCCATGTCGTAGCAGCCGCTATCCAGTTTTTGCAAATAGGCAAACGTCTGTGCCTGCAGGCTTACGAGAACGCCGGCCAGCAACTGCTTGTAACGGACGGTGTCCGCTTTCAGACGGTCGGGAACAACGTTGTCGATGTTCTTGATGAAAACGACGTCGGCGTCCAGGTCGTTCAGATTTTCTATCAAAGCGCCATGTCCGCCCGGTCTGAACAACAGCGTCCCGTCCGCATTGCGGAATGGTTCGCCGGCCGCATCTGCGGCAATGGTGTCGGTCGATGGTTTCTGCAAGGAGAAATCCACATGGAAGGTCACCCCTAATTCTAGCCCGAGTTTGGGGGCCACTGCGTCTACGGTCTTGCGGAACAAGTCCAAATGTTCAGGCGAAACCGTGAAATGTACCCAGACGTCCCCGTCGGCGCAGGCGGCATAGCGGGCACCCTCCACGAGGTGCTCCTCCACCGGCGTGCGTGCGCCGTCCGGGTAGGCGTGAAATTTCAGCAGCCCTTTGGGCAGATGGCCATACCCCAGGCCCTCCGGCAAAAGCAGGGCGCCTATTACGCGCTTCGCTTCTCCGCGCTGCAGCAAATCAGCCGCGCCCGCATTGTAGAGGCGTTTACAAGCGGCATCCAGGTCGGCATAGAAGGCGGCCTTCGGCAGTTCGCGCAGGAAATCGGCCACCGCCCCTTCCGCCGGAGCGTCGCCACTCTCCTGCAAATAGGCAAACAGCGCTTTGAACATTCGGCTGGCTGCCCCCGAGGCCGGTACAAACTTCACTACTTTATGACCGGCAGTCCGATAGGTTGCCCACGTCTGGCAGAACTCTTCAGTCTGTTCTGCCGTGGGTGCATAGATGCCGCGGTCAAGGCTCGCAGCCGCAGAAATACGCAAACGGGGGAAACCCGTAGCAAAGCGCCGCAGCTGCTCCTGCACCTGTCCCTCCGAAATGCCTCGCTGGCGCAGTTGCGCCAGGTCCGTCGTCGAAAAAGTAACCATAAGAAAAAACTATATATACGTTAACACCTGAGGGACCGCGCCCCTCCTTGCCACAAAGATACGAAAACCCATAGAAAACAAACTCTTTTTCCACGGGAAAAATTTCATTTATTCATTCCCTACGGCCTGTTTTGCCGAGCCAGCTCGAATTTGAAACATTCCCGGCTCACTTCTCCAGCCATCCGGTTGGGAGAATCTGTTGGGATAACTCCTCCTCCCGCCAAGTTTCTTAACGGGAGAACTGTTCCGATATTCCGAAGGCGTTTGCCCCGTGTTGCCGACGCGAAGGGTAGGGCGCAGCATCCCCAGCCTGCCGCCAAAGTGCGTTTACCGATAATGCAAAGTCCGAATTGATAAAAGTTTCTTATCTTTGCAGGGATTTCTGTCTGCGCTCCCGGTTCATGAGCGGGCGCCGGTTACGTCGGCAGCCACCGGAAACGGAGAAACGCAGGAACGCTTCATCCAACCATAACCTCTATCGTATGACTGACAAGCGCGGATTTACTTTACGGACTGTGCTGCAAAGTGAATACGGGATTCTGTTACTGCTGACGTTGCTGCTGCCTGGGGCGCTCCACGCCCAGGTCCAGCGGACGCCCAAAGGTGACCGTGCCCTGCTTCGCACGGTCACTGCACGTGGCCGTGTGTGGTCCGACTCTTTGTCTAATCTGGTAGAGAACTTTGAACATTGGAAATATACCGGGGCTGACTCGCTAAGCAATCCTTACTATTTTCCACTCCTCGTACCGCACACGTTTTATGAGGGCGCCACGAGCCGTAGCCTGGGAACGACGGGGCTAAGGGAAGAATTTCTTGGAATAGGGCGAAGAATGTCGTCCATAGACGGAGCGTTGCTTTGGCTTTATACGCGGTATCCCTGGGCCGTGGAGCTATGGGCCAAGGCAGAACCTGCGGACAGCGTCCAGCAGGCCGCCGAAGATCTTCCGGAGAACGCACTGGCTGAAGATTGGATAACAGCCGGGCCCATGGAAACCGCCGACTCGCTGACTTTCGACACGCCGTTGCCGATTGTGGTCCGCAAACCGAACTTCTGGAAACTGAGTTCGAGCTTTTCCCTGCAGTTCATGCAGAACTATCTGACGGACAACTGGTACAAGGGCGGTGAGCGATACAATTCCCTGCAGGCCTCGCTGACGTCGGAGGCCAACTACGACAACAAGCGGAAGGTGATTTTCAACAACAAGCTGGAAATGAAACTCGGCTTCCAGTCGTCGCGCAACGACGAGACCCACCGTTACAAGACCAATTCCGACCAGGTGCGCCTAACGAACAAGCTGGGTCTGCGGGCCACCGACCATTGGTACTACACGTTCCTGTTACAGAGCTGGACGCAGTTTTGCCGAGGCTACAAGAGCAATGACGACAACGTCTACTCCGATTTCATGTCCCCTTTTGAAAGCGTGTTTTCCATAGGTATGGACTACAACCTGTCGGTGAAGAACTTTACGCTGACGGCAACAATGTCGCCCCTTGCCTGCGACTTTAAGTACGTGGGCCGGAAGGCGTTGGCCACCTCGTTCGGCGTGGACGAGGGGCACCACACGAAGTGGGAGCTGGGTTCCAACGTGACCATCAACTACAAGTGGACGGTGTTCAAGAACGTGAACTGGAGCGGCCGCATATATTACTACACGAACTATAAAAAGGCCCAGATAGAATGGGAAAATACGATAGATTTTGTCATCAACCGGTTCCTCACGTCGCGGCTGTTCCTGTATCCCCGTTTTGACGACAGCGTCGCCCGCAGCGAAGATGGAAGCTATTTCCAGTTTAACGAGACGTTGTCAATCGGTTTGAACGTTTCTTTTTAAGGAGTACCACTTCAAAAATGAAGATATTTGTCATCTGCCAGAAATACAGGACGCCGGACAATAATCCGGCCCTTTCCACGTTATCTATAAATAAAGAGGTAGAGATCGCCCCCTTCTACACGCTGCCGGACACGGCGCTGACCCGCCCGGGCAGGCCGTTTTTCGTTCCGGACTATGCGGCGCCCTGCACTTTGCAGCTGCACGTGGTGGTACGCATCGGGCGCCTGGGGAAAGGCATCCCCGAACGTTTTGCCCACCGCTACGTCGACGGCGTGACCTTGGGCGTCGTCTTTTCGGCGGCCAACTTGCTGAAAACCTGCCGGGAAAACGGCTGGCCCTGGGAAGTGGCGACCGGCTTCGACGGCGCGGCCTGTCTGGGCGAAATGCTGCCCCCCGAAAGCGCGACGGCACAATCCGCGGAATTCAGGCTGGAGGTGAACGGGAACGCGGTGCAATGCGGACGGCTGGAAAACCTGTCACGCCCCATACCCCGTCTGATTGCCGACCTGAGCCGTTTTTACACCCTGCGCCAGGGCGACCTGATTTACACTGGCTGTGCAGGCGGTCCGCTTCAGGCCGAAATCAATTCGCAACTGACCGGCTGGCTTAACAGTCAGGAGGTTATGTCGTTCAAAGTAAAGTAATTCTCGAAATAAAACATACATCCGCTAACTATTTGCTTACTCCGTACATGAAGCGCTACATCATATTCTTCCTGCTAACGTGTCTGCAACAGTGCCTTTGCGTGGACGGGTGGGGACAGGGCGTTCTCACGCAGCAATTTGTCGACCTCCCGGCTGCGGATTACCCGGTAACATCGGAAGGACTGCCGACCTACGCCGCCCAGTTTGCGGTGAATCTGCCGGCTCAGTCGACGGCAAAGGTCCATTTGGAATTTCCCGAATACATTTCGCTCACCCCGGCAGAACAAAAGCTGATTGAAACCGCGGGGTGGGGCGTTGCTGCTGCTCCGGTTCCCAACTATTATACCAGCTATTCGCGGCGTCAGGGTTACGTGGACGTGACGTTTTGTCCTATCGTCCACCGCGACGGACAATGGCTCCGGCTGACTTCCGTAAAACTTGTCATCGAGGCCGAGGGTACATCCAGAGTTCTGAGTAGCAGCACGCAAAGCGAGCTTTCAGACGCCCGCTGGAAATCGTCGTCGGTATTGGCTTCCGGAAGGTGGGTGAAAATCCGCGTTACGGACGAAGGCATCTACCGCCTGTCGGCCGAACAGCTTTCAGCAATGGGCTTCAACGATATTACGCGGGTGAAAGTCTACGGATACGGCGGCCGCATCCAAAAGGAGGCCTGGACGTTCTCAGGCAATCAGATGGTCCCGGACGATTTATGCGAAGTGGCCTGTTACAGAGAGAATACCAGTCTTTACTTCTTTGCCGAAGGAACGGTCCGCTGGACCTGGAACGCTACCCGCGGAGAGTGGAAACACGAGAACCAGCCTTATTCCAATTACTCCTATTATTTCCTGACGGAAGAAGGGGAGACGCCCACGACGTGGAAGGTGGAAGCCCCACAGATGACGACTTCGGCCGTTATCGGTCAGGTCAAGCACTATGCGGTGATAGACAATGACGCTGAAGCCTACTATGAGGGTGGTCGCGAAATGTACGATTCTTATGACTTTGCCAATGGGAACGTCCATCAATTCCGTCTGTCGCTTATCCATCCTGTGCCCGATAGCCAAGCCGATATAAACGTTGCAATGGTCAGCTCGAGCGCCAGTTCAACCAATCGGGTCCAGATAGAGCTGAACGACGAGCGGCTGGGCACCATGAGCATGCGGGCCTACACGAAAGACGAAAGCGGCTACGAAGGACGTTCCAATTTTACTGCAAATAATATCGCAGAAGACAATGATTTCCAGTTTACTACTACGTCCGGAATTTCTGCGCGGTTAAACTATATCCGCGTCACTTATGACCGAATCCTGGATGCGGGCGATACGGGCATACCTTTTTCCGCCAATCAAAACGGCGCCGCCGTATTTGAGTTGCAGAATGCGACAGAGGCCACCCATGTTTGGCGCATAGCAGACGGCCTGCACGAAACGACGGAAATGACGGGCAGCCTGGAGGGGACGACCCTGTCTGTACCCGTCGAGGATGCCAGTGCCCGCTACGTTGTCTTTACGGAAGGGGCCGACTATCCGAGCCCGGACTACGTGAGCGAAGTCGAGAATCAGAACCTCCATGCCGACACCGCTCTGGACATGGTGATTATTGTGCCGGCCAGCGGAATCCTGGACAATGCCGCGGAGAGACTTGCGACACTGCATCAGGAGAAGGACGGACTGCGGGTGAAAGTTGTTCACGCAGACTTGCTTTACAACGAGTTTTCGTCCGGCACTCCAGACGCTTCCGCGTACCGCCGCTATCTGAAAATGCTCTACGACCGCGCGGAGGATGAAAACGATATGCCCAAGTATCTGTTGCTTTTCGGTGATTGTGCCTGGGACAACCGGATGCTCACCACGGGCTGGAGAAACTACGATCCGCAAAATTTTCTCCTGGCCTTTGAAGTGAACAACCTGGCCAATCAGGATAACATCTCCGGCTTCGCCATTGGCGCCCTCACCAGCTATGTCACGGACGACTTCTATGGCTGGCTGGACGACAACGAAGGAGAATCCTATACGCGAGCCAAGCTGGACCTGGCCATTGGGCGCATCCCCTGCAACGAAGCGGAACAGGCCGAACAAATCGTAGATAAAATCGTCAGATACCGGAACAACGAAGTGGTAGGGGCGTGGAAAAACCGTGCCTACATGCTGGCAGACGACGTGAACGATAACCTGCACATGGAGGATGCCGAGACCGTAGTCGGCAACATCAGACAGGCCACGTCGGACGATGTTCTTCTGCACAAAGTGTATTGGGACGCTTATCCCATCGAGCATTCGGCTACGGGCAACACGTACCCGTCGGTTACCCGCATGTTGCAGGACGACATGTCCCACGGCGCCATCATGTTCAACTACATGGGGCATGGCAGCCCCGAGCAGGTGTCTACCTCGAGGCTCCTGGTGGCCAGCGACTTTTCCCAATCGTCGGACGGCCGCCTGCCGTTGTGGGTATTGGCGTCGTGTGAAATTTCGCCCTACGACCGGCAGCTCATGGACATAGGCCGGACGGCCATGTACAATCCCGACGGCGGGGCTGTAGCGGTGGTATGTGCCTCGCGTTCGGTCTATTCCAACTACAACCGTTCGCTTAACTCAAGTTTCAGCAAATACGTATTTACTACGGATGCCGACGGGAACACGCTGGCCATGGGCGAGGCCCTGCGCCGGACAAAAGTGGAACTCGTAGAGAACTCGTTGGATGCAACGATGAACAAACTGAAATATGTGCTGCTGGGCGATCCGGCCATAGCTCTTTCTTTTCCGACCCGGACAGTGCGTATCGACAGCATCAACGGGCTGGCCTTGAGTGAAAACACGACCATCCAGCTGGAAGCGGGCGCTGTGGCCAGATTCAGCGGCTACGTCCTGGACGACAACGGGAATGCGGATGGCGACTTCTGGGGAACCGTCACCGGCACGGTGTTTGACCGTCTGGAGACCATCACCTGCAAGAACAACAGCGGGACAGCCTCTACTCCAATGGTATATCAGGATCGTACGAAGCAGCTGTTTGAAGGGACGGATTCCATCAGGGCCGGACGCTTTGAATTGTATATGCCTGTTCCCAGGGACATCAGTTATACGGACGATGCGGGCTTGATTTCCCTCTATGCCGTGAACAGCGACCACTCCCAGGAAGCCCACGGGACGTGCGAACAGTTCTACCTGAACGGAACCTACCAGGGGGCGGTGCCCGATACGCTCGGCCCACATATATATATGTATCTCAATACGCCCGACTTTCCGAACGGCGGCATTGTATCTGCGTCCCCAGTCTTTATGGCTCAGATAGAAGACGACAGCGGTATCAATGCGTCGGGCGTCAGCATCGGTCACGACATGGAACTAACGATTGACGGGAATACCGCGAGTCAGATTGTGCTGAACGATTATTTCACCTACGACTTTGGCAGTTATTCATCTGGATTGGTGACGTACCCCTTGGACGGGCTTACCGACGGGAAACATACCCTGACTTTCCGCGTCTGGGATGTGAACAACAATTCCTCGAATGCCACGCTCGATTTCTACGTGGGCAATTATAATGAAGAGGACATCTTCAGCGTGCACGCTACCCAGAATCCGGTGCGTTCGCAGACCAGTTTTGTCTTGACGCTGACGGCAGAGCACGCGGACGCGACTTATCAGCTGGAAATCTATGACATTGCCGGAAGAAAAATTTGGTCCGATGAGGGCACGATGAGCAGTAGCTCGCGTTATAGCATTTGTTCCTGGAGTGCCAACGACTCTGCCGGCGCCCCCCTTCCGTCTGGCATCTATTTTTACAAGGCCAAGATACAGGCCTCCGATTTGAAATACGAGACGGACGGCCAAAAGCTCATCCTACTCAATAATTAAGGACATTCCCCGTTTATATAAAAATAAGAGAATCGATTGATATGAAACCTACACCCACAAAGGTACTTTTGTTCTGTATAGCCTTACCGCTTCCGCTCAGCCTCCATGCGGACGGTGAAAAGGATCAATTCAATCCCATCATGACGGCTGTGACTTCGCAGAGCATCGCGGCGGATGCCAGAGCGGCGAGCCTTGGCGACATCGGTGCGGCAACGGAACCAGACGTATATTCCCAAAGCTGGAACCCGGCCAAATATCCGTTTACCATCAGTCGTGCCGGACTGGCCATCAACTATACGCCCTGGCTTCGGCAGATTGTCAACGACATCGCCTTGCTGAACGCCGCCGGCTACGTTCGCCTGGGGGATTATCAGGCCATAAGCGCTTCGCTGCGTTATTTTTCTTTGGGCGATGTTGTGACACCAGATGAGAACATGACGGTCCGTCCTTACGAACTGGGCGTCGACGTTGCCTATTCCCGAATGTTGAGCGAGAAATTTTCGGCTTCCGTCGCCCTGCGTTATATATATTCCGACATCAGCGGCCACTATGACGACAACACTACGGCCGGTTCCGCATTTGCAGCCGATATTGCTTGCTATTACAACAACTACGTCATGATGGGCAATCGCGAATGCCAGTTTTCATTCGGTGTAGACATTAGTAATATAGGAAGTAAGATAAACTACGGGGAGGACTATTCCTATTTTATTCCGACCAATCTCCGCATCGGTTTTAACTATCTTATCCCTATCAACGAGTACAATCGTTTCTCCATCTGTGCGGACATCAACAAGCTGCTCGTACCTTCGCTTCCCCTTCGGGGTGAGGACGAAGTCATTGAAGATTATGAAGAGCGGGTTCGCACGGAGTATTACGACGTGTCGTCCATATCGGGCATTTTCAAAAGTTTCGGCGATTCGGAACGGGGATTTAAGGGAGAATTAGAAGAAATACGCTGGAGCATCGGTGCCGAATATACTTATAATGACAAATTTTCCCTGCGTGCAGGCTATCACCACGAAAGCGAAATGCAGGGTAACCGGAAGTATTTCACCGTAGGTGCGGGCTTCCGTATGAACGTTTTGTCCATTGATGCGGGCTACGTCATCGCGACGACTCCAAGCAATCCACTGGACCAGACATTGCGGGTATCGTTGGCATTCGACTTCGACGGTATCAAAGAATTTTTCGGAAGGAGATAACCCATACACCTTATTATATCTATGAATATTAAAGTCGGGATGGGATATGACGTCCATCGTTTGGTCCCAGACAGAGATTTGTGGTTGGGCGGCATTCGCATCGAGCATTCACAGGGACTTTTAGGACACAGTGACGCGGATGTGCTGATACACGCCATCTGCGACGCACTGCTCGGAGCGGCAAACATGCGCGATATCGGGTACCTCTTCCCGGATAGCGACGACCGATATAAAAATATTGACAGCAAGAAATTGCTGGGCATGACCGTCCAGCTGCTAACAGACAGCGGCTGGAGGATTGGCAATGTGGATGCCACGATTTGCGCTCAACGCCCCAAGTTGTCCCCATACATTGAAGAGATGAAACGCTGCCTGGCTCCCCTTATGAACATTAACACCAACGACTTGAGCATAAAAGCGACGACAACCGAGAAGTTAGGATTTGTAGGGCGGGAAGAGGGGATAGCCGCTTACGCCGTCGCACTCATCGAACGTGATTTATCCTCCAATTGTGAATAAAATCTGCCGCTCACCGGGCGTCGGACTTTTGTTATTAGGAAAATTGCAGCCCCATCTATTAATAATATTAATGGGGACTTCTATAAATTAAATCCCTGATTATAAGTTGCATAAGCGGATAAAA